>RCMY010000584.1_pt1 | contig 42297 bp, 46 predicted proteins | sample 2041341 | NCBI WGS metagenome assembly RCMY01 (sample SAMN09708234, study PRJNA481090) | Marine sediment metagenome, whole genome shotgun sequencing project. | reverse complement strand
GCCGCAATAAAGTCGCCGGCAACCGGGGCCACGGCCGACACGCCGACCGTGTTGAAGGAAATATTGACTTCCCCGACAGGAGAAGGAAGCGCAACGAACCCGTCGGCGAGGCCGGCGTTCAAGAGGGTCTGCTCTTTGAAACCCTTGGGTGCTGTGAATGTGGCGTCGGACAGGTTCATGATTGCCAGCCTTTCTTTCGGAGTGCGGTGAGGCCCCGGGAGGCGTCGGATTTCACGGTGCCTTCGGGGCGTTGGACAATGTCGGAGATCTCGCCGTAGCTGTAGCCCAGCACATGGTGAAGGACTACCGCCGCCCCCTGCGCACGAGGAAGGGATTGCATGGCCGCGATCAACGCTTCGTCGACCGGCTCGGGTTGACGGACGACGACGTCCGGCAGCCGATCGACGAGCACTAGTGGTCGACGAGCCTTGGTCCTGCGACTGTTGTACGTGGCGTTGAGGGCGATCGTCCATAGCCACGGTCGGACTTGGAGTTGCCGGATGCGACGGGGCGGGTACTTTTGAAGTGCCCGGTAGGCGCGCAGGTAGGTTTCCTGAGCGAGGTCTTCGGCGTCGTGGTCAACGAGCATCCGCAGACCGCCATACAATTGGTCCTGGGTGGCTTCGACGAAGCCTGGAAAGGCCCGGTCAACGCTTCTAGCGAGAGTTTTTGTCAGGTCGTCGTTCGTCATGGTTCACTAATAAGAACCCCGACAGCGGTCCGAGCGTTGCAGCTATTTGTAATCCCGGTGGACCCGAGAGGGGGTTGGTCCCCGTTGCCCCTGGTATTTCGAACCCGCCTCAGCTGAGCCATATGGATGGTCGGCGGGGGTCGTCATCTGGTAGAAGCTGATCTGTCCGATCTTCATCTCCGGATAGATCGCGATCGGCAGAGTTGCCACGTTGGACAGCTCCAGCGTCAGATAGCCGTCGAAGCCTGGATCTACGAACCCTGCCGTCGAATGGATGAGGAGTCCGAGTCTGCCCAACGAGGACTTGCCTTCGAGGCGGGCCACAACGTCGTCGCCAAGTCGCACCCGCTCTAGCGTAGAACCGAGGACGAACTCACCCGGGTGCAGGACAAACGGATCATCTCCTGACACTTCGACAATCGTCGTCAGATCCTCCTGACGGGTACGAGGATCGATATGTGGATACTTGTGGTTCTGAAACACGCGGAAGTAGCGGTCGACCCGCAGGTCGATGCTCGATGGCTGAACCATCGACGGGTCGTAGGGCTCGATGGACACCCGCCCGTCGGCGATGGCTTCTTTGATGGTGCGGTCAGAGAAAATCACGAGTCGAGATAGTACTTGTCTGAAGCTCGCTTCGCGAGGTCAGCGGCTCATCCTGAGATCCGGCAGCTACCTTCTTCGGGATTACCAGGCGAAATGTCGCCCCGTATTCCTCCGGGCTTTCAGCTCGGATCATCCAGCCGTGCCCCTGGCTGATCCGTTGACATATGGCCAGCCCGATTCCGTTCCCCTCGAAGTCGGACTTGCTATGGGCCCGGTAGAGCATCTCAAATACGTGTTCGCTGTCCTGGTTCGAGAATCCGACGCCGTTGTCTGAGAACGTGACGACGTAGTTGCCGGCCGGATCACTGTCGGTCCTCGCCGATATGATCAGTCGGCCTGGAACGTCGGGTCGTCGAAACTTGAGCGAGTTGCTAACGAGATTGACGATCAGTTGCTCAACGGCCAGACGGTTCATCATGGCGATCGGAAAGGTGCCATCCAGAATCACTTCGTAGCCAGCTCCCTTCACCTCTTCCGCGCAGCGGTCGCAGGCTTGGCGGAGGATTTCGCGAAAGTCGGTTAGGTTCTGGCTGTCGAGTTCGTCTCCGGCCCTGGCGTACTGAAGCAGGCTATCGACGATGTCCTCCATCTGGGCCCCGGACGCCTGGATACGCATGACGAAGCCCCTGGCGAGTTCACTGAGCCCCTCATCGTTGCTGAGTAGCTGAGCGAACATGCGCACTCGCCGGGCAGGCGCCTTCAGATCGTGGGCGGCCATAGACGCGAATTGGTCAAGTTGACGGTTGCTCTCGGCCAGTTGACGGTTCATCTGTGCCAACTGGTAGGCGGCGGCTGAGCGAGCCGTAACGTCGCCAAAGACCATCCAGGTGACATGTTTTCCGAGGGACTCGTTGAGCACACGGTGACCCGATATCCGCACGAGGCGCCCGCCGTCGGGACCGTACAGCATGGCATCGTGGCTGGCGACCGACCCGGCGGTGCGTAGCGATTCGATGAGTTGGGTCAGCTCTTGGCCACGGACGTGGTCGGCTTCGAATACGTTCCAATCGGGGTCGAGAATTGATGTGCCAAGGAAACCCAGGGCGGCCCGGTTGGCCACGAGACAATTGCCGTCATCGTCAAGCAAGAGGGCCGCTACCGGCATCGCGTCGAAAAGCTGGCGATAGGCGTTGAGGTCGATCGCGGTCATTAGATCCTTCGTGCTCACGCCGTGAGGCAGTGCACCTATTCTACGCGCGCTCCAATTGCTGCTTGGATCGTAGCGTCGAGCACCTGAGGGCTGAGCGAAGCCTTTGAGATGATCGTGTTCACTCCCGCTTCCCGGGCGGCGGCGGCCAGGTCGGCAGGGGGCGCTCCCGTAACCAGGATGCACTGCAAGTCGGGGTGTTCGATCTTGGCGCGCGACACAAAGTCCAAACCCGTCATGCCGGGCATGTCGAAGTCGACCAAACACACATCGGGAACCCGGTCCAAGAGCCCCGCCAGTGCTGCGAAGCCGTTAGCCGCCTCGGCTACTTCGTAGGTGCCGGCCATGTCGAGCAGAGCAGACAGGATCATAAGGTCGGTCGGCGAATCGTCGATTATGAGCACCGACGTGAGATGCACGCCCACTCCCTCTCGTGTCTAGTTGCACTCGAAACCTTAGCTGCCGTCGGTAGTTTCGCCAGGACCTTGTGGCCCCAAACGGCCCGTATTGCGTGTTTAGGTCTCTTTTTATACTTGTTTGTCAAGTTCTGTCCGACTTTGTCCGATATCTGTGAACATGGTGGGAAACAAGATCATTGCTCGGTCCAGTCGGATCGGCAGCGTGAGGAAATCGTTGGTACTCGGTGCCACGGTCGCGATGTTCTCGACGATGGCGGTTTCGGGCGCTGATGCCGCCTACGTAGCGGACGCCAACGCCCCGGCTGGAGCCCTGGCAGTCGTCCTGCCAGCAGTCGATGCCTTCGAGACGTCATTCAGGCCCCTGGCGTCCTGTCTCGGTAATCCGACCATCCTGTTTGAGGATCTGCCCGGCCGAAGAGGGGAATACCGGGTTGGAAGCTCAACTGTGGCCGTCAATCCGAATCGGGTCGTGGCCGACATGGCTCAGGTCGTCGTCCACGAACTTGCTCATCATCTGATGATTGCCTGCAAGATCGATAGCGACCAGCAGTTTCAGAAAGCGTTCTATGCCAGCCAGGGGATTCCGGAGTCCATTGGGTGGTATGACTATTCGGACGGATGGGCAGCGACGCCGGCCGAGCAATTTGCTGAGGCAGTGAGCCAGATGGTGCTGTCTACCAGCACTGGTCGAATCAACATCGCACCCCCCAGCGTCGACCTCGTTCGTGGCCTGGCTGGCGAGACGAGCGACCCTTCAATTTTCGTCCCGAAACGAGCGGCTACTGGCACGCAAAGATCTACATCCAACCGAGATTCTTATAGCGCCATTACTGAGCAGACGCTGAGGGTGGCCTTGGAAATCCCCGGTCCCACCCGGCGCACATCGCTGGGAGGGGCCGTGGGCCTAGCTGGGAGAGTGACATGAACAAAACGAGGCTATTTCACACAAGCGAAACCAGGGTCGCTGCGATCGCCCCCCAGGTGATTCGCAACCTGTCTGCGCTCACCCAGGGTATGGAAAGCAGTGTCGGAGCCCGAATGACTTCAACCAGCGACGCAGTGACCTGCATGAAGTACCTTGACACCGAGTCAAAAGGAATTCTCATTTTGCCTGATGGCAGCCTGGGTCCTGCCAAGAAAAGCGTGAGCTCCGCTCCTACGTTTCGAACCGTGTGGGCGATCGGTAGTGATGAAGGGATCTACGAGACCCGCCGTAAGCTCGAACGTGCCCATCGCCAGGGCGACGGAACCTGCCTCATTGTCGGGAGTGCGACGCCGATCGCCAACGTGATCCGCCAGCTCCACTTGAGTCATGAGTACGTTCTGGTCGATTGGCAGCCCGAGCCCACCGACCGTTCGACTGGTGGGATCGTCAAGACTGCCTGGGAAAACGCCTCGACGGTAATTGCCGATCAGGTCCGCGACATGGACCAAGCCAAAGCGATCTTGCTCGAAGGCGTCACACTCGGCATCATGCGACGGGACTTTGATTCGCCGCTGGCCTGAATCCAGGGACCGTCTAACGACTCTCGGAGATCTCGCGGGCGGCCATGTCGAGCGCCCGGTCCCGCAAATCTGATCGAAGTCGTTCCACTTCCTCCAAGAAGCCCGGCTCGTCCATGCGGCGATGAACGGTCCGTTCGCTGATTCCGGCGATAGCGGCCGATTCTCGCACGGTCGAGCCTTTGGCGAGAGCGAGGTGGAGCGCCAGGTCGCCTTTGCGCGGTGTCCAGGTGGTTTTGCCAGGTTCAGCGGTGACGGCCCGGGCGGTGCTGGCTGCGTAGCGCACCATGCGGGCGAGCGGTTCCGGCTCAAGTTCTTCCTTGGGGATGTAACCGGCCGCCCCGGCCTCGAGCGCTTCATCGTCTATGGCGGTACTCCCAAACCCGGTGACGAGTACGTAGGAGCCAACAAAACCTTGAGCCCGGCTGGCTCGGATGAGGTCGAACCCGGTGTGGGAGCCGAGTCGGTGATCGACAAGGGCAACATCGAAAGCGCCGCCCTGTAGCTTGCTCAGCGCGTCCTCGTACGAGTTGGCCGAGTCAATCTCCATGGGAACAGTCGTACCGGCTTCCAATAAGGCTGCAAGCATCTGGAGGTCTTCATCGTCGTCATCGACGATCATTACCCTTATTGTGTCTGCCACTTCACCACGTTCTGTTCGCGACGTGCACGGATCCCCCCGTGTCTGTCACCATAGCCGCCTTCGGGTGTGATTCCCAGGTTTTATGCAAGCAACGATGACGTTATGCAGTCTTCGAGAGCAACCGGGTCGATGGCACTGTTTGACGTAGCGTGGTTCGGGGTATACCCACGGTGGGATCTCCGGGCGGGCAGTGCGAGTGTCGGATTGCCGGCGAGTCGGTGTTGGAGCGGGTGACGGGAATCGAACCCGCGTATCGAGCTTGGGAAGCTCGTGTTCTACCATTGAACTACACCCGCTTGTACCCGCCAGGATAGCCGTCCCAACCCTTCGAGGTGATGTCAGCTTTGGGTGAGGGTCAAGGCCCCCCAGGCCACCATGACGACCCCGATGACGATAAAGAACCAGGCGCGCCCAGGCCGGTATCTGCCTTCGGCGCCTTCGGGGCGGCGGCCCCGGACGTTTTGGATCATGGCCCAACCGTTGCCGCCGATCATGGCGAGTCCGATGCCAACCGTTAGTTCTGCGAAAAGCGAATCAATTCCGAGGATGTCCATGAACCTGGCAGGGTATCTTGTTTGCGGAGGTTGCTGTGCGGCATTGTTACGTATTGCGAGTGTTTACTCGAGGAGACGAAGGCGGCAACCATCTTGGAGTCGTCACTGACCTCACCGGACTCGACGGCACGTTGATGCAGTCGGTTGCCTTCGACCTTGGTTTCTCGGAAACCGTCTTCGTAGACACCACCGTCGCTGAACCGATCTGTCGGATCTTTACGCCGACGTCCGAGTTGCCGTTTGCCGGGCATCCACTGGTTGGTGCCGCCTGGTTGCTCCACCACCGGTCACCACTCGAGCCCGCCAGGCTGGTCTGTGAGATCGGACCGATCGACATCGATTCGACCGATAACGTAACGACGATTACGGCTCCTGGCGGCCAGACCGTAACCGCTTTGATCGACGCCGACTGCCTCGGTCTTGACCTAGATGACATCGTTTCGGCCTTCTCGGTGGCGATGCCGCTGGCGTACACCGTCGTCGAGTTGGCCTCATCGGAAGCGGTTGGCGCCTATTCACCTGACGAGCGGACGCTCTCGTCCCACCCCCACGGAGACATGTTGGCCGTATGGGCACGCGATGGGTCATCAATTCATCTGCGGTTCTTCGCTCCCGGCCATGGAATCTTCGAAGATCCTGCTACCGGTTCGGCAGCAGTCGCGCTGGCGGCGGTCCAGCGTCGACTCGGGCAACCTTTCGGCTCGCTTATCATTGATCAGGGCGCCGAGGTAGGCATGCCATCGGCGATCCGTTTGGACTGGGATGAAGCGCATACCCGGATAGGTGGCGAGGTCCGACACGACGAGACCCGGGAACTGGAGATCTGACAATGGCCGCGGATGGCTCGAAGAAGACGGTTATCGCTGCACTGGCCGGCAACGGCTTGATCGCGGTCGCCAAGCTCACCGTTGCGGCGATTACCGGCTCCGCGGCGATGCTGTCAGAGGGGTATCACTCCATCGCCGATGTCGGCAATCAGTCGCTATTACTCTTTGGCTTGGGGCGATCGAAGGAAGCAGCGACACCAGCGCATCCGTTCGGACGCGGAAAAGAAATCTACTTCTGGTCGTTCATGGTGGCGGTCATGCTCTTTGTGGGTGGGTCGGTGTTGGCAGTTCGACACGGTATCGAGGCGATCAGGCATCCGCACGAGATCACCAATCCGCTCATCAACTTCGTTGTCTTGGGGATAGCCATGGCCATCGAGGGGGCCGTCTTCTGGATCGCGCTCAAACACTTCAACGAGGAACGCGGCAGCCGATCGGTATGGCGATCGGTGCGGGTGACAAAGGACACATCGACTCTCGTGGTACTACTCGAGGACTCTGCAGCCATGCTCGGACTGCTGCTTGCGTTTGTCGGTCTTGGGCTTTCCCTCGTTACGGGGAACGCGGTTTGGGACGGGATAGCGTCTTTGGCAATCGGTGCCCTGCTGGGCGCAGTCGCCTGGATCCTGGCCGTCGAAACCAAGGCACTGTTGATCGGTGAGGCCGCCAGTCGATCCGATCGAGCATCGATGCGGTTGCGGATCTTGTCTGTCCCGCAAGTTGAAAGCGTTGGCCGCCTGTTGACCATGCACATGGGACCGGACGAGATATTGGTCAATATCGACGTAGATCTGGTCGATGGTTTGGCAGCCGACGACGTTGAGAGCGCCATCGATCGCGTCGAAGCGGCGATTCGCGAGGTCTTGCCCGAGGCCAACAACATTTTTGTGGAACTGGAGAGTCACCGTGGCTGAAGTGTCAGCTCCCGCGTCGTCGGGCAACCTGGGACCGGGCTTCGACATGATTGGGCTTGCGCTGGAAATGCGCTGTCAGGTGACCGCCGAGCGGGCCGATCGCTGGTCGGTAGAGCACCTTGGTCCTGAGGTGCTGCCAGCCGGGCACACGGATGCCGTCCTGGTGGCAGCTCAAGCTGCCGTGGGTGATGCGGCCCCGATGCGACTTGTAGTCAGCAACGAGGTTCCGCTAGCTCGCGGGCTTGGCTCGTCGTCGGCCGCCAGAGCAGCCGGTGCCGGGGCAGCCCTATTGGAACGCGATGGATCTTTGGATCTCGCTCGTGTGTTTGAGTTGGTCGCGGATTTCGAAGGCCACGGCGACAATGCTGCGGCCACCGTCTACGGCGGTCTGGTCGCGGTCGACGCCACCGGACACTCCATCGCCCTTTCGGTGCATCCCGACTGGCGGGTTGTGGTGGCGATACCCAACTATGAACTGGCGACGTCCAAGGCCCGATCCATTCTCGGAACCCAGATAAGTAGGTCGGTGGTGGTGCGGACGTCTGGTCGTCTCGTCGCCCTTGTCGAAGGGCTGCGCAGCGGAGACCCTGAGACGCTGAAATTGGCAACGGGGGACGAACTGCATGAACAACCACGGGCAACGCTGCACGAACGGGCCGTAGAGCTGATGGCGGCAGCCCGCCGTGGAGGAGCCGCCCACGCTGCCTGGAGCGGGGCCGGCCCGACCATCCTTGCCTTCAGTAAACCCGACCAGGTCGACGAGGTAGCCAAGCTGATGTCGGTATCGATGGCCGATCAGGGCGATGTCCGCCAACTCAAGATCGCCGTCGAGGGGTTACGGGTTCACTGACTGGCCGTTTCGTCATTTGACCTATTCTGGAGCCAAGCTGAGTTTGCTTGTTAGCCCGGAACCAGGCAAGCTACGGCCCTGTCATTTTTCATGGCGAATTAACACGTAACGATTGAGGTATTTCGATGGGCTCGCTGGTAAAGAAGCGACGCAAGAAAATGTCGAAGCACAAATATCGCAAGCGCATCAAGGCCAATCGCCACAAGCGCAAGCGCTAGCTACGACAGTCGCTCCGGCGATGTTTTCACGAACGGTTTGTCATCCCGTAGCTGCGACGCGCCCTTAAATCGCGTCGTCGTTTCCGAGGCGGCTGGCGGCAATACCGGCGATACCAAGCGCGCCGATGAGGATGCTCCATTGCAAAGCAGATCCTGTCGAGCTGCCCAAAGGCCCGATCCAGTCGACGCAGCCACCAGTACTCCGGACCGCCTCCTGGAAGCCATCGGACGACCAGAGCAGACCATCCCAGTAGACCTTGCTCGGGAGTATGTTGGCCGTTCTGAACGAGAGCACATGATCACGGTTGGTGGTGACGACGGCCAACAACTCACCCGGTGGGAGTGGGTCGCTTAGCGGAACGGTTTCGATCATGGCCTCGGCTGGTTGGCCGACCACGATCGTCTCAGTCGAAATAGGCGGCGAGGCGGTCGCCTGCCAATAGACGGCTCCAGATTCGGCCGATTGCACGGTGACTCGGTGAATGGCTTCGCCACCACACGACGCAAACTGAACTGCGAGGGCGTCGGTCGAGAGCGAGCGGCTCATGCCGACTCGCTCTACGGAATCGCACCCGATGCAGGTCGGTTGGGTGGCCAGCCCGGCCGCCAGCGCCAGCAAAGTGATGAAACTGGCTGCGGCCACCACGATGTACAGACCGATCCGCCAGGGGACTGACGGCCAGTACACCTCGTACCAGCGGCCTGGGGGAAGCAGGTCTCGCGTCGGAGCTGTGGGAGAAGCCAGTCCGAACGGATCGGCATCGCTCGGAGTCAGGTTGATCTCTATATCCCCGGACGCATCGATTGCGACAAAGGGGTCGTCGTGGAGCGTGGTGGCCATCGGCCCCAAGCGTACCCAGGGCCGCTACTCCTAACGGGGATTCCGCCGATAGCGCTTCAATCGAAGGCTATTGGTTACGACCGAGACTGACGATGAGGCCATCGCGGCTGAGGCCAGCATCGGCCCGAGGAACCCGAAAGCGGCGAGCGGAATCATCGCAACGTTGTAGAAGAACGCCCAAAACAGGTTCTGCTGGATGGTGCGAAATGTGCGACGAGCCAGGTCTAGCGATGCTTCCACGAGGAGTGGGTCTCCAGACATGAGGATGACATCCCCGGCTTCGATGGCAATATCGACTCCGGTTCCCACCGCCATGCCGAGATCTGCCTGGGTGAGAGCTGGGGCGTCGTTTACCCCGTCGCCGACAAAAGCAACCTGAAGTCCTTCTCCCTGAAGCCGCGCAACTTCGCTGGCTTTCTCCCCTGGCATGACATCGGCGAGGACTCGTTCGATCCCGAGCTGGCTGGCGATGGCGACCGCGGTCCGGTGATTGTCTCCCGTGATCATGGCGACCTGCACGCCCATTTCCTGGAGGCCGCGTACGGCGGCAACCGAACTCGGGCGGATCGAGTCGGCGACCGCAAGAGCTCCCATAGCTTGGCCATCCCACCCGGCTAGGAACGCAGTTTGACCCTTCGACTCGTACTTTTCGATCGCCTCGAGCAGGGCTTGCGGGATGAGCAGCCCTTCGTCGGCGAGCAACTTGGCCTTCCCAACTGTCACCCGCACGCCGTCCACCATTGCGGTGATGCCGCGTCCGGGGATGGCCTGGTGGTCGGTGGCCGGTCGGGCGGTTAGATCCCGTTCTTCAACTCCGAGTTGGATCGCCCGAGCGACCGGATGTTCAGAACCAGCTTCGACGCCGGCGACCCGCTCGAGAAACAGCGCGTCCTGACCGTCGGTGGTGAGGAACTCGGTGAGAGTCATCGCGCCGCGGGTAAGCGTCCCGGTTTTGTCGAAGAGAACTACGTCAATGTCCCGAGCGCGTTCGAAGATGTCTGCGCCTTTGAAAACGATCCCCAACTCGGCACCGCGCCCTGATCCCACCATGATGGCCGTCGGCGTGGCAAGCCCCAGTGCGCAGGGGCATGCAATGATTACGACCGCGATGGCCCGTTGGAGTGCAGTAACAGAGCCTGCGTCGGCCAGGATCCAGCCGATCAGCGTCAGGATGCTCAGCAGAATCACGATCGGTACAAAGACTCCCGACACGCGATCGGCCAGTCTCTGTACCGGTGCTTTTGAGGCCTGGGCATCTTCGACCAGCTTGACGATCTGATGTAGAGCGGTGTCGGTGCCGACATTGGTGGCTTCGACAACGATCATTCCCTGCTGATTGATGGTGGCCCCGTATACGGAGTCACCGGTGTTCTTGTCGACCGGAGTGGACTCACCGGTGAGCATTGACTCGTCAACCGAGGTGGCGCCTTCGACGATGTTGCCATCGGTGGGAATCTTCGAGCCGGGCATGACCTTGATTCGATCTCCCGGAACGACGTCCGAGATGGCGACCACCATCGTCTCGCCGTTTCGCATTACCGTCGCCTCTTTGGCTCCAAGCTCGAGCAGTTTGGTGATCGCCTGGCTAGCCCGGCCCTTGGCCCGTGCCTCAAAGTAGCGGCCGAGCAAGATGAAGCTGATGATGGCGCCAGCCGTTTCGAAGAACACGGGTTCGTTGGCAAAGAACGCCCATACGGAATAGAAGTAGGCGGCCAGCGTGCCCAAAGACACGAGCGAATCCATGTTGGCTCCGCCTGATTTCAGCCGCTTGGCGGCTGCTTCATGGAACTGCCAGCCGAACCAGAATTCAACGGGGGTCACGAGAACCCATTGGGCAATGTGTGCTCCGGTCGACTCCATGCCGGTCATTGCCAGCACCATGGCCGGAAGGGTCAGCAGGGCAGCACCGAGGAATCGACGCCACTGTCGGCGCGCTTCTTCTGAGTACTTCTCGGTCTGTGAGATGCGCTCCTCCGTGGGAATGCGCATCTCGTAGCCGATCTTGTGGACCGCGGCGATGAGGTCGTCTTCGTTGACACTGTCATCGAGGGAGACCCTCGCCTCGCCACCGGCGTAGTTAACGATCGCCGTAGACACGTCGTCGCGTTTGGAAAGGACGCGTTCGATCCGCATGGCGCACGACGCGCACGTCATACCGTCGACTTCGAAAGTGAGCTCTTTGGTCATTGGATCGGGTCCTCCCGAGTCCCCGAGATGGGGCAGTCTGCTTTAAGCGTTGCTGGCGACGTCGTAGCCCTGCTCTTCGATCGCTTCGATGATCTTGTCGATCGTCAGGGAGTCGTCATAGGCCAATTCGACGGTGCGATCCTCAATGTGTACCTCGACCTTGTCGATACCGGTCAGTTCTCCAACGGCACCTTCGATCGATGACTTGCAGTGGCCGCACGAAATCGTTGGCACGGAAAGGGTTGTATTGGTCATGTTGTCTCCATTGGTGTTGCTGGGCCAGTTACGGCGGCCGTGTACCGCATGGTTTCCATGAGTTCATCAACAATCTCTGCTGTGCGCCCTTCGGCGATCGCATGGGTCACGCAGGTCTCGAGATGGTTCTGAAGCAGTACTCGATTGACTCGCTCAAGCGATCCCTGGAGTGCTGACACCTGTTTCATGATGTCGGGGCAGTACCGCTCCTCTTCAACCATGCGGATGACACTTTCAACGTGCCCCCGAACGGTCTTGAGTCGATTCAGCGAATCCTTCTTGTGCTGATCTTTCATACGTAGATTGTACCACCCCCCCTGGGGTGGGGTCAATTTGGTTTTCAGTCGAGAATTTCCGAGATTCTGCCGATAAATACGAAACCAAACGTTTCGTAGAAACGTATAAGGGGTAAGAGACAACGAGCGAGGCGTTTACCGGGAGAGATTCCGGCGAATCGTGAAATAGATCACGAGCTGACGGCGTTGACGAAAGAACACCTCCGAAAGGAGACACAAATGAGTGACACAACATTGAAAGGTCGCAGAATCCAGGGTGGAGTGCGACCGTCCAAAACCATTGACGTGGCGCGTAGTTGCGCAGACTCCGGTTGCGTGACCAAGTTGTCACGCTACAACCGGCGAGAGTTCTGTTACGCCCACGCCCCGGTCAAGTTTCCGAGGGTACGAGGTCGGATTCCGATCGACGGGGCGGTATAACCAGACCTAGGAATGCGTCAGGCGATTCTTCGGAGTCGTTCCTTTTCCCCAGATGACGCAATCAACGCTGAGTCCTGCCCAGACCCAGCAAAGAATGAGGCCTCGGATTCCCCTCCTCGAGGCCTCATTCGCGTCCAGATTTCGACCTGAGGCGAGCGCCTAATCAGAGTCGATGCCGAGTTTTCTGAGGAACGGTTCGCTCGAGGGTTCGCGTCCCAGGAACTCGCGAACTAGGTCCATTCCATCTTTTGTGCCGTTGGGAGCAAGGACGAGTTCGCGGTAGGCACGTCCGACCTCCGGATTGTCGATACCTTCAGCAGCGAATCGCGAGAACATGTCGTCCCCGAACACCTCGGCCCACAGATATCCGTAGTAGCCGGCGTCGTAGCCAAACATATGCCCGAACGATCCGAGAAAGAACGTGCCTTCGGGATGGGGGAGCAGGCTGAAGGCGTTGGCTTTCTGGAGAGCGTCGTCGAGTGAATCTGGCCGGATCGGTCCGTGGAGATACATGTCGAGCATCCCGTAGGTGACTTGCCGCAACTTGGCGAGGCTTTCGTTGAGATAGCGAGCCTGGGCGAGCTGGTTCAGTAACTCGTCCGGGATCGGCTCATTGGTCTCATGGTGGGTGGCGAACCGTCGGAGAATCGACGGCTCCCAGCACCAGTGTTCCATGATTTGTGAGGGGGCTTCGACGAAATCCCACTCGGTTCCGGCTCCTGAAAATCGCAAGTGTTCGGCTCGCGAGAACGTCATATGCAGGATGTGACCGAACTCATGGAAGAGGGTCACGGCATCGCCATGCTGAAGCAGCGATGGCCGATCGGGTGACGGTTTCGGGAAGTTGGCCAGGATGGCGCTCACCGGCGTCACGTACCCGCTCGGGCCGCGGTGAGCAGGCACCAGTGGCCAGGCGGCTGCGTGGGAGAACTTTCCTTCGCGCGGAAAGAGGTCCATGTAGAAGTGTCCTACGACGTGACCGGAATCTGTCTCGGTGACCTCCCAAAGGGTGACGTCGTCGTGCCAGGCGTTCGCAGGACTGAGTTTGGTGTAAGTCACCCCAAACATCTCTGCCGTGAGGTCAAACATGCCTTTGACAACGTTGTCGAGCGACAGATACTCCGCCACTTGCTGGTTGTCCACGCCGTATTCGTCTCGCTTGAGTACCGTGTCGTAGTAGCGCCAATCCCAGAGCTCGAGCTCATTTGCACCGGTGTCGGCGTGGAGGAGGTCGCGCATCCTGGCGATCTCGGCGCGTGCTTGGGTCGTCAGTCCTGGGACTATCGAGTCATAGAATTCGAATACTGCTTCGGGGGTCTTGGCCATTTTGAGCTGCATCGAATGGTGGGCCCACGAATCAACCTCGAAGATCTCGGCGATCTTCTGACGGATGACGACGGCTTCGCCGATGACCGGACGGTTGGCTTCGGCCGCCCGGTTGCTGAACTTCTTCTGCAGGGCTTCGCGCAGTTCGCGGTTCTTTACGTTTTCGATGAACGGGACGACATCCGGGTATGCCATCGAAACGCAGAACGTGTTCTCCTTTTCGCCAGGCTTCAGGTTCTCGATGTAGGACTCCGGCAGCCCATCAAGATCGGCCCTGGTGACCACAAGAAAGTCTTCGTACTCGGCAACGTTCGTGGAGAACGCAATGCTCAGCTCCACCAGCCGTTCGTTGTGCTGCTTCAGTTCGGCTCGTTGTCCGGCTGACAATTCGTGCCCAGCCATCCGGAAATCTCGCTGCATGAACGCCAGCAGGCGGGCGGGCTCCCCAGTGAGCGCCTTGGCTTCGTCGGTGGCGGCGTACGCGGCGATAGCGTCGTAAACGTCCTGGCGAAAGACCAAATCTACGCCCCACTTGGCCAGCTGCTCTTCGAGGATCCGGGCTTTGTCACGAATGGCTTCGTCGGGGGAGGCCTCACCCAGGAAGGGTCCCTGGCCATACGCGATTGTCACGAACTGGGCGGCCCGCTCGGCGGGCGCGATGGTGTTCTCGAAGGTCCGCACACCGTCGACGTCCACCAGGTCGTCGATGAGGCGGTCGGCTTCGGCAAGGGAAGCGTTCAAACCGTCTTCGATGGATTCGGCGGTAGTTTTCGTGTAGTCAAACAACATCCTCGTGAGGTTAGCTGCGGGCGTCGAAATCGAAAACGCCGCCTCCCACCAACTCACCCGATCGCTGGAACCCTGGGTTAAACCCAGGGTTCCTACTAACGGATCCCGCGTGCCGTGGCCCTGAGAATGTCGCCTAACCTGGCACGGACGATGGAGGGTGCGTGTTCGAAGAAGGCATTCAAGATTTCTGGACCTGGTGGACGGCCACCGGGAGGGACGGGCTTCTCGCCGCCATTGACGGCGAGGACTCCGATATCACCGAGACCCTCTCCGACAAGATTCATGAACTGCATCCGGGCCTCGACTGGCAACTCACCCCGCTGCCCAGCGGGAGGTTCTGTTTGGCTCTGTCCGGGGGCGGAAATCGGCTGTTGCGCGTCCTCACCGAGACGGCGATGGTGTGGGCTCCGGTCGACGACGACCGTTTCGTATACGCACCCGCCCGCATCGCCCAGCCACCCCAACCGGTCGAGTTCGGCGAAGTCACCGTTGATCCTGAGTCGGTTCGGGTCGGAACCGAGTTCGATGATGAGTACGAACAGCTTGACGTCACGATGTGGATTCCAGGGACGGAAGCTTACGAGGATGGCGATCGAACCGAATTGGCGATGGCTCTCCTGGATTCAACCCTGGGCGAAGACGACACCGAGCGATGGATCGGCATCATTGAGACGGTTGACGTTGATCCGGGTAACACCGTGTACCTGGCCGAGCTTCCTCAGGTGATCGCAGGGATTGAGCCAAACGTCACCAGAGACGAGTGGAAGGTGTACGAAAGTGGCCCGAGCCCGAGCGAACCGGTGGTGTTGGCGCTTAATGTCGCAGCAAAACATATCGACCACCTGACTCACGGCGTCCATGTTGAAGTCATGATCGCCCTTACTGAGGCGACCAGTCTCGGGATGCCATCGGAAGCGGAAGCGGACCGGGTTGCGATCATCGAAGATGCCATTGTCGACGCCCTGCCAGCTGGTGTGATCCTGGTGGCTCGCGAGACGGGACTCAACCAGCGAATTCTCCACTTCTATGGCAGGAACGCCGACCACCTCGAAGACGCACTCGATGCGTTTGAGAAACATGACACGCACGACATTGTTTTCCATCTCGCCATAGATGCCGATTGGTCGATGTTGTCAGAGTTGCGCTGATGTGGTCCGACCGACGCACGCTGCTCGTCGTCGATCGTGTAGCCGGCACCGACCATGACGCAGTTCTCGTGGACTCCGGCAAGATTGTGGCTGTCGGGTCGTCGAACGAGTTTGAAACAGCTGGCCTGGCAATCGACCGATACCCCGGCACGTCGCTTATTGCCGGACTCGGCGACGCCCACTTTCATCCGCTCGGGTTCACCGCGGCGATCAGCAGGCTCAACGTTGCCAACTGCGGATCTTTCGATGACCTTGCCGGCAAAATACGAAAGGTGACGTCAGGCATGCCACCAGGACAGGTCGTGATTGGAACCCGTCTCAATGACGACGGCCTCGCCGAGCAGCGGCTGCCGACCCGCCTCGACCTCGATGCCATGGTGGGGGATCGCCCGTTGATGCTCTACCGATATTGTGGGCACGTCGCAGTCGCCAACACTGCGGCACTCGATCTGTCGGGTGTTCGCCCGGACACGCCTGACCCGGTCGGCGGGTCGCTCGACCGTGACGCTGATGGACGACCCAACGGGATCCTTCGCGAAACGGCCATCTCGTTGTGCGGGGACGTCCTCGGGCAACGGAGCGGTGACCTGAGCCGCGAGGAAGTTTTGAACGCCATGTCTGGCCTGGTGGGAAGCGGGCTGACCCGACTGGGTGCGATTGTTGCTACTGGCGGATTCTTTGGGGTCCGCGATGAAATCGATCAGCTGATCGACATCGGGCCAGACCTGCCGCTGAATCTGTCGGTGCTCGTGTACGCCGAAACGCCGGATCAGTTAGAACGGGCCGCCGAGCGTTTGTCCAATGCCGGGCGTCGGCTGAGCTTCCTGGGGATGAAGGACTTCACCGATGGGAGCCTCGGCGGGCATACTGCCGCTCTTCGCCAGCCATACAGCGACTGGCAATCGGAGGTCGGCACCAATCGGTTTGACCTGGCGCGGATCGGGCCGCTCGCCGAACGTTCCCTCGCGCTCGGCGGGTCGGTGGCGCTGCACGCTATTGGAGACGCCGCCTGCGCCGACGTGATTGGTTACTTCGGGACATTGCGCGATGCTGGTGTGGATGCTGATCGGCTGAGAATCGAGCATGCCTCAGTTCTGTCCGATGCCGACGTCGAGGCGCTGGCGGCTACCGGAGCTGTGGCATCGGTCCAACCGGCCTTCCTAGCGTCGGAGACCGAGTGGTTGGGGACCCGGCTCGGCGAGCGGGTAGAGACCACCTACCGGTTCAGAACGATGCAAGAGGCTGGCATTGCCCTGGCTGGGGGGTCCGACTGCCCTGTGGAGCCTCCCTTCCCGCTGGCCGGCATGGCGGTGGCTCAGGACCGGGCGGGAATGGTCCCGGCCGAGTCCCTGGATGCCGGGTCGGCACTGGCCTTGTTTACCGATGGTGTTTCGGCTGCGTTGCGCGAGCCGCTTCCGCTCAAGCCTGGCGCCCGAGCGGACTTCACAATGTTGAACGTCGATCCGCTGACGGCCACCCCGGATGAGCTGCGGGGCGCCGAGGTCGTTGCCACCTGGATCGAAGGGACACCCCACCTTCCTATCCCATTTGAGTGGGATCAATAGCCAGTTGGGATGACGTTGCTCAGCATGTGGAGCATTGGCTCATGCACCTGCGAATTCGAGGCAAGCATTGACGAAGCCGTCAACACACCGACGGGTGTTCCCCGAACGCTGCTGATTGCGCCACCGGCCTCAGTCACCAGGAGTACGCCGGCGGCCATATCCCACGGTTGTAGCTCGAACTCCCAGTAGGCGTCGAGGCGACCGGCGGCCACCCAGGCGAGGTCGAGGGCCGCCGATCCGAGTCTCCGCACTCCCTGACAGTGCCGTAGGCCGGCTGCCAGTGCGTGTCCGTACTCCTCAGCCCGTTCTTGGCGGTCGTACGGGAAGCCGGTGGCGACGAGAGAAGCCGAGAGGGCGGTGGCGTTCGAAACCGCTATGGCCGATCCGTTTAGTTGTGCCCCCTCGCCGCGCACCGCAGTGAACATCTCCTCTTTGAACACATCGAGCACCACTCCGACCAGGGGGCCGTCGTCGTCGATCAGCCCTACGGAAACAGAAACATGGGGTATACCGTGCAAAAAGTTGATCGTGCCATCGATCGGGTCGAGTAACCAGGTGCGGTCGCCTGCCCGGCTGCCACCTTCCTCGCCGACAATGCCATCTGAGGGGCGGCCCCGTTCGATCATTTCGATCATAAGTCGTTCGGCAGCATGGTCGGCGGCTGTGACCGGGTTGACGGCACCTTTGAAATGCGTTTCCCCGGCTGCCAGGGACCAGTCTTGCACTACTTTTCCTGCCGCTCGGGCCAGGTCCATTGCGAAGTCGATGTCGTTCATCTGCCTCACTGTAGGGTCGGCGCTCGTAGGCGACTTAGAATCGTCCGGTGATCCGCCCCATTCTTCTTGCCCTGGTAGGAGCCCTGTGCGCCAGTGCAGGGTTCGCTCCGGTCGGTAGTCCGTTGCTGCTTGTCGCCGGACTGGCCCTACTCCTGACGGGCGTGCTGGGAGCAACCACGAAGGCGGGAGCGTTCCTGGCCGGGTTCGTGTACGGACTCGTCTTCATTTCGGTGGTCATGGAATGGCTGACCAATCTGGCGAACGAAGCGGCGATCGGACTGGGGATCCTCCAGGGATTGTTCTATGGGACCGCCACGCTGGTCGTGTGGATGGTCAGGAAGAACCCGGTCGGATACCTGGCTGTGATGATGGTGGGAATCTGGATGGCGATGGAGTTTGCCAGGGAGCGGATCCCGTTTGGTGGGGTCAACTGGGGCGCCCCCGGCTATTCGATCGGTGAGTGGACCTGGCTCCGCTCCAGCGCCCAATGGATTGGCACGTCCGGCCTTTCAGTCCTGGCGGTCTCCGTGGCGGTGGGAGTTGCGCTGTACGTGGTCCGGCGAGACACCGGACCGATCCTGGCGGCGGTCGGTCTCGGGGTGTTGCTCGCTGTTGGCGGTGCGCTAATCCCAGCTGGGCCGGACGGACCCGAGATCACGGTGGCCATCGTTCAGGGGAACTCGCCATGTCCGGGCGTTCACTGTGAAAACGAACGACAATTGGTATTCGAAAACCACCTGGCAATGACGAAAACGCTGGCTCCCGATACGTTTGACCTGGTCGTGTGGCCGGAATCATCGACCGGGTTCGGATTTGATCCGCTGCAGTCTTCCGAAGTTGCCCAGGACCTCGCCGGTGAGGCCGCCCGCCTTGGTGCCTATCTGATGGTGGGTGGCGATCGCGCCGACACCCCCGGCACGTTCATCAATTCCAACCTTTTGTACAACCGCTCCGGGGATCTGATCGGCGAATACCGCAAGCGACATCCGGTTCCCTTTGGCGAGTACATTCCGTTCCGGTCCGTCCTCGGCGCGATGTCGCTGTTCTCAAGGGTTCCCCGCGACATGGTGCGCGGGATCGAGCCCGGGGTGTTTGTTGTTGATTTCGGTTCGATCGGTACCGTGATCTCGTACGAGGCCGCCTTTGCCCGATACAGTCGTGACGCCGCCGCCGACGGTGCCGATCTCCTCGTTGTCGCCTCCAACGAGGCGAGCTACGGACGCTCGACAGCCGCCGCGCAGCTCATTGGCATGAGTCGGATGCGGGCCGCTGAAAACGGTATTGATGTAGTGCACGGCGCGGTGACCGGATCGTCAGTCCTCATCACCGAAGGCGGCGTCCTCGGACCGGTCACGCCACTATATGAGGAGGCGATCGTGACGGGAACGGTTCGGGTGCGCGATTCGGGCCCGACGGTCTACGCCCGATGGGGTGACTGGGTGGCGGTTGCCGTCATTGTGTTGGGGAGTCTGGCGGTGGTCGAAACGGCGGTTCGCAGCGGTTCTCCAAGTAATCGTGCTTCAAAACGCAGGGAGGCCACCCAAAGGTGACCTCCCTGGTGTCGGCTATGAGGTCAAAAGACCCCGCCAGGGACTAGCCGACTCGCTTTGTTCTAGCGCCAAGATCTACCAGTTTCCACTCCCAGTGGCATCTTTCTTCATAAAAGTTGCACAAGTTCACTATTTTCCTCGATGGTACCGATTCCATACGCCTCGTGGCCATATTCCGACAGGGTGTCGACGATCTGCGATCGGCGTTCCGGATGTGCGACTACGAGGAAGCCGATCCCCATGTTGAAGGTTCCGAACATGGCGTCGATCGGAATGTTTCCCTGTTGGGCCAGCCAGTCGAAAACCGCCGGGCGCGGCCAGGCGCTGGTATCGATCCGGGCGCTCAATCCGGCTGGTAGCGGGCGTCCGGCATTGCCGGGTAGGCCGCCGCCAGTCACATGGGCAAAACCGGTCGACAGATCGGCATTTGCCAACGCCAGAACGGCAGGCGTGTAAATGACTGATGGCTCAAGCACCACCTCGCCGATCGTACGATGAGTCCCTGGGAAGGTGGCATGGAAGTCCTCGACAGACTTGCGGATCAGAGAAAAGCCGTTGGATCGCACGTTGGGGCTGGCAATCCCGATGATGTCATCGCCCGGACGGATCTGCTCGCCGGTGACCTGCCTTCCGGCTTCAACGATCCCGAGTGCTGCTCCGGCGACATCGACATAGTCTTGCGAAACGACTCCCGGGTGTTCGGCGGTTTCGCCACCGAGGAGGGCGCAATCGATCGAAGCGCAAGCTCTGGCGATCGACTCGACGAGTGTGCGTTCCCGGATCGGGTCAAGTTTGCCGACGGCGATGTAGTCGGTAAATCCGATTGCACGAGCCCCGACCGCCGCCAGGTCGTCGACGCACATCGCAACCAGGTCGGCTCCGACCGTCGAGTAGTTACCCATGAGCCGGGCGATCTCAAGCTTGGTTCCGACGCCATCGGTTGACATCATGAGCACCGGATTGGTGTAGCCGGCGGGAAGCGTCATCCCGGCTGCGAAACCGCCGAATCCACCGACCACGTTGGCTCCCCAACTGGCCGTGACGGCGTCCGCGATGGTCCCTACGTACCTGTCAGCGGCTTTAACGTCGACGCCCGCAGCTTTGTACGAGTCCATTAGGTCACTTTGTCCATTAGGTCACTTCCAGGACAAACTTGCCGGTCTGGTTCGAAACGTCGGTTGGGTAGTCATTGGTCAGGCACGCCGTGCAGAAACTGCCGCCCCCGGACGCCGCCAGAAGCCCGTCGATACTGAGATACGCCAGCGAATCCACCTCAAGGAACTCCTGGATCTCTTCGACGCTGCGCTCGGCGGCGAGCAATCGAGACCGGTCAGAGGTGTCCATGCCGTAGAAACAGGGCCACTTGTATGGCGGTGACGAGATCCGCAAGTGGATCTCGCGGGCGCCTGCTTCGCGCACCATGGTCACGAGCTGACGGGTAGTGCTTCCCCGCACGATGGAGTCGTCGACGAGGACGACCCGCTGGTCTTTCAGCGTGTCGGGGATGGGGTTGAGTTTCATCCGGATGCCGCGGTCTCGCAGCATTTGAGACGGCTCAATGAACGTGCGACCGACATATCGGTTCTTGATTAGGCCATCTGCGTAGTGAATCCGGCTCACCGCCGAAAAGCCCTGCGCGGCCGGAATGCCGGACTCGGGGACGGGTACGACGACGTCGGCATCGACAGGCGATTCTTCGGCGAGGATGCGACCCATCTGTTGACGGGCCGCATGAATGTTGCGACCGAGCAGATGGCTGTCCGGCCTGGCGAAGTACACGAACTCGAAGACGCACAATCTGGGTTCGGGGATTGTTTCGAACGGCTGGTAGCTCTTCAATCCTGATGCGTTGATGACAACCATTTCGCCCGGTTCGATCTCCCGGATGAAGTCGGCGCCGAGGATGTCGAGAGCGGCACTTTCGGAGGCGACCACCCAGCCCTGATCCGGCAGGCTGCCGATACATAACGGGCGGAATCCGTGTGGGTCTCGTAAAGCGACGAGGTTCCCTTGATCCATGATCGTCAGCGAAAACGCTCCTTCGAAGGTGGGCGCGGCCTTTAAGACGGCTTGGACGAGCCCCATGCCGTCGGATCGAGTGGCGTCGACCTCGAGCGAGATCGCCTCGAGCATGAGGTCGGAGTCAGTGACGTTGTCGAGGTCAAGAGCCTCGGCCAGCTGAACGGTGTTGGTCAGGTTGCCGTTGTGAGCCAGCGCCACGGCGGCTTCGCCTACCTGTCGGTAGGCTGGTTGGGCGTTGTTCCAGACGTTGGAACCGGTCGTCGAGTACCGGGTGTGCCCTATGGCGAGATGTCCGTCCAACGCTGCGAGGGTTTGCTCGTCGAAGACCTGGGTTACGAGTCCCATGTCTTTGGAGATCATGGTGGTTTCTCCGTTGGAGACGGCCATGCCGGCGCTTTCCTGGCCGCGGTGCTGGAGGGCGAAGAGGCCGAAGTACGTCAGCTGCGAGGCTTGCTGGCCCGGGGCGTACACCCCGAATACGCCGCATTCTTCGCCTGGCTCAAAAAGGTCGTCTTCGATCACTTGTCGCCCATGCTAATTGTGGCCGCTCGCTGCGTAGGCTGGCCGTATGCGGTACTGCTTCGTGTGTGACCAATCTGTGCGGGCTGAAACCTGCCCGACTTGCGGTCGACCAACCCACGCGTCCTCGAATCCGCGCCGGAAGTGGACTAGGCCGGTTGTTCCGAAACGGCTCGTGGTGGTGGGAGTGGGGTTGGGACTCATGGTCCTGTTTTTTCTGTTCCAGGTCCGTTGGGGCATTCGTTGATCAACCGTGAGCCATTCGGGAACGGATTGCGCCCCGCCAGGCAGCAGCCGCTTTGGCAACCGATACGCTGGTTGCTCCGGCTGCCGGGTTGTCGAAGCTGATTCGATCTCCGCCAAATTCCCCAAGCTCGCTGACGGGAACTCCGAGCCGGTCGGCAATCTCGTGGACGGCCGTCACGTTTTCGGGGGCGATGGCAGCGAGGAAGCGGTGAGGTGCCTCGGCGAACAAGCCAATCCAACTTGAGTATTGGAGATGGGCGCCGACGTCGGAAGCGATGCAGATTTCTGAGATGGTGACGGCGGCTCCTCCATCGGAGATGTCGTGCATGACGGGGACGAGACCACTGTGGGCAAACTCGATGGCCAGGTCGATGACGGCCTTACCAATTGTCGAATCGCTACCCGCCGGTCGCCCACCAACATGGCCTTTGATGATCTTCTCGAACGAGCTGCCTCCCAGGTTGCGGGAATTCTTGGGCCCGAACATCAGCAGGGCCATTCCCGCTTCGGCTCGATCGAGGCGTGGGACCGATTCCGGGGCAGGGTCGGCCAGTCCGAGCATGCCAACAATCGGAGTCGGATAGATGTCGGCTTCGTCGGTTTCGTTGTAGAAAGACACATTGCCGCCGACGACAGGGACCCCGAGGCTTTCACAGGCGAGAGACATGCCTTCGACGGTCTCGATGAACTGCCACATGACTTCTGACTTCTCCGGATTGCCGAAGTTGAGGTTGTCAACGACGGCCATCGGCTTGGCTCCGAGCATCGCGACGTTCAAAGCAGCTTCGTAAACGAGGTTCGACCCGCCCCGTTCAGGGTCGAGGTAACACTGTCGGCCGTTGCCGTCGGTGGAAACCGCCAAGGCTTTTTCGGTTCCCTTGATTCGCAGCAACGACCCGTTTTCGCCGGGGCCGACGACCGTGTTGAGGAACAGTTGGTGGTCATATTGCTCGTAAATCCAGGAGGGATCGCCGATCGACGGGTCGGCGAGGATTTCGAGCAAGCACAAGGTGATGTCGGGTGGCTGGAGATATTCGAGGGTGTTGGTCCACAGGTCTTCCAGCCAGTACGGCTCGCCTGACGGCCGCCTCAGGATTGGAGCCGCTTCAGAGAGCGACGCCGCTGGCATCTCGGCCACTACCTGGCCGTTGTAGCTAATCCGCAGGGTGTCTCCGGCGGTGACCGTTCCCACTACTGATGCATCGATCTCCCACTTGGTGGCGACTGCCAGTACCTCGTCGACCTTTGACGGATGCACGAACGCCATCATGCGTTCCTGAGACTCCGACATGAGCAGTTCGGGAGCCGTCATGGCCGACTCGCGAACGTGAACGTTGTCGAGGTTTACGTCCATGCCCGTCCCGGCCCGAGCGGCCGGTTCCGACGTTGCACACGACAGGCCGGCCGCGCCGAGATCCTGAACCCCGACGACTAGATCGCGGTCGTAGAGTTCCAGGCACGCCTCGATTAGTTTCTTCTCTTCAAATGGGTCGCCGACCTGCACCGTGGGGCGTTTGGTGTCGGCTTCGGCATCGAATGAGGCAGAAGCGAGAACCGAGGCTCCGCCGATTCCGTCGCGGCCGGTACTCGACCCGAGCAGCACCGCGATGGTTCCCGGGGTTCCGGCGGTCCCGAGGACCAACTGTTCTTTCTGCATGATCCCGAGGCACATCACGTTGACGAGCGGGTTGCCGGCGTAACACTCCTCAAAGGCGACTTCGCCACCGACCGTAGGAACTCCGACCGCGTTGCCGTAACCGGCTACACCGGCCACGACCCCTTCGAGGAGGTACCGGTTGTGGGGGTCGTCGAGCGGACCAAATCGAATCTGGTCCCAGAGAGCGATCGGGCGGGCTCCCATAGTGAAAATGTCTCGCAGGATGCCGCCGACGCCGGTGGCCGCTCCTTGGTAGGGCTCAACGAACGATGGATGGTTGTGCGATTCGATGCGGAGGGCGGCCAGCCAGCCATCGCCGAGGTCGACAACTCCGGCGTTCTCTCCGGGTCCAACTACCACCCAGGGAGCAGTGGTTGGGAAACGTCCCAGGTGCGCCCTTGACGACTTGTACGAGCAGTGCTCGGACCACATGACCGAGTACATGGCCAGTTCGGCCTCCGACGGTGGACGACCGAGGATGTCGCAGACGGAACCGTATTCGTCGTCCGTCATCCCGAGCGCCTGATGGAGCGGCATGGTTTCAGACACGGGCGGCCACCTTCGACTGCAAGAACGACTCGAGCAGGACCCGGCCATCTGAGGATCCGAGGATCGTCTCGATAGCCCGTTCGGGGTGGGGCATGATCCCGGCGATATTGCCGGTCGCGATTGCGGCGATGTTGTTGGTCGATCCGTTCGGGTTGCTGGCCTCGTTGACCTGTCCGTTTGCTGTCGAATAGCGCAGCGGTGCCTGTTCTTCCGCTTCGATCGAGGCGATCACGTCAGGCCCAGCGGTGTAGTTACCCTCGTATGAGTTGAGCGGGATCTCAAGCACGTCGCCAATCTTGGCCGCCCTGGTCAGGATCGAGTCGGTGGATTCAACTCGGAGGTGAACCGGTCGGCAGATAAACTTCAGGTCGCGGTTCTGCAGGAGAACTCCGGGAAGCAGTCCGGCTTCGCACAGAACCTGAAAGCCGTTGCAGATGCCGAGGACCGGCGCCCCCGATTCCGCCAATCGGTTGACTTCGGCCATGACGGGGGAGAAACGGGCAATTGCTCCGGTACGCAGGTAGTCGCCGTGGGCGAAACCACCCGGTAGGACGACGCTGTCGTAGCCAGAAAGATCGGTCGTGCGGTGCCAGACAAGATCGGCCGAACCGCCGAGCGTTTCGAGGGCGTAGACGACGTCGTGTTCGCAGTTACTGCCAGGAAAAACGACTACCGCAGTCTTCATGAAGAGATGAGGATTTCGTAGTCCTCCATGACCGGGTTGGCGAGAAGCTTGTCGCACATTTCCGTCACCTTGGCTCGGATCGTCGCCTCGTCGCCGGTGGGAACCTGTAGTTCGATCGTCTTGTCGATCCGTACGTTGTCGACTTCGTGTCCGAGGTCGCGCAATGCGCGCGCCACTGTTGCCCCCTGGGGGTCAGAGATGCTCGGTCGACGGCGAATGTTGACCCGAACGGTGACAGTCGTGGGTTCGGCCATCAGCTTCCTTCCAAATAGGAATCAAATGACTCTCCGGAGATCTTTTCGAACGCCTCGACATACCGGCCCCGGGTTCCGGCGATGACATGATCGGGAAGCTTGGGCGATGGGGGAGTGTGATCCCATCCGGAAGTGTCGAGCCAGTCCCTTACGTACTGCTTGTCGAACGATGGGACGGCCGAACCTGGGTGGTATTCGTCGGCTGGCCAGTAACGAGATGAATCGGGCGTGAGTACTTCGTCGATGAGGAGCAACTCGCCGTTCGAGAATCCGAACTCGAACTTTGTATCAGCGAGTATGACGCCTCGCTCGGCGGCATAGCGAGCTGCAGTCAGGTAGATGTCGATCGACAAGGTCTTGAGCCGGTCATAAAGCTCATCTCCGAGCGCCGATCGAGCGCCTGCTTCGTCGAGGTTTTCGTCGTGTCCTGATTCGGCCTTGGTGGCGGGTGTGAAGATGGGTTCGGGAAGTCGGTCGGCCATCGAAAGGCCGGCGGGAAGATGTTCGGTGGTCGGTCCACCGCCATCGCGATATTCCCGCCAGGACGAGCCGTACAGGTAGCCGCGCACGACGCACTCCACCGGGATGACTTCGCAGCGACGAACGATCATCGACCGGCCTGCCAGGTCGGCCCGATCTACTGACGTGACCTGGGAGAGTCCTGTGAGGTCAGTACTAAGAAAATGGTTTGGTGTGTCCAGCAGATCGAACCAGTGCAGGCTCAAGCCAGTCAGCACGCGTCCTTTGTCGGGAATGGGGTCACCGAGGATGACGTCGTACGCCGAGATGCGGTCGGTTGCGACGAACAGCAGCCGTTCGTCGTCGACTTCGTATATCTCCCGGACCTTCCCTGAGGCCAGGTGTTTCAATGCCAGCACGCAGCGGGATAGTAGCGGGTTCAGGGCCACGCAGTGCGGCACCCGATTCGGGTTCGGATCCGGGTGGCGTGTCGTTCTCTTCGGGTGCGATCGGTGCGACCACTCGCAGTGCCGACTAGGCCTGGCAGGACGAAAATCGCATCCCGCTAGCATCCAGAACGATGGCACTGGTTGATGATCTTCTCGCGCTACTCGGACCCGATCGGGTCCTCACGGAACCAGTTGAACTGTATCTCTATGGGACCGACGCCAGCATCGATCGCGGTCCGGTTCAAAACGTCGTCTTTCCCGAGACGACCGAAGAAGTCGCCGAGATCGTCAAGATCGCCAACCGTCACAATGTTCCGGTGGTCCCGCGTGGAGCGGGGACCGGGCTGTCGGGAGGGGCGATCCCGATTGGCGCCTCGCTGGTTGTCGCGCTGACTCGGATGAACTCGATCGAAGATGTCGACCCGGTCAACATGACTGCTCGGGTCGGCCCTGGCGTCATCAACCTTGATCTCTCCAAGCACACCGCTGCCCTGGGTGTGCACTACGCGCCCGATCCCTCGTCACAATCGATCTGCACGATCGGCGGCAACATTGCCAACAATTCAGGCGGCCCCCACTGCCTGGCAGAAGGAACCACCGTCGAGCACATCCTCGAATTGGAGATGGTCACCGCCGATGGCCATATCGTTGTTCTCGGTGGCGAAGCCCCGGACCCGGTCGGGCTTGATCTACGCGGCATTGTTGTCGGCTCAGAAGGAACGATGGGCATCGTCACGAGCGCCATCGTCAAACTCACCCCGAACCCTCTGGCGACCCGCACGGTGCTGGCGACTTTTCACACGATTGAAGATGCGGCGGGTGCGGTTTCGGCGATCATTGCGAGGGGAATCGTCCCAGCCGCCCTCGAACTCATGGACAAGCTGATGACGGTTGCCGTCGAACGGTTTGTCGGAGCTGGATTCGATACAGAGGCCACCGCCACCCTGCTCGCCGAAGTGACCGGGCATGAATCGGCGGTTGATGCCGAACTGGCGATCGTGCGGGAAGTCTGCGAATCCCATAACGTCAAAGAGGTGCGAGTGGCGGCAAACGAAGCGGAGCGAGCGAGGCTCTGGTTGGGTCGCAAGTCGGCCTTTGGAGCGGTTGCTCAGATGGCTCCCGACTACTACCTCCACGACACCGTTGTTCCCCGCACCAAGCTGGCCGAAGTGATGGGGAAGGTGTACGAAATCGCCGCCCGATACGACATCATGATGATGAACGTGTTCCATGCTGGCGACGGGAACCTGCATCCGCTTATGGCCTTTGACGCCTCCGAACCTGGCATGCTCGATCGGGTTCATGCGGCCGCCCAAGAACTCGTCGAGGTGTGTGTGGCAGCCGGGGGAGCGCTGTCGGGAGAGCACGGGGTTGGAATCGAAAAGCGTGACCTGATGCCGCTCGTGTTCAATGAGTTCGATCTCGATGCTCAAGCTCGACTGCGAGAAGCGTTCGACCCCGAAGGCCGCTTCAACCCTGGCAAGACGCTGCCGGAGGGCTCACGTTGTTTCGATTTTGGTCGTCCGGTCCCCGAGGGCGCCTGGGTGTGAGCTCACTCGAGAACACGCTCAGCCCGTACCGAGCGGACCCTGCCGAGGTGCCGGGAGCGGCCGCCGAAATCGTCTGTGCGCCGTCGACCGTTCCGGACGCCGCCAAAATTCTTGAGGCGTGTTCCAAGATAGGCGCGGCCGTGGTGCCCTGGGGTGGCGGCACCGAGCAGGGCATTGGTGGTCCGGCGGCAGCCGATGTAATCCTCTCGACTCATCGACTCAATCAGATCGTCGATTGGCAACCCGACAACATGACGGTGGTCGTACAGGGCGGGGTCCGCGCTGCCGATCTGGCTGATCGCCTCGCCGAACGTCAACAGACTGCGGTTCTGACGGAGAAGCCCGGGAACGCGACGGTGGGTGGCCTGGTCGCGACGGGTGCTTCGATGTTTCGCCGGGCTCGATACGGTCCGCTGCGCAATCGAATGCTGGAGGCGACGTTGGCGACCGGCGACGGCCGCGTAGTCCGGGGTGGCGGCCGGGTAGTCAAGAATGTCACCGGTTACGACATCCCGCGGCTGGTGGCCGGATCAATGGGTTCGCTCGGTTTGGTGGCCGAAGTCTGCCTCAAGCTGTGGCCGGCTGGTGCTGCTCACGCCACTGTCCGGGTCGACGACCCCCAGCAAGCCTGGGCCAAGGCGTACCGACCGCTCGCTGTACTTGATGTCAATGGCACATCATTTGCGTATCTCGGGGGGACCGAGGCTGAAGTCGCTGGACAGTCGGCACAACTCGGCGAGGTCGTCAGTTCCTCGATCGACTGGCCGGACCCGCTGGCGGTATCGGGTGAGGCAGCTCGCTTTTCGCTGCGAGTCCGTCCGTCCGATGTTGCCGGAGTCGTCCAAGAAGTACCTGCCGGGTGGGACTACATCGCCGCCTACGGGGTCGGGGAAATAACCGTTCGATCCCACGGCGCTGCCATCGATGATCTGGTCGAGCTACGGCGGCTCGCCGAAGGGCTCGGCGGTGCGCTGGTGGTCCTGGATGGGCCAACATCCCTGTACGAGTCGTTTGACCCGTGGGGGGCTCCGCCGCCGAGTCTTGACCTCCAGCGTCGCATTGTCGCCCGATTCGACCCGGATCGAATCATTAACCGTGGTCGCCTGCCGGGAGGTCTCTAGTGGGATGGGTTACCGAGTTCGCCCCAACCCGGGCAGAGCTATCGGCATGTGTGCAATGTGGACTTTGTTTGCCCGAATGCCCTACTTTCCGCCTCACCGGCAAAGAAACGTTCTCGCCGAGGGGTCGGTTGATGGCCATGTCGGCAGTAGCCGACGGAGTGGTGCAGGTCGACGCCGCCTTTGAGGCGATCATGGACTCGTGCCTGCAATGCCGGGCCTGCGAAGTGGTGTGTCCTTCTCTCGTTCCGTTCGGTCGGGCCATGGAGGGAGCCAGGGCCGAGCTCACCGAACAGCTGCCGAGCTCACAGCGAAAAGCACGACATCTGGTCGTTGGGAAGGTGTTGGCGTCGCCCGGGTTGCTGCGCCTGGCAACCGCCGCAGTGAGGGTCGGACAGAAGCTGCATATGGGCCGAGTGTTGCCGTCTCGCTTGCGGCCCGGATTTTCAGGTATTCGTCCCATCAAACCGGTCGCGGCGGTGGCGGGATCTACCTATCCGGCGCTCGGGGAGCGGATCGGGCGAGCCGGTTTCCTGACCGGATGTGTCATGGACGTGTGGTTCTCCGAGGTGCATTCGGCGTCCATTGCTCTTCTTCAGCGCGCCGGGTACGACGTGGTTCTTTCGCCTGCCCAAACTTGTTGCGGGGCGTTGGCCGCCCATGACGGTGACATGAAAGACGCCGAGCGGCTCGCCAAGAGGAACGTCGTGGCGTTCGCGAACGTTGATCTGGTGGTGGTCGATTCAGCCGGGTGTGGTGCGCACATGAAGGAGTACGAGAACTTTGCAGGTGATGAAGGCAAGTCGTTCTCGAAGCGGGTCTTCGACATCAACGAAGTTATTGCGCTGGCGATCGACTCGGGCCGGATCACCTCCTCTTCGGTTGACCGGGGGCCCATTGCGGTTCAGGACCCGTGTCACCTTCGGCATGCTCAACGGATCGTGGCTCAGCCGCGGGCGATTCTTCGGGCGGCCGGCTATGACCCTGTCGAGATCGATCCGGACGGGCGCTGTTGTGGGGCGGCCGGCATTTACAGTCTCCTTCAGCCGGACCTCTCCCGGCAGTTGGGGGAGGCGAAGGCCAATCAGGTCCGCCGGACCGACCTCAAGCTGGTGTCGGCGGCTAACCCTGGCTGCGAGATGCAGCTCCGGAGCTACCTGGGCGCTGAGTACGAACTCGTCCACCCCGTGGAGCTGCTCTGGCGAGCCGTCCAAGAAGATGATCGTTAGTCTGGCCCGGTGACTGTGGGAGACGACACCAACAACAGCGATGATCAGGCGACCGCGCCTGTCGTGAACGACGAGGAAGTCGGGCCGCTAACCCCGACCGTCGAACTCGAACCCGAACTGTTCGAAATGATCGCCCCGGCTGCCAGCCGCCCCACTGATGTCCGATCAGCGTGGAAGATGGCCGTCGACGCCGGACGCGTCTTCGCTCACGAATTCGGAGCGGTTCTCGATATTGCCATGATGGTGATTGGCATCGGGCTGCTTTCGATCGCCGTCGCGACCCTGCTCGATGGGTTTGGTATCACCGAGCTGTCACTCACCGACAACTCGGGAGCCATGTTCGGATCCGCGCTGCTAGTTGGCGTGTTCGGATCGTTCGCTCTCGGCGTCGCCAACGAGGGCCCACTGACGTCGCCTCGCGACGGTGAGCATGTCGGTCTCATTTCGGCGAACGTGTCACGGGTTGTTTCAATTCTCATCGTGGCTGCCCTGGCCGGTTGGGTGGCTGGCCTGCTCCCCAGCGTGCTGGAAAGTCTTCCGAAGCCATTCGGCCTGGGAACTATCGTCATTGAACAAGTTGGTCGAGCTGGCTTCTTCTTCGGTCTCTTGATCGGCCTCCCCCTGGCTGTGATGCTCCGCATGTGGAAACCCGGCACCCGTGAAGACGCCGACTTCGCCATCCTCTTCATCGTGTGGTTGGTCGGCACCATTTTGCTCGTAAACGGTGCGCTTCCAGCTGCCCTGTAGCTCGGGCGCAGCGACTTTCCCAGAAAGATCTTGGTTCTGATCCGACCCGCGGCGGGCACCGCGCTCAGCGCGCGGCTCCACCCTTCTGGGAAGCTGTTCGATTGGCCCGCCGTCTTGGGCGAGGCTCAGCGAAGTGACTTTTCCCAGATGGATCCTGGTTCGAATTCGCATCCGACCCGTGTGAGGGCGGTTTGAAGGGGTTCGGTGGTCGGCACCAGGAAGTCGAGTTCGGTGGCGGCGGTCTCAATGGCCCGATCGAGGACGGCCCTGACAAGCCGATAGGTGTCCTCCGGGTTGGCCATCAACCATGTGACCACAAGTTGCTGGTTTCGGCGGCGAGCAAGAGCCCAGCCGGAGGCGCTCTCGAGGAAGGTTCCGTCGGGGGCGGCGGTGATAAGGTCCGAAACGCTTAGGTGTTTCCATGCCCAGTCGGTTGGGAACAGGCCTCGGGCTGCGCGTCCTACCCCGCTCGTCGACCAAGCCATGAAGGCCGGTTCGGCTTCCGCTTTGGGCGCTGGTCGGAGCCGTTCATCGCCGGGGACCCGGAGGCCGCCGTTGCCGGTCGGTTGAGGATCCCGGTTGATGATCTCTCGCTGGGCCAACAGCCACCGGGAGACGCGCCGAAATCCGCCCGATGTCACGAGGTGTTGGGGAGCCTGATTCCAGTCTTCGATGTAGAGGCGAACCACTTCAGCGCCCCGCTCGGTGCCCCAGCATTGGAGTTCGGCGGACATGTCTTCGCTCAGGCGTTGCCCGCGATGGTCGGGATGCACCCGACTGCCCTGGAGCCACAGTTCTGATTTCGAAAGCAATCCGGCTCTGGCAACCGCCACAGCTTGCCTGTCATGTTCGACGACGATGAGGTGCCCGTTCGGGTCGGCGAGCCAGTCGTCGAAGCGGTCGGCGATGTAATCACCCCAGTCGAACGTGTCGTGTGTAAACGCGGCCAGATCTGCTTTGTCTGTGGCTACGGCTGGCCGGATCGTGTACACCGCGACGATTCTATTGCCCGACCGAGCCGAGACCGATTTTGTGACTCGGGGGCGGGACTATTATTTCGTCGTGCTAGGTGGGGCGGTTAGGGGCGTCCTGTACCCGAAGTCCTCTTCATGCGGGACCGAATGCCCGCCTGCGGGTGGTATTGAGCAAGGTTTAGCGCCAGGCACGCGGTGTTGACAGATTGGGTCCCACGCGGCGTGGCCCCGTGAAGTGGGTCAGGTCCGGAAGGAAGCAGCCCTAAGCGGTCAGTCGCGGGTGACGTGGGACAGCCCAATCCGAGCTAGCGACCTGGCAGCGCTTGCCCTCTCCCACTCAAAGGCGGGCTGCACGTAGTGACCTAACGGTCACATTGGATAGCAGTCTTGCCGTTCTGTGGCCGGACCCGAATCGACACGAAAGACCGCACTCATGTCTCGTATCGTCAGCGCCCACATGTTTTCCTCCGTTAACGGTGTATCGGAGTCGCCGAACCAGTTCCAGTTCGATTCGTTCGGGGAAGAGGAGGGTGCGCTGATGGGTCGGGCGCTGGCCGGTGTCACCGACGTGATCATGGGCCGCCGGCTCTGGCAGGAGTGGTCGGAGTACTGGCCTTCGAACGGCGGCGACGGGTTCGGCGTTTTCATCAACCCCGTCCGCAAGCATGTGCTCTCCACAACGCTGTCCGGCGACATTGAATGGAACAGCCAGCTCGTCGTGGGCGAACCCATCGCCTACCTGCAGGCGCTCAAGGCCTCCGACGACGAGGGCGGCATCATGGTTGCCGGCGGTATCGAAACCGTCCGCTCGCTCTTCATCGCCGGCGTCATCGACACGCTCACCCTCACGATCCATCCTGCCGTGATAGGCGAAGGACGACGCCTGTTCGATGACTCGGTTCCCGTGACCCGCCTCGCCCTCGTCGACAGCGCCTCCACTTCTGCCGGCAACGCCGTTCTCACCTACTCCCTGCGTTCTGAGTAGACGAGTCGTCTGGCCGAGATGGGGACGCTGGATTAGTCTTGCCCAGCATTCGGAGGGGTCGCATAGGCTGGTCTAGTGCGCGGCACTCGAAATGCCGTAAGGGTTTGCGCCCTTCGAGGGTTCGAATCCCTCCCCCTCCGCCGGAGCCAGCTTTGCTGGTGGAGGTGGAGGCCTCCGCATTGTTCTCAACTCCAGCATGTCGCCAGCTTTGCTGGTGGAGGCGAGGCCCCCCACTTCATGCGAACCCCAAGAACGGGTCGATGCCCTACCGGCGTTCCTGGAAGAACTCCGTGAGTAACGACGAGCACTCCTCTTCGAGCACGCCGGCCTTCAACTCGCATCGATGGTTGAGACGGGCGTCTTGGGGAATGTTGTACAGCGACCACGCGGCGCCAGCTTTGAGGTCGGCGGCGCCGTAGACAATGCGATCTACCCGGGCATTGACGGCCGCTCCCGCACACATCGCACAAGGTTCGAGCGTAACGACGAGGGTGTGCCCCGCCAGTCGCCAGTCCCCTAAGAGTCGTGCGCCGGTGGACAGAACGAGCATTTCGGCGTGGGCAGTCGGGTCGGAGAGTTCTTCGCGCCGGTTGTGATCGCGAGCGACCACCGCGCCATCGGGCCCGACCAGCACTGCCCCGATAGGAACGTCACCATGTTCAGTGGCGGCGCGGGCTTCTTCGAGAGCGATCGTCATGAAGGGTTTGTAATCCACGGCGAGAGCTTACCCATGCGAGCTGAAGGGGGCGCTGGCCAACTTGGCGCTCTCGGCAAGTTCGATACACTGTCGTCGATATTCGGAGGGGTCGCATAGTCTGGCCTAGTGCGCACGCTTGGAAAGCGTGTAAGGGGTTAAACCCTTCGAGGGTTCGAATCCCTCCCCCTCCGCCGCAGTCAGCTTTGCTGACGGAGGCGGAGGCCTCCGCATCGTTCCCAACTCCAGCATGTTTGTCAGCTTTGCTGACGGAGGCGGAGGCCTCCGCATCGTTCCCAACTCCAGCATGTTTGTCAGCTTTGCTGACGGAGGCGGTGGCCTCCGCATCGTTCTCAACTTCAGCATGTTTGTCAGCTTTGCTGACCGAAGCGGAAGCCTTCGCATCGTTCCTCCTTCCGACCGTCTCTGAAATCACTGGTCGGAGGTCCCCAGCACCCCGGCTAGCATTTCGCGTGGAGAGGTGACCGAGCGGTCGAAGGTGACAGTCTTGAAAACTGTTGAGGTTAAGGCCTCCGCGGGTTCGAATCCCGCTCTCTCCGCCACCAGGTGGTCTTACTGTCACATTGCTATGAGGTTGAGGCCTTCGTGGGTTCGAATCCCGCTCTCTCCGCCACGAGAGGTGACAGTCTTACTGTCACCTTGCAAGAGGTTCCGGCTTCGGCGGGTTCGAATCCCGCTCTCTCCGCCATCAAAGAGCAGCAGGGTTAGCGATGATTATGCGAGCCAAACGAGGTTCCGGTTTCCGGTTTGTGACAGTCGTCTTGCTGCTCGTCGCCGCCTGCGGCAACTACACCGGGTACGGCGATTTCAACGATGTGGCCTACGAGGACATCGACTGGGTTGAGGTAGTGACTCTGGTGGTCCAATGCACCAACGACAACGGTTATGCGGTAGAACAATCCCCGACCGGCGATGGTGTCTTTCTGGAGGGGATCCCCGGTCAAGACCAAAAGCGGGCCTCGGAAGTCATGGACCGCTGCCGAGAAGGTCTGAATGTGCCTGACTCTCCCGAGGGATGAGTCAGCGCGGACCGTTCACCGGTTTGGCCAGGCAGTTTCGAACCCTTCGGTCCAAGCGGTCATGTCGTCGTTCGTGACGAGGTAGGCCTCGTAGCCGGGTTGGTCGGTGATCCAGTCGAGGCCGTCGGGACCCATCACGAACAGAGATGTCGCGTAGGCATCGGCGGTTCCCAGGTCGGGTCCGAAGACGGTGGCGCTGAGCATGGCTCGGGCGGACTGGCCTGTTCGGGGATCAACTATGTGGTCGCCGCGCTCGTATCGGGCTGACGTGGCAATCCCGACCGGGCCGGGTAGATGCAGGGTCGTGGCGAGCATGTCAGCCGCGTGAGGATGCCGGACCCCGACGACCCAGGGTCGATCGGCGTCGGGTGTTCCCCCAATCGCAACGTCTCCGGCCGCGTTGACGCAGTAATTCTCCACACCGGCACGTTCGAGGATTTCCGCCGCCCGTTGCACCGCCCATCCTTTGACGAGACCAGATGGGTCGAGCATCGTCCCGTTCGGGGCAGGCACGTTGAATGCATCGAAGGCTCCGCTCGTGAGGAGCTTGAGTCTCCGACACTCGTCGAGCACTTCTCGTACCTCGAGCGGAGCCTCCGTTTCAGAGATGAGGCCACGTCCGATTTGGGTGAGGATGCTGTCGTTCTGATACGGGCTGAATGTTTCGTCGACGTGGTGCAACCAACCGATGGCGTCGCGTACGACACCAAGTGGCGGAACTGGCGGGCGAATGTCGAAGCTGATCGGCATGCCCATGACAAACTCGACGTGGTGGAATCGATCGGCGGTGACCAACTCGGGGATCACAGGCTGATCGCACCCGCTGCCTGAGCAGCATCGATGGCCGATTGCAGTGACGCTGCGTATCCACGGCTGGTAACCGACGCCCCCGAAATGGTGTCCACGTTGGCGCTCTGAACGGTGAGCGCTTCGGTGCGCAACATGGGCAGGGCAACTTCATTGATCCTGATGCTCGTGCTCCGGTCGTTCGGATAGACCAGCGGTACGACATCCTCCAGGACGCCATTTTTGAACTGGGCTTGCACCTGCACGGGTCCCCATCGGGTCGAAACGACTTGACCGTCGAACGTGGTGCTGACCGTCGAGGTCGCCGTGGTCGTCTGGGTGGCGGCCGCCGCGAGTGCCACCTGGTTGGCAGCTGGCAAGCTGAGTATTGAAAAGGAGACCGTGAGAATGACCGTGGCAAGCAGCGACATGGCCAGCGAAAGCCAGCGGGCCGATCGGGCGGCGTGGGTTCGTTTGCCTGGGCGTCGCGGGCTCGGTGCGGTCGAGGTGTCGGCGGTGCGACTGGCCGCAGCCTCTTTGGCTGCGGCCGATCGCTGAGCGAGCCGTTCCATCCGGGCCGCTAGCGCGGGATCAACCGAACCGGGGCCTTCGTCTGGGGGAAGTGGTGGCGGCAGGCTCATGGGACTATGTAACAAGGTCTGGCTAAACGCTGGCTAAGCGCTGGTTACGAAGCGCGTGAGACCTTGAAAGCGAGCCCGATCAGGCGTCGGAACAAGCCGTACAGGCCGAAGGCGATCGCTAGGACGAACCCGACTCGGAAGGCCAGATATGAGGTGTCCGGGCCGAGTTGATAGGCATGCATCAACGCCATCGCCACCCCGGCAACCGACGTCAGGTGGATCGTGCGCCACAAGGCACGCGAGAACTGACGCTTCGGCCAACTCGTAAACACGGTCACCGCAAACAGGTAGAACGCCAGCACACCCCAGGTGATCGGCCATTGCTGACCGACGGCCGTGTTGGGAACGATCAGCTGGACCAGACCGATTCCGGAGTCGGGCGTCAAGTACACCGTGATCAGGTGGGCGACAGTGAAGACGAGAGCGATACCGCCCAGCCAGTTATGCAGGTCAAGCCACCAGGCCGGCTTGTACTTCCCGCCGAAGTTGCGAGCCGAAAAGAAGAAGCCCCACACGAGCGAGGCGACTGCCAAGACGGCGGCTACGATTCCGGTCGCCCGGCTCAGGTTGTACCAGAGATCAGTCACGACGCGACTTTAGGCCTCGACGCGGGTATTGCCGAGGAGCGCACGCGATCTAGGCGGGAAGGATTTCGAACGGTTCGCCCGACAGGGCGCGGAGCACGGAAAAGTGACGGCGGTCCAATGTCAGAACCTTCGATGTGCGAAATCGGTCGGCCAACACGACCAAGGACGCATCGGTGAGGCCGATCTGTGGGTCTCGGTACCGGTCGATAATCTCTGCGGCCATGGCCAGATCCGTAACTCCAAACTCCGCCAAAGCGTAGGCACCGGATGCCAATTCGGTCATGATCGAGAGTTCGGCCTCCACTCCCATTCTGGTCGCCACCAAGTAGTCGAGTTCCGCCAGCACGAAGGGAGAAACGACGACCGGTCCTGGCGACGCCTCGATGGCTTCTGTTACTGCGGCGTGCCGCGGTTCGGATCGGTTGAAGAATGCCAGCAGACCACTTGTATCAGCGATGATCACCGTTCGCCGAAACCGGTCAGCAACTCGTCAACGCGATCGGCGATCGGTTCACCCTCGATGATGCCCGATCGGGGCGCTGGTCGAGTTACTTCCGACGCGATCGCACGACGGATGATTTCCGCTTCAGACACCCGCTCCATGCGAGCCATCCGAGCGACCGCTTGCTTCAACTCGTCAGGCAGGTAAATGGTGGTTTTCGTGGCCATGCCATACGTTATACCATACGTGGCATGCGTCGTCTACCGAGTCGCAGTGGGATTGGGCGCTGGGCTTTCTCTGAGAGTCTGGTCGACGTGGCCTAGGTCGCTTCGGGGGGCTGGAAGCGCTGAGCCAACGCTTGGGTGCTTCGGTCGAGGACCATGGCGATCAATGCGAGTGAGAGGCCTACCTCGAAGCCGTGACCATAGAGATTCCTGGTGAGCGCTCGGACGGTTTCGAAGCCGAGCGCGCCACCACCGACGAGACCAGCGATGATGACCATCGCCAGCACCATCATGATGACCTGGTTGATACCCGCCATGATGGTCGGTGCTGCCAGAGGGATTCGTACGCCGAGCATGGTCTGGGGTCGGGTGGCTCCGAACGTTTGTGACGCTTCGATGGACTCGGAAGGGACGTTTCTAATGCCGAGCGCCGTGATGCGGATTCCCGGTACTACCGCGTAGAGAACTGAAGCGATCAGCCCGGGCATTGGGCCAAGCGTGAAGAGCGTCACTACCGGAATGATGTAGACCAAAGACGGAATCGTCTGGAGGCCGTCGAGGATCGGAGCAAGGGCCGCCTCTACTCGGGGGTTTCGGCCGGTGAGGATTCCGAGTGGAACAGCAATGAGGGTAGCCACCAGAACGGCCAGCATTATCTGTACAACCGTGTCGATCGACTTGTCCCACAGGCCAATGAGGCCCACGAAGAGCATGGAAACGATGGAAAATGCGGCGAGCCGCGGGCCAGCCATTCGCCAGATAGCGAACGCCACGACGACAAGAAGCGCTGGCCAAGCGACTGTGTCCATCAGGTAGTTGCGCACCGGAACGACGATATCGCCGACCACGAAGTCGTTGATGGCCCTTGTGTATTGGGACCAATTGGCGATCGCCCAGTCGACTGCCGTGTCGATGGGATCAAACGACCGGGGGGTCCACACGCTTGGAAAGGTGCTCCAATCCATGATCTTGCCTAAAACCACGCCTATGCCGAGCGAACTGATGACAGCTAGCTGCACCGGGCGCGTCAATGCGTGCGATCTGTCGGTGTCGGCCAACGATCGGCCGATCCGGTCAAGGACCATTGCGACGGCCACGATGGCCAGCCCCACCGCGATCCCGCGGCCGGTCGTACGAGCCTGCAAGCTCTGGAGAACCAATCCGCCCAATCCGCCGGCCGCCACAAGCGCGGCGAGGACCACGATGCCCAGCGCCATCATGATCGTCTGGCTGATGCCAGCCAGGATGGTCGGCATGGCGGTAGGAATCTGCACTTTGAGCAGCGTTTGAGATGCGGAGGCACCAAACATGTTGGACGCCTCCACCGATTGAGGTGGCACTGAGCGGATCCCCAGCGTCGTCAGCCGGACTACCGGCGGAAGGGCATAGATGATCGTGGCGATGGCACCGTTGGTCTTGCCAATCCCGAACAGGACAAGCAACGGCAAGAAATATACGAAGGCCGGCACGGTCTGCATGATGTCGAGGAACGGGCGGAGGGCTGCTTCGACGCGGGGTCGGAAGGCGGCCCAGATGCCGAGGGGGATGCCGATGAGGGCCGAGACGATGACTGCGAACGACATGAGCGCCAGCGTCTCAAGAGTTGGATCCCAAATCCCAATGAGACCCGGGTAGAGCATGACGGCGGCTGCGACCGCGGCATCGAGGAAGCGCCGGCGCCGGGCGATGAGAGCAAAAATACCCGCCGGGATGGTGTACCAGGGCAACCAGGCCAGGATTGTCTCGAGCGACTCGATTCCCCATTCGATCCCATCGGTAAGCGGATTGAAGAATCCTGTGAACAGCAGGTTCGTGCCGCTCCGTCGGTTCACCTGACCCAAAGCGCCAAGCCGGTCGATCGGATCCGAGAAGAACAAGTCGAGCTTGGCAGGAAACTCGGACGTCACGAGCATTTGCAGCAACACGACTACGACTACCAGGGTTGCATATGGCCCGTACCGTCGCCAGGCAGGAGTCGCTTCGACCGGTGCGGCCGTCACGCCTCGTCCAGGAACGCCGCCACTGCCGCCCGATCTACGTGGCCAACGACGAAGCCGTCTTCGGCGACCGCGATCGGAGACGGGTCCTCGAGCAGCATCGGGATGAGCGAATACACCGTGACCGACGGGTCCACCTTGCGGGCCGAATCACCGCCCGGACTCATTATGTCGCGGGCAGTCAACACCTTCGCCTTGGGGATGTCTTTGGTGAACTCGCGCACATATTCGGTGGCTGGGTTGCGGATTAGTTCGGCAGCGGTGCCCACCTGGTCGAACGCTCCGTCTTTCATAATCGCAATTCGGTCGCCAAGCTTGATGGCCTCTGCGAAGTCGTGGGTGATGAACACGATCGTTCGATTCATGGACTCCTGGAGGCGGATGAGTTCGTCTTGCATGTCTCGCCGAATGAGCGGATCCAGTGCCGAGAACGGTTCGTCGAAGAAGAGAATCTCCGGGTCGACGCACAGGGCGCGTGCCAAACCGACCCGCTGCTGCATACCGCCAGACAGCTGCTGGGGGTAGTGATATTCGAAGCCTTCGAGGCCGACGACGTTGAGGATGTCGAGGGCTCGTTCGTGGCGTTCGGCCTTGGGGACACCCTGGATTTCCAGCCCGTAGCAGGCGTTGTCGATCACCCGGCGGTGAGGAAACAGACCAAAATGCTGGAACACCATGGACAGTTTTTGACGGCGCACTTCGCGCAGTTTCTGGCTGTTCATTGCCGTGAAGTCTTCGCCGTCGAGGTGCACGGTGCCCCGGGTGACGTCGATAAGTCGGGCCGCGCATCGAATCAGCGTCGACTTGCCCGAACCTGACAATCCCATAACGACAAACGTTTCACCTGGCTTGACCGCGAACGAGACGTCGCGCACTCCAATGGTGCATCCAGTGTCCGCCAGGATATCCGAGCGGCTCTCGCCGGCCTCGGCAAGTTCTATGGCCCGTTCGGCTTTGTTCCCGAACACCTTCCACACGTGTTCGGTCGAGAGAACAGCCGTATCTGGAGGTGCGGTAGTAGTCATTGATAAGTAATGTAGCCACCGGTCCCGCGCGGACCGACTTAATAGGAGGAAACAATGAAGAAGTTATTTGCCTTGCTTATGGCACTTGCGCTTGTCGCAGCTGCCTGCGGCGGCGACTCGAGCGTGGACGCCGGTGGCGATACCGGTACGGACACGACGGTCGCAGCTAGCGGAGACAATCCCGCGATTCGACTCGTAGTGAACCCATGGACGGCTTCCCGCCTCAACGCAGAGGTCGCCAAAATTATCATCGAAAAAGAACTTGGTAACCCGGTTGAACTCGTCGACGTCAATGAGAACGACGCCATGTTCACCGGTTTGACCGATGGCGACCTGGATGCCGTTCTGGAGATCTGGCCGTCTGGTGTCACTGACGCTGAACAGTCCTACTTTGCTGACGGTTCCGCCGTGAACATCGGCGAACTGGGCACCATTGGCAAGATCGGTTGGTTCGTCCCGAGCTACGTCATTGACGAGCACCCGGAACTGGCCACTTGGGAAGGCTTCAAGGATCCCGCCCTCGCCGCGTTGTTTGCAACCGCTGAGACCGGTGACAATGGGCGTTTTCTTGGCACCGACCCTTCGTACTCGCAGTACGACGAACAGATCATCTCCAACCTTGAGTTGCCGTTCCAGGTTCAGTTCTCCGGATCAGAGCCGGCCACGGTCGCCGAGGTCGAAGCGCGAGTAACCGCTGGAGAGCCAATTGTCCTGTACTGGTGGACTCCTACCGCGGCTGTGTCGATGTTCGACCTGGTCAACGTGGCACTGCCTGCCTATAACGACGACTGTGCCGCTTCGCAGGCTGCCGGCGACGGTGCGGTCGATTGCGACTACCCAGAGGACGTCATCTACAAGGCTGCTTCGGGCTTGCTTCAGGCCAAGGACGCGGATGTGTTCACGTTCTTGAGCAACTTCAAGATCACGACTGAGGATCAGCTTTCGATGCTGCCCCCGGTTGAGATCGACGGTGACGATCCCGTTGCGGTCGCCCAGAAGTGGGTTGATGACAACGAGGCCACCTGGAAGGCCTGGCTCCCGTAGTCAGCCCGACCTAACCCAAACGAACAAGGAGGGCCCCGGGCAAACCGGGGCCCTCCTCCGTTGCGACTGCTGGAACCCTGGGTTAAACCCAGGGTTCCCACCCCCGGATTCCGATAGCTGGAGCCCCGAGAACGGCCCGCTCGCGTTAGCTGCAACCCTGGGTTGCAGCGTTTCGTCGGCCGGTTGGGTCGGCGCGCTACCGTTTAGGGCATGCAGCTTGCTCAGCTCAACATCGCCCGATGGGCGATCGACCCCGATACTGATCTAGCCCAGGGATTCATCGGTCGCCTCGATGAAGTCAACGGTCTCGCTGAGAAATCGGAAGGGTTTGTCTGGCGGTTGAAGGATGAAAGCGGAAACTCGATCGGCTTCCGCATGTTCGACGACCCGCTTCTCGTGATCAACCTGAGTGTGTGGGAATCGATCGACCACCTCAAGCGATTCGCCTATCAGGGAACTCATCGCGACGTGTTTCGACAGCGTCAGGACTGGTTTGAGAAGTCCAGCGAAGCGACGTCAGTGCTGTGGTGGGTTGCCGATGGCCACCGACCCGACCTTGCCGAAGCTGGAGAGAAACTTGTTCTTCTGAGAGAGTCCGGTGCATCCGACGTGGCATTCGACTTCGCTTACTCGGCCAGGCTGACGGTAGGGGATCGTGAGGGACTCGCCGACCGCAGCTAGTTCGCGAAGCACTAAGGTTTCGCACGACAAACCAGGAGAGGTGGCCGAGTGGTCGAAGGCGCTCGCCTGCTAAGCGAGTAAGGGGTTTATACCTCTTCGAGGGTTCAAATCCCTCCCTCTCCGCCAACACGATCAAGCCCCGGACCCGTCCGGGGCTTATCTGTGTGT
>RCMY010000365.1_pt1 | contig 42352 bp, 39 predicted proteins | sample 2041341 | NCBI WGS metagenome assembly RCMY01 (sample SAMN09708234, study PRJNA481090) | Marine sediment metagenome, whole genome shotgun sequencing project. | reverse complement strand
GCCATCAGACCTTTGCCAAGAGAGGAAACCACACCGCCGGTAATGAAAATATATCGCGCCATGGGAGGAGAGGCTTAAGCCGTTAACCCCACATATGGCAATCCCGCGAATCCGGAAAAGTGAAATAAATATTATTTTGCTTTGGTCAGCTGTCGCTCATCGAGCGATTATCGAGCCGGCACGCATGCGCACATGTCGTGACGTTCGAAATCAAAACCAGTTGATGCGGACGATACAGTCTATTGATCGAGCGGAATGGAACCATCCGAATTGGTCGCAGGTGCCGGATCATCCGATGTTGCTGCAGCGGCGGCCGCGAGCGGATCATCACCTACCAACGGCACATCATCCGCAGGGGCAGACGCCGGGGCACTGGTGTCGCGTTGCAGGCTCTGGTCAATTGATTCGACCTTGCCTTCTGCAGCAGCCAGAACCGCCAGCGTGATGGACAACGCTACGAATAATACGGCCAATGTTGCTGTCGTCCGGGTGAGCAAATCCCCTGCGCCGCGCGCCGTCATCATGCCGGACGGCGAGCCACCGACACCCAGTCCGCCGCCTTCGGATTTCTGCATCAATATGACGCCTACCAGCATGGCGGCGACAATGGCTTGGAGGACGGTGAGAAAAAGAAACATGGATTTTCCGAACAAATTAGGGTGAGCATCCGCTCCAACGTGCAGCGCACATAGCGATTGGGCCGTCCGAGTTCAAGCAATGATCCACTACTCTCCAACAGCCAAAGTTTGTCAAAGTTTGGGCCAAGGAAGCTTGGAAACAGGTAATGTTGGATAGATTATACCAAAAGTTGGAAATTATGTTTCCCACAGCTCGATCATTTGGTTTGCCCCAGCCATGCAGGAATCCTTATCTCCGATGAAAATATTCAGAGTCAGGACCCAAGGCGATTCAGGCTGCCGAGGCAGCCTCGATAATCGGTCCGAATTTTGCTGCATTCAAACTTGCGCCGCCGACCAGTCCGCCATCGACATTGGGTATCGCCAGCAATTCTGCCGCATTGCCGCCATTCATCGACCCGCCATAAAGAATACGCACGGCGTCGCTGCCCTGCCCCATCAACTGTCCGAGCCTTTCCCGAATCGCTGCATGCATTTCTGCGACATCGCTGGCCTCGGGCACCCGACCGGTGCCGATCGCCCATACCGGTTCATAAGCGATGGTCAGCCAGTCTGCAGTGGCCCCGGCAGGGAAGGAGCGCGCCAACTGAGTCGTGACAATTTCGATTGCCTGTCCGGCATCGCGTTCCTCTTCGGTTTCACCAATGCAGATAATCGCACCCATAGCGGCTGCGTGGACCGCCTCAGCCTTGGCCTTCACTTCGGCATCGCCTTCCTGCTGATCTGCGCGGCGCTCGCTGTGACCGAGGATTGAATAGCTTGCCCCCGCTTCCTTGAGCATCGCAGCCGAAAGACAACCGGTATGCGCGCCATTTTCGGCAAAATGGCAATCCTGCGCGCCAATCGCAAAACCCGGGTTGGCCTGCACAGCGGCGGCGATTAGCGTTGCCGGAGGACAGATACCGACATCTGCGCCCTCATGATTGGCTGCAATGGCAGCAATGGCTGCAATATCCGCAAGCTGCGCGCGCAGTCCGTTCATTTTCCAGTTGCCGACAATATATTTGCGGTTTGCCATGATGCCCTCTGCCTTTTCTATTTTCGTGATGTTCATCCGCTATCAAATATACTTCAACTTGCCAATTTTCTTCCGCAGTCTTTTGCTTGAACCACAAAGCCAAGCCGCCTAAAGCAAGCGCAAATCCCACTCCCGCAATGGAACATCTCTTTTATGATCAGTTTTTTCCGCCGCATTTTTTCCTCGAAGCTCGGCCTTTTCCTGACCTTTTGTTTCGTCGGTCTGATCGCCATTGCCTTCGCGACGGCCGATGTGTCGAGCAGCGGTACGTTTGGAGGAGTTACGGGCTCGGGAACGGCCGCCAAAGTTGGTGATAGCAAAATCAGCTCTGCGGAACTCAGCCAATCCGTCACCAATGCCTTTCGCGGCGAGCAGCGAGAGAATACAGCACTCGATCTCAAAACCTACATCAACGGCGGCGGCTTCGACGATGTTTTGGAGCGTCTGATCAACAGCTTTGCCATTGCAGATTTCGGCACCAAATATGGTCTGGCAGCGGGCAAACGCCTGGTAGACGGCGAAATCGCAAGCATTCCGACCTTTCAAGGCGCAGACGGGCAGTTTAGCGAAGAGAATTTCCGGCGCGCCATGCAGCAGCAGGGCATAAACGAAAGCCAATTGCGCAGCGATTTTACCCGCAATCTGCTGGCTGACCAGCTATTGACCGCAGCCGGATTCGGAGCAGCGGTGCCGCAGAAGCTCGTCGTGCCCTATGCCTCACTGCTGCTGGAATCGCGAGAAGGCCAGATTGCAACAATTCCGTCGGTTGCCTTCATCGAAAACAGCAAGCCCGCAAAAGCAGCGGTTGCGGCATTTTATGCCAAGAATGCATCCCGCTACACGATTCCTGAGCGCCGGACGATCCGTTACGCATTATTTGAAAAATCGCGGTTCAACGACAAGATCAAACCCACCGAAAAGGAAATCGCGGGCTATTACAATCTCAACAAGATACGATATTCAGCCAGCGAGACCCGCGATCTGAATCAGGTTATTGTCCCGACCGAAGCCGCTGCCAAGGCATTGGCCGCCAAGATCAACGGCGGTATCTCGCTAGAGGAAGCAGCGCAATCGGTTGGCCTATCCGCCGCCAAAGTGGGGTCGGTCAACAAAACCGACTTCGCAAACACCTCATCGCAATCCGTTGCCAATGCCGCGTTCGCCGTGCGTTCGGGCGCTATCGCCGGACCGGCGCAAAGCGCGCTCGGCTGGCACATCGTGAAGGTCAAGGATATCAAGCAGGTCCCTGCCCGTCCACTGGCACAAGTGCGTACCGAGATTGTCAACGAACTGACTCGGGTAAAAATTGAAGAAGCCATGGCCGAACTGACCGTCCGGCTGGAGGATGAATTTGCTGATGGAGCGACGCTGGGCGACATCGCCAAAGCAGAAGAGCTGAAAGTGGAGTCTACCCCTGCTCTCCTCGCCAATGGCCAAAATCCCAATGACCAGAATTACCGGCCGATCCCGGAGATGCAGCGTATATTGCCGATCGCCTTTGCGCTGGATCAGGATTCCGATCCCCAGATCGTCGAAATCATTCCCGGCCAGCAATATGCCGCGATCGACGTGACCGATATAACCCAAGCCGCTCCGCCACCTCTGGCGCAGATCGAGCAGCTGGTAACCCGCGACTATATGCTCAACCAGGGATCGCAAAAAGCCAAGCTCGTCGCAGACAAGATTGCAAAAGCGGTCAGCGGCGGCACGGCTTTGTCCAAAGCGGTCGCCGATGCCGGCGTACAGCTGCCCCGCCCCGAACGGATCAGTTCGTCCAGGGCTGATCTCGCCCGCCAAAGCCAGCAGGGACAGGTCCCTGCTCCGCTCAGCCTGATGTTCAGCATGGCGCAAGGCACCGCAAAATCCCTGCAAGCGCCACGCGATCAAGGCTGGTTCGTGGTTGTTCTCGACAAGCTCATTCGCGGCGATGCGTCGAAGCGGGATGATTTGTTGCAAGCCACGCGGGTGCAATTCAAGCAGGTGTTCGGCAATGAATATACCGCCCAGTTCATCAACGCGATGAAGGCCGATGTTGGTGTGGAACGTAATAATGCCACGCTCACCGCGCTGAAAAAACAGCTGCTCGGCGGTAATTGACGCATTCGTGGCGGGCAGTTTCGGCACAGAAGCGGCGCGCGCAGCACTGGGGAGCGGCAAACCGGCCCTGATCTGGCGACGGCAGGTCGCGGACACCGAAACGCCGGTGTCTGCTGCGCTGAAACTGATGGAAGATGGCCGCGGCGATTACCTGCTCGAATCGGTTGAAGGCGGTGAGACCAGAGGCCGTCACAGCATGATCGGCCTCGCACCCGATCTGGTGTTCCGGGCGGATGGTGCGCAAGCGGCGATCAACCGGATATGGCTTCAGGACCGCGAGGCTTTTGCTCCCGAAAGCGGCGACAGCCTTGCCGCCCTCCGCAATCTGGTCAAATACTGCCAGATGGATGTGCCGGAGGAACTGCCCCGCGCCCTCGCCTGTCTGGTCGGCTATTTTGGCTATGAAACGATCGGACTGGTCGAGAAATTGCCCCGCGCGCCGCAGTCCGAGCTCGATCTGCCCGACATGCTGTTTGTCCGGCCGACGGTGATCCTGATTTTTGACCGGTTGGCAGACGAACTGTTTCTGGTGGCACCGGTATGGCCCGAGACGGATGGTGATAGCGAAGGCAAGATTGCTTCGGCAGAGGAGCGATTGGATGAGGTCGAACGAGGGCTATCCAATCCCGTTCGCCCTGAGCTTGTCGAAGGACGGTTGTCGGACAGTCAGGAGACTGGCTTCGACAGGCTCAGCCCGAACAGACCGGAGTTCACTCCGCAGATTCCCGCTGAAAAATACGTGCAGATGGTGCTGCGTGCCAAAGACTATATCGAGGCCGGTGATATCTTCCAGGTGGTGCTGGCGCAGCGCTTCACCACGCCCTTTACCCTGCCGCCGATAGAGCTATATCGCGCGCTTCGCCGGATCAATCCCTCGCCCTTCCTGTTTTTCCTCGACCTGCCGGGCTTTGCGCTAACCGGCTCCAGCCCGGAAATCCTCGTTCGCGCGCGCGATGGCGAAGTGACCATTCGCCCGATCGCCGGCACCCGCCCGCGCGGCAGGAATGCCGCCGAGGACAAGGCGAACAAGGAAAGCCTGCTCGCCGATCCCAAGGAACGGGCCGAACATCTGATGCTGCTCGATCTCGGCCGCAACGATGTCGGCCGGGTGGCGACCGCGAACAGCGTCGAGGTCACCGACAGCTATACGGTCGAGTTCTACAGCCATGTCATGCATATCGTCTCCAACGTGGTCGGCCAGCTGGCCCCCGACAAAGATGCGCTCGACGCCCTGTTCGCCGGCTTCCCCGCCGGCACGGTCAGCGGCGCGCCCAAGGTCCGCGCCTGCGAGATTATCGCCGAACTCGAACCCGAAACCCGCGGCGCCTATGCCGGCGGCGTCGGCTATTTCTCTCCCGACGGTAGCATGGACAGCTGTATCGTTCTGAGGACCGGGATTGTGAAGGACGGCATGCTGCATGTGCAGGCGGGCGCGGGGATCGTGGCGGACAGCGATCCTGCCTATGAGTTGGCGGAATGCCGGGCGAAGGCCGGCGCGTTGCTGGCGGCGGCGAAAGAGGCCGTGAAGCGGGCGCGGGATGTCGGGTTTGGGCAGTGAGTTAGAAGGCGTTGCTTAAAGCGTACAAGCTCTGCTTTATTTATGTTGCGGCGAGCCAGCGATGAGTTATCCAAGAGTAATGTTTTTCAATCGGATCAGATGCGAGAACATTGTTGTTCGAACTCGGCTGTTGCCATTTTTGGTTATATGCTGGCTCCCTTTTGTGATATTTTTGGGGATCGGCTATTACAATTTTGGCCACGATTTTTTTCAGTCTCAGCTTTCTGCTGGATGGCAGAGAACTTCTGTTCAATCCGGTCGTTTCGATATTGATAATCGTTGCGATGTTCATAATTTGCTTGTTCTCGTCAATTGATCTCGCATTGTCCAAACCCTGTTTTCTGGGAATATCGGATAGTGATCTAATTTATCTTGGGAGAAAGCGGATACCGTTGGCGGACATCAATATCGATCAAATAACATTTGTGGGCCGCTTCAAAAATATTGTCGTCGTTCCTCGATTTGGAAATGAAAAAGAGCTACATATCCCTTTGTTGAAAACGGATTGCAGCAAGCACCAAGCGATTGATCTGATCAAGGCCGACATAATACAAGCTATGCAAAGGTAACTCCACCAGAGCTGTAAATGCTAGAAGCCGGCCTTGGGCCAAAATGAACCTTGAGCGATCAACCTCACTCCAACATCTTCGGCGCTTCCTTCTGGAGCTTCGCCTTGATCTTGTTCGCGAACATCGCCAGCATCGGCGGCAGGTCGAAAATGGCGTAGACTTCATCCTCGCGGACCTGCATTTCGCTGCCGATCCGCTGGCCAACGGCCTCGAGAGTGAAGTGGAGATGGTCGCCTTCCCAGTGATGGTCGGTAAGGCTGGTGCCCGGGATGATATCGCTCAGGGTATGAATGCCGCTGCCGATCCGGTTCTTGGCTTCGTCCAGGCCCAGTTTGTGCGGAATATTGATGGTTACGGGCTCGCCCATGATGTTTTTCCAATCAAATTTTTTGTTCAATCCGTTAGCGCTGAGCCTGTCGAAGTGCGGCTCTGGACTGGAAGCGTCCTTCGACAAGCTCAGGACTAACGGTCTTTGGTTAGCGCTTTCCCTATCACCGCACGCGTGCAGGTCAAAGCATTCGCGGAAACACTTGGCCTTCCGGCAATTTCCGATTAGGCAGCGTCGCATGATCCTCGTCATCGACAATTACGACAGTTTCACCTTCAATCTGGTCCATTATCTGATGGAACTGGGCGCAGAGGTACGGGTGGAGCGCAATGACGCGCTGACCGCCGGAGAGGCGCTCAGAACCAACGCGCAGGCTTTCCTGATTTCGCCGGGTCCCCGCACACCCGATCAAGCGGGCATATCGCTCGATCTGGTCGCCGCCTGCGCGGATGCCGAGAAACCCTTGCTTGGCGTGTGCCTCGGCCATCAGAGCATCGGCCAGCATTTCGGTGGCAAGGTCGTGCGCGGCGGGTTGATGCATGGCAAGACATCGGCGGTCCTCCACGACGGCAGCGGGGTTTTCGCCGGCCTGCCCTCGCCCTATACCGCAACCCGCTATCACTCACTGATCGTCGAGGATATTCCCGCCTGCCTGCCGGTCAACGCCACAGCCGAAGATGGCTCGGTCATGGGGTTCCGTCACGAAAGCCTGCCGATCCACGGTGTCCAGTTTCACCCGGAAAGCATCGCCACGGAACATGGCCATGCCTTGCTGGCGAACTTCATGGCAATTGCCGGGATGGAAACCAGGGCACTGGCATGAGACTTCCCGACCCCGTCCATCCTTTGGCCGAAGCAGAGGCCCGTGAGACATTTGCCGCGATTCTGGACGGTGACTGTTCGGCCGATGATATCAAGGCCTTTCTGGTCGGCATCGCTAAGCGCGGCGAGACGGCGGTCGAGATTGCCGCTGCGGCATCGGAAATGCGCGCCCGGATGATCGGCGTCGATGCGCCCGAAAATGCGATAGATGTCTGCGGCACCGGCGGCGACGGCAGCCACAGCCTGAATATTTCCACCGCCACCGCGCTGATCGTCGCGGCTTGCGACGTACCGATGGCGAAACACGGCAATCGGGCGGCATCGAGCAAGTCGGGCGCAGCAGATACGCTGGAGGCGCTCGGGCTGGATCTCGCCAAAGCAGCGAGCATAAGCGAGCAAAGCCTGCGCGAAATCGGCATCGCATTTTTCTTCGCGCCCAATCATCATCCCGCTCTCGGCCCGCTGGCCCCGATCCGCAAGGATATCGGGCAGCGGACGATTTTCAATCTGCTGGGCCCTCTGTGCAATCCGGCGCGCGTCAAACGCCAGCTGATCGGCGTTGCGTCGCCCGGTCTGGTGGAAACCTATGCCCAAGCGGCGGGGCAACTGGGATATGAGAAGGCGATGATTGTCTCGGGCGAGGAAGGGCTCGACGAACTCAGCATCTCGGGACCCAGCCGGGTGGCGATCATCGACAATGGAGCGGTCACCCTGAGCCGGATTACTCCGGAAGATGCTGGCCTGACCCGCCATCCTGCCGAAGCGATCCTGGGCGGAGATGCCGAATATAATGCGGCAGCCTTGCGGGCGCTGTTGCAAGGTGAAAAATCCGCCTATCGTGATGCCGTGCTGCTCAATAGCGCAGCCGCCCTGATGGTCGCCGGAGAAGTGGACAGCTGGGAAGCCGGTGTTGAAGAAGCGGCAGAAGCGCTCGACAAGGGCCTTGCCAACGCCTTGCTGGGCTGCTGGATTGCCAACCAATGAACAAACTCAACGAAATATGTGCGGCCAAAAGAGACCATGTCCGGAGGCGGCGGGCCGTTACCCCGGCATCCTCGCTGCTCGATGCGATCAAGCGTCAAGACGCGCCGCGTGGTTTTATTTCCGCTATCAGGGACAAATCGGCAGATGGCTTCGCGCTGATCGCCGAAATCAAGAAAGCCAGCCCTTCCAAGGGGCTGATCCGGGAGGATTTTGATCCCCCCGCCCATGCGCGGGCCTATGCCGCCGGTGGCGCCGCCTGCCTGTCGGTTTTGACGGACATGCCCTATTTTCAGGGTGCGGACGAATATCTGGTGGCCGCGCGTGCAGCCGTGGGCCTGCCCTGCCTGCGCAAGGATTTCATGGTCGATCCCTGGCAGGTTGCGGAATCACGGGCGCTCGGGGCCGATGCCATATTGATCATCATGGCGGCGCTGGACGATAATCTGGCAGCGGAGATAGAAGCGGAAGCCCTGTCTCTCAGCATGGATGCGCTGATCGAGGTGCATGACGAAGACGAGCTGGAACGGGCGCTGACGCTGCAATCACCCTTGCTGGGTATCAACAACCGCAATCTCAAGACCTTCGAGACCAGCCTTGGGCAGACCGAACGCCTGTCAAAGCTGGTGCCGGAAGATCGAATCATGGTATCCGAGAGCGGCATTTTCACCCACGAGGATTGCCAGCGCTTGTCACAATCGGGGGCGCGCGCGTTTTTGGTAGGTGAATCGCTGATGCGACAAGATGATGTGGAAGCGGCTACACGGCAATTATTGACGGGGAAAGCATGAGCAAACTGACCCATATCGACGGCGACGGCGCGGCCCATATGGTCGATGTCTGCGACAAGGCCGACACCGTCCGCGAAGCCCGTGCCGAGGGCCGGATCGCGATGAAAATGGAAGTATTGGAAGCAATAAAGGCCAATGCAATGAAGAAGGGCGATGTGCTGGCGACCGCGCGGATCGCCGGAATCATGGCGGCCAAGAAGACCAGCGACCTGATACCCTTGTGCCACCCGCTTGCGCTGAGCAAGATCGCGGTCGATTTCGAATTTCTGGATAACGGCATCATGGTCCGGTCCATGGCGAGGCTCACCGCAAAAACGGGCGTAGAAATGGAAGCGTTAACAGCATGTTCAATCGCACTCTTGACAATCTATGATATGGCAAAGGCGATGCAGAAAGACATGGTGATCGGCGATCTTCGGCTGCTGTCCAAAACCGGCGGAAAATCCGGAGACTGGGTAGCGTCATGAGCAGCCTTTTGCCTCTGGACCAAGCGCAGGAGCGGCTGATCGCCCTAGCTCCGCGCCTGCCGTCCGAAACGCTTTCCGTGCAGGACGCGTGGAACCGCTATCTTGCCGAGGACATGATCGCAAAACGCGACCAGCCGGCTGCGGACATGTCCGCCATGGATGGCTATGCCATCCGCTTCGAGGATCGCGACGGGCCGTGGACACTGGTCGGCGAGTGCAAGGCCGGAAGTCAGCCCTGCCCGGCGCTGAAAACTGGAGAGACTGCCCGTATTTTTACCGGATCCTTGCTGCCCGAGGGCGCAGATACCGTCGTGATGCAGGAGAATGTCGCGGCCGACGGCAATGTTATTCGCCTGACCGCAGAACCATCACCGAGCCGGGGGCGTCACGTCCGCCACAAGGGCGGCGATTTCGAACGCGGCGACCATGGCTTGCCCGCTGGCAGCTTGCTCAGCGCAGCCGCGTTGGGTCAGGCTGTAATTGCGGGCTATGGCGAGCTTCTGGTCGGAAAACAGCCAAGAGTCGCGGTGGTGTCAACCGGCGATGAACTGGTCGCTCCGGGTCACGAAACCCTGCCCCACCAGATCCCCGCCAGCAATGACGTCATGGTGGCAACCATGCTGTCAGGGCTGACCGCCGAGACCCGCAGCCTGAGCCGAATTCCCGATGATATGGAGATATTGTGCAAGGCGCTGGAAACAGCAAAAGATTGCGATATCGTCGTCACCATTGGCGGCGCATCGGTCGGCGATCATGATCTCGTGGGTCCGGCGTTTCGCAAGCTCGGCGCGGAGATCGACTTTTACAAAATTGCCATGCAACCGGGCAAGCCGGTAATGGCAGGAAGAATCGGCTCGACCGTCATATTGGCGTTGCCGGGCAACCCGGCTTCGGCCTTTGTCACAGCGACCTTACTCATGTTGCCACTGGTCCGCTATATGGCGGGCGCGGCACAATATCTGCCCGAGAAACAAAGCGCTGCAGCGACCGTAGCGCTGCCGGAAAACGGGTCACGCGCGAAATTTCTGCGCGCGAAAGTCGGCCCGGACGGAATCACCCCCTATGACAGCCAGGACAGCGCAAAACTCTCGGTACTCGCGGCCTCCAACGCCCTGCTCTGCCGGCCAGCCCATGCGGGTGCGGCTGATGTCGGTGAGATGGTGCCGTACATTGCGATATAGGCGCTGAAAGGCTGAAGCCGGGTGATTGGCTGACGTTAACAGCTTGGATTTCCAAAGGCGGCTTTTGTCGCCGCGATATTGGCTGGCGTGAAAATGAACGCGCGAGAAGTTAGTGCATTTCAAAAATACCCGCTACAACAACGGTTAAACAAACCGAAAAAGGATTTTGATATGCGTGCATGGGCCCTGAAGAGTCGTCCCGCCGGTACCCCGGTGGCTGATAATTTCCAGATGGTAGAGGCGGCGGATGCCCCGCTTGGCGAAGGCGAATTTCGCATCGCAAATAGCTGGCTGTCGGTCGACCCCTATATGCGTGGACGGATGAATGACGTGAAAAGCTATGCGCCCCCATTCGGTATCGGTGAAGCGATGACCGGCGGCGCGGTCGGCACGGTGACCGAAAGCAATAACGCCGATTATCCAGTCGGATGCAAAGTGCTGCATATGGCGGGTTGGCGGGACACTGCTGTCGCTGGCGGCAGCAATCCTCCCGAAGGCGGAATGCCACCGGTGAAGCTTCCCGATCTTGATGTTGCCGATCAACATTGGTTGTCGATCATCGGAATGCCCGGAGGCACCGCCTGGTTTGGCTTGCTGAATGTCGGTGCTGCCAAGGAAGGCGAAACTGTCTTTGTTTCGGCGGCGGCCGGCGCGGTTGGATCAACCGTGACCCAGATAGCCAAGGCCAAGGGCATGACCGTAATCGGGTCAGCCGGTGGCGCTGACAAATGTGCATGGGTTAAGGAAATCGGCGCGGATGCCTGCATCGATTACAAGTCCGGTCCGGTATTGCCGCAACTGCGCGCAGCACTGAAGGAGATCGGCAAATCCGGCGTTGATGTCTATTTTGACAATGTCGGCGGTGAACATCTCGATGCGGCGCTCGCCTGCTCCAACGAACGCGCCCGTATGGCAATTTGCGGGATGATTGACGTTTACAACGATCAACAGCCGCAATCGATGCAATATCTGACCATGATCATTGGCCTGCGAATAAAAATCGAGGGCTTCCTCTATCCCGATTTCGCCGCACAAGTGCCCGAATTCAACGCCGGTATGGCGGAACTGATTGCTTCGGGCGCTGTCAAGGGCCGTGAGACGGTGATGGAGGGGCTGGAAAAAGCACCGGACGCGTTCATCGGGCTGTTTACCGGCGCGAACACCGGCAAGATGCTGGTTAAGGTATAGGGTTCCGGTGAAAGAAGCTTTGATTGACCGCAACATCCCGATAGCGGAATGTTGCGGTCAATTTGCAATAGCGACCAAGCAGACGTTGTGGCTGGCGCTTCAGAAACTTCCGCTTCTGCACCAGTTTCGGTCGCTCTTGATTGCGGATAGGATTATTTGGATGAGTGAAGAAAAGCCCTCCGAGCGGATTGTAGAGCAACGGGTGCGGAACCGCATCATGGAAGAGATTTGGGGTCTCTCAAAAGGGGACATCAGCGTAGCCGCGTCAGGGCCAAGTGAATGGTTTGAAAGCTTTTTCGATTGGTTTCCCTATGATGGCGAACCGGACTGGTATCCGGCAATGACGGCCAAAGAGGCTACTGCCGTTAAACAGGTCTGCATTCTTATGCAGCAAGCTATCTCGGACAGCGATATTCCTAAAAATCCTACAGTCGACGAAATAACTCAAACGGGCTGGCCTGAGCGCATCGCTCCCGTTGCCAAGCAGGCATTGGACCTAATGCTCGCACGGGGAAGGTTCTCAGAGGATGATGAAGAAGTAGATCCATCCAGCCCAGTCTCCTGGCCCTAGAAGCCAATGTCCCCTTCCCACCCAGATATTGCCGCCCAAGCGAGAATAGTTAGTGCGCTCTGAACGGCTGCTTTTTGGGAGCAATCTTCGATCGAGACAATGACGACAATCGGGCGCGAAGCCGATCTGGTATCCGACCAACGGCTACGACCGCAAATGGGGAATGTCCGGAACGACGGTTTTTAATGGAGAACGCGAATAGCCACCATCGAGGCAGCGGTTCAACTTATCCATGACCCCTACCCTTCTGCCGATAGCTTAATCACTTCCCGCTTGACTTCCCCCGTTTTGTTTCATAATTGTTCCTTATTCGTTCCCAGAACAGGAAACTGGACATGCTCACGCAAAAGCAACATGAACTTCTTTGTTTCATTGATGACCGGCTCAAGGATAGCGGCGTTTCCCCCTCGTTCGAGGAAATGAAAGAAGCGCTCGGTCTGAAATCAAAATCCGGCATTCACCGGTTGATCAGTGCGCTCGAGGAACGGGACTTCATCCGCCGCCTGCCCAACCGGGCGCGGGCGCTGGAAGTATTGAAATTGCCCGAAGGCGGCTTGCACGAAACTGCGCCATCGAATGTGGTTACGCTGCGACCCGAAACTCCGGTTCGCGAAGTGGTTTCCAATCCTGCCCACGCCGCAAATAATGACGTTCTGGAAATTCCGTTGCATGGCCGGATCGCCGCTGGCGCCCCGATCGAAGCAATGGAAGGCCAGTCCGCACTCAGCGTTCCTGCGGCGCTGCTCGGCCCTGGTGAACATTACGCGCTGGAAGTATCGGGCGACTCGATGATTGACGCAGGCATCCTCGATGGTGATTACGCGCTGATCCAGAAAACAGAAGTGGCGCGCGATGGCGAGATTGTCGTGGCTCTGATCAACGAAGAAGAAGCCACTTTGAAATATCTGCGTAAGGACGGTGGGCGATTGCGGCTTGATCCTGCCAACGCGGCCTATGAACCACAGCTATATAACCCGGGCGAAGTGCGCATTCAGGGCAAGATGGCCGGATTGTTGCGGCGCTACTAGTTCGCGGGACGGGGTGCCTTGCGCTCCGGATTATCTTCACCGGACCGATAGCGGGTCCATTCATGCCTGCCGGTCCACGCGAGTGCGGTTGATATTTTCTTTTTTTCCAGATCTATGGTCATGCCGCCAACCCGTGACAACAGGTCCCGGTCCGCCTTTATCCAGCGCGGCTGACAGCTTGCCGGCAGGTACCGGTCGCTTACTACAATATCGGTCCGACGACAGGCAGCGGCCAAAGCCAGCGCGGAAATATAGTGGGAGCTGCGGGTAGCCAGCAGCACCCATTTGCGGCCATTCCTGGTCAGGCTAACAAGGCAAGAATCGGCATTGCAATCCGCATTCGGCCAGTCTTCGAGCGGCTGCGCCTGTCCTTCCACTCCGGCATTTTCAAGGATCATGTCGCGGATGAAATCGCCGCTGCGGGTGCGGAGCATGGCCAGTTCTCCCTGATGATTGCGGATGCCGACATGCCGCCCGTCACCGGTGATATAAATATCCGGCGCGCGATTTGTGGCAATCATCAAGGCCCCGAAGAAGGCAGGGATCAGGCCCAGATAGCGCCACCGCTCCCGCCACAGGCATATCCAAAGCCCCGCCAGTATCACCAATCCGAACGCGATGACCGGCATCGACGGCAACATGGTTACAGCGCCGGGGCGGCTGGATACAAAATGGGCGAGAGCGATCAGACTGGTCAAGGCCTTGTCACACAGCCACCAGACGGGTGCGCCCAAACCGGCGCCATCCAGCAACAAGGCCAGCGCTTCCAGCGGCATGATCACGAACGTCGTCAGGGGAATCGCTATGATATTGGCGAGCGCGCCGTAAAGCCCGGCCTTGTGAAAATGGAACAGCGCAATCGGCATCAGGGCAATTTCAACAACCAGACCGGTCAGGAACAGGGAAAATATGATGCGCCCGATCCGACGCACCCAAATTTCCTCGCGCAGCGCAAATAATGGCTTGATCCGGGGATGTTCGTGTAACGCGATAATCGCGGTGACTGCAGCAAAACTGAGCTGAAAGCTTGGTCCTACAAGCGATTCGGGCCAGAAGATCAGCACGAACAGCGCGCCCGCCGCGACCATGCGCAAGGTGATCGCGCTGCGCCCCATCATCAATGCAACCAGCACCAGCAAAGCGGCCACGCACGCTCTGATGGTCGGCACTTGTGCGCCGGTCATCAGCGTATAAGCGACGGCCGCAAGCGCGGCGCACCCGGCCGCCACGATCGGCAACCGGAATCTCAGGGCCAGCGGCGGAAACAGGGCGAGCAGCTTGAGCACCAGCAGATAGATGGCGCCGACGACAGCGGTGACATGAAGGCCGCTGATCGAGAGCAGATGCGCCAGACCGCTGCGCCGCATCGCTTCGGCGTCCGCCTCGCTGATCGCCCCGCGATCCCCGGTGGCCAGCGTTGCTCCAATCGCACCGGCTGCGCCGGACATTTGCGACTGGACATGCGCCGATAGCCGCTGCCGATATCGGGAGAGAGCGAATAAAGGATCGGCAGGGCGCAATATTGTAATTTCACCCAGCGCCTGACCGGTAGCACCGAGCCCCTGAAACCAGGCGCGTTCGGAAAAGTCATAAGCCCCGGGAAGCGCGGGCATGGCCGGTGGCATCAAGCGCGCGCGCAACTGGATCAGCGCGCCGTTTTGCAGTTCGGAATTGGCATGGTCGAGCGGCACATTCACGCGGACACGCGGTGGTAGCCCAGAATCATCTCCGGTCTGCAGCGTTAGCCGCACAATATCTCGCGCTAATACCGGCTCGACCCGTTCGATCTCGGCATTGAACATGGCGACGACAGGCCGCTCCAGTACTGGTGCGGCGACCTGCCAGGAACGAAACCAGATGAGACCGCAGCCGATTGCCGCGAATAGACAGAACCAGAAGAGCGCACTCGCTATTCGATGCTCTCGTCCCCGCATGATGGCGAACAGGCTGACCGAGCCACAAATACTCATGAAAGCGAGCCACCGTACGGGAGAAGCAAGATTGAACCAGGCGGCAATCCCGCAACCCAGCGCCACCGGCAACCAGAGTGGCAACTGATCACGCTCCCTTTCCAGCTGCCGTTCGAGCTTTTCCAGAGGCCTTTTCTGCCGCAAAAATTCAAGCAATTGTCGCGGATGAAACAGCATGCTAAGGGCAAAGCCAATCGAACCGGAACCGGTGCTCATGGTGCCATTCAGGCTTATTCCATCCCGCATTTCGCAAATCTATCACAGGGGCCAAGCAAGCGTGAATTCAAAAGATGATAATCAGCCGAAACAGACAAATATGGTCGTAACCCGCTTTGCGCCCTCCCCGACCGGATTTCTGCATATTGGCGGCGCCCGTACCGCCATGTTCAACTGGCTGTTCGCCCGCCATCATGGTGGAAAGGCGCTGCTGCGTATCGAAGATACCGATCAGGCGCGATCCACGCAGGAAGCCATTGATGCGATTATTGAAGGCCTGGACTGGCTCGGTCTCGACTGGGACGATGAACCGGTTTTCCAGTCCAAACGCGCCGCGCGCCATGCGGAAGTCGCAAATGAATTGCTGGCATCGGGCAATGCCTATAAATGCTTCGCAACCCCCGACGAACTGACCGAAATGCGGGAAAAGCAGCGGGCCGAGAAAAAGCCGATGCGTTATGATGGCCGTTGGCGCGATCGCGATCCGTCCGAAGCACCGGAAGGCGCGCCGTTCGCCATTCGGCTAAAGACGGAGACTTCGGGGAAGGTGACCATCGCCGATATGGTGCAAGGCGATGTTTCGGTCCAGAATAGCGAGATTGACGACTTTGTCTTGCTGCGGTCCGACGGAACACCGACCTATATGCTTGCTGTCGTTGTCGATGACCATGATATGGGCGTCACCCACCTCATCCGCGGTGATGATCATCTGAACAACGCCTTCCGGCAGCTCGCGCTGATCCGTGCAATGGGATGGTCCGAACCGGTATATGCCCATATTCCGCTGATCCACGGCAATGACGGCGCCAAATTGTCCAAGCGGCACGGGGCGCTGGGCGTCGAAGCCTATCGCGATATGGGCATATTGTCAGACGCGATGTTCAACTATTTGTTGCGTTTAGGCTGGGGACATGGCGACGATGAGATCATCTCCCGCAAGCAGGCGATTGAGTGGTTCGACCTTTCCGGAGTTGGCAAATCTCCTTCGCGTTTTGATACCAAGAAGCTGCAAAACCTGAACGGCCATTACATGCGCGATGCCGCGGATGCGGATCTGGTGCGCCTCGCGACCCCCTGGATAGAGCAGGATTTGAGCGCGCCACTATCCTCTTCGGATAGCGAATTGCTGGGTCAAGCCATGCCGGTTTTGAAAAGCCGGGCAAAAAATCTGATTGAATTGGCCGAAAGCAGTCTTTTTCTCTTTAAAAAACGCCCACTTGGCCTCGACGAACGGGCAGAAAACCTGCTAGACGATAACGCAAGGACGCTGCTTAAATCGATTCACCTTGGCTTGACTGATCTGGAAGACTGGACACTCGAAGCGACGGAAGAAACCATAAAAGCGATCGCGGAGTCTGCCGAACTGGGACTAGGGAAGCTCGCACAACCTATGCGCGCCGCCCTGACAGGAAGCACCAGTTCACCTGGAATTTTTGACGTCCTGATACTTCTTGGCAAAGAAGAATCACTGGGCCGTCTTGCAGATCAAATAGAAAAAACCTGAGTTTCAGGAGCAGAAAGGACAATATCGTGGGCGATAACGCAAAATTCAGCATCAACGGCGAAGATCACGAATATCCGGTTCTGACGGGCACAGTAGGCCCCGATGTCGTCGATATTCGCAAATTATATGGCCAGACCGGCGCTTTCACCTATGACCCCGGTTTTACATCAACCGCCAGCTGCGAGTCCGAGCTAACCTTCATCGACGGCGGCGAAGGGGTTTTGCTGCACCGCGGCTATCCCATCGAACAGCTGGCAGAGCAAAGCAGCTTCATGGAAGTCGCCCATCTCTTGCTCCGAGGTGAATTACCGTCATCGGACGAGTTTGCCGAATTCAATGACACGATCACCCGCCACACGATGGTGCACGAACAGTTGCGCGGTTTTTATCAGGGCTTCCGCCGTGACGCACACCCCATGGCCATCATGTGCGGCGTGGTCGGCGCGCTGTCGGCATTTTATCATGACAGCAGCGACATCAACGATCCCGTGCAGCGCAGGATTGCCAGCCACCGCCTGGTTGCCAAGATGCCGACGATTGCGGCCATGGCCTATAAATATTCCATCGGTCAGCCGTTCGTCTATCCGGATAATAATCTGTCCTACACCGGCAATTTTCTGCGCATGACATTCGGCGTTCCTGCAGAGGAATATGAGGTACACCCGGCGATTGAGAAAGCGATGGACCGGATTTTCATCCTCCATGCCGACCATGAACAGAACGCATCGACTTCTACCGTCCGGCTGGCCGGTTCCTCGGGTGCCAACCCGTTTGCCTGCGTTGCAGCCGGCATTGCCTGTCTGTGGGGCCCGGCGCATGGCGGTGCCAATGAAGCTGCGCTCAACATGCTCCATGAAATCGGTCACCCGGACCGTATCCCCGAGTATATCAAACGGGCGAAGGACAAGGATGATCCGTTCCGCCTGATGGGCTTTGGCCACCGCGTTTACAAAAACTACGACCCGCGTGCATCGGTGATGCAGGAAACGGTTCGCGAAGTTTTTGAAACGCTGAAGGTCAAGGATCCGGTGTTCGATGTCGCCTTGAAACTGGAAGAAATGGCGTTGAACGATCCCTATTTCATCGAGAAAAAATTATTCCCGAATGTCGATTTCTATTCCGGTATCATCCTGTCGGCGATCGGCTTCCCGACCTCGATGTTCACGGTTCTATTCGCCCTGGCCCGCACCGTCGGCTGGGTCGCGCAATGGAACGAAATGATTTCCGATCCCGGCCAACGTATCGGTCGTCCGCGTCAGTTGTACACAGGTCCGGCCAAGCGCGACTATGTGTCGATCGACAAGCGGTAGACATCTTGGATATTGCAGAAAAGGGGAGCCTCCGGGCTCCCTTTTTTATGATTATTTTCGGTCAGGAAGGGACAGCGTGAAGGTCGAGCCTATGCCGGCCATGCTCTCTACGGTCAGACTGCCGCCCATTGCATGGGCCAGCCGGCGAGAGATAAACAGGCCCAATCCGCTGCCGCCATCGCCTGATCGACCCAGCCGCTCGAATTTCTCGAAAATCCGATCCTGATCTTCCACAGCGATGCCGTCGCCTTGATCGGTCACCGAAATCCGGGCAAATTCCTGATCAGCAGAAACACGCACCTTGATCACCGAACCGTCTGGCGAATAGCGGATCGCGTTGCCAATCAGATTGACGAGGATTTGCAGCGACCGGCGAAATTCGCCGCGCGCCGGAAGTTTGTTACCTTCCTTGGGAAGATCGATCCGTATCTGATGATCGGACGCTTTGACTGCTAGCAAGCCAGCGGCGCGGTGAGCCAGATCGACAAGATCGATGTCATCTGCAGCAACGGTGAATTCCGGTCGTTCAATCGCTTCCAGATCGGAAAGATCGTTGACCAGATCCAGCAGATGGCGCCCGGCTGAAGCGATATCCTTGGCGTAGCTGGCATAGTCGCCGCGTAGAGGACCCTCCAACTTGCTGCTGATTGTTTCGGCATTGGCGATGATCTTGCCGAGCGGCTGGCGCAGGGCCGGCCCTAGCTGGAAACCGAACAGATTGTCGCTGATCAGTTTTCCAGCCACGGCCTTCGCGTCCTTGTCAATCGTCTCCAGATCATCTGGCGTAACTGCAAACCGGTAGCCGGCGAAAACGCCCGCCTTGTCTATCAGTGGGTGGCCTTGAAGCATGAACAACCGTTGATTTCCGTTTTTCTCGCGAATCCGTTGATTCCGGATGGGTTGCCGCTCGGCCACTGCCTCAAGCAATCTTGCGTGAGCCGATGGCGGGATGACATCATATATATCGAGCAGCGATTGACCGACCGCATCGGAACTCTTCGCAGCCTCTCCCGGCATTTGCCGAGCAATGATCCGCAATGCCGCATCGGTCCTGATCGCCCCCCGGCCTTCCAGCCCGTCAAAATCACGTGCCCGAGCCGGATCCATTTTGTCCGTGTCATCGTGAGGGCGCTCTTTCCAGTCGATGATGGCAAGGCTGAGCTGCTGTTCTTTTTCCGACGGAACAAACCGCGTTTCGACCCACATATCGATTCGACAATGATCATCGGACGCCTGTGCAGGACGCGACAGGTTCATACCCAATCGTCTACTAAGCCGGCACAATTCTGCCAATTCTGGCACCGCCAATGATCCGCCTTCTGAGCCGCCGCTGCGCAAGTGGAGCCGCATCAGCAGCGGATCAGCCGACAAAAGCATTCCATCGGCATCCACCCGTCCACGCACCGGTTCGGCCAGTTTGCCCGATGCCGTCATTTTCCTCGATCACCCAAGCTGTCGTCGGCAAGAATCCGTTCGGCATTCTGGTAAGCACTGGGTGCTGCCCAGCTCGATATTAACGCCAATGACCGGTCCCGGTCGGTTTCTCCATAGGTTGCCGCGGTCAGAATATGGTCACCGCCATCGAGGGCGGCGAACACCGAAAGCGCGTCCTGCGAAGGAAAATCTGCCGCACGCATGGCAACGACGAAACGTGCCATATTCGGCTCGGCCGTGAAGGTAACAATCTGATTACCGCTCAAGCCGGATTGTCTGGCCAGGCGCGCAACGAACAGTGACAGGCCATCTCTCATCGGATGGGGGATGCGATCCTCGGCGGTCTTGAATTGCTCGAGCAATTGGGCGAGGCGGTCGGCCTTGCGCGCCACACCAGCGCTCTCGTCATGCGAGGAAAGCAGGCGCTCGGTTGCCTTCTGCAATTGCAAACCGGGGAGACCGGAAAGCCTGGCAAGCGAGGCCGTGACTGGCCAGGCTAAAGCATAAGCTATTTCAGCGGGCAGGTCTGCGAGGCTGGCGGATATTTCGCCCACCGCACCGGTGGTCTTGGATTGCGCTACCAGCAGACCCATGGCTGCCTCAGCGACGACAGGGTCGTCATGATCCAGGTGACGGGTCAGCGTCGCTTCGAGATCTTCCTGCGAAATCTTCTGCAACAATCTTGTCGCCAATTCGCTTTGCTGTGTTTTGACAAAAAGATGCTGGACGATCTCATCAGTCTTGAGCAAGCCCGAATCCTCCAGCAAATAAAAGCTCTGGCCTTCTCCGCCCTTCCCGATCTTCAGGAGTGTTTCATGCGTAACGCCAAGCTCCTGAGTCGCAATCAAGCAAATACGTTCTTCGATCTGACAGATCATGCTGCGCAGATATTGCCGCGCATTGGACCGCATGCGGTCGTTGAAAACCACATCGGTTTTAGGAAACAGGGCGTTAGCAAAATCATCCGCAATGAACGAGGCTTTATCGGCCATTGCCGAGGCGTGCCGGATGATATCGTTATGCATCGTTTCGTTCATCGAAAAAACTCGCTGTGCCATAGCTTGGCCGTACCCTAATGTGGTTAACAAGCCGCTAAACGCGATAGTGGGCTATTGGTCCTGCAAGGCAGGCGTATCCGGCGGATTTTTCCTCACAAAGCGATCGAGAACGAGAAACAGGCCGGAATAAAGCGCTGCGCCATAGAGCCCGTAAGCAAATTGCCCAAAAACGGTCGCCAAGAACAAGATAATCAGAACCAATCGCAAATCCGGCTTGGCCAGCGCCAGACGCCTGTTCACTGGTCCGGTCCTCGAAAGTAGCAGGTGGGCGACCAGCAACACGGCAATCACAAGATTTGGCGCCAATGTCGTCGCATCAGACGCCTGGAACAAAAGAATTCCCACTCCGGTTGCAGCAATCAAATCCAGCGTCAAACGGGTCCAGTCGCCTATGGCCACGGCACTCCCAAATTGCGCCATTGCTGCCCGGATATATTGCGCCACGCTGCCGAAAAATAGCAGGGACAGCGATGCAACAGGATAGCCGAGAACTGCCGTAAGAATCGCCGCAATGCCAGCAGTCAGCGTAAAAATTCCGAGATATTGTGGTGCAGCCTTTTTTTTCCAGAGCCGAGGGAGGCTTCGTTTGGTCAAAGGGTGCAACAGCAAGCGGTTCAGAAAGTTGTCCGCTTTCGCAGGCATTTCTTTCAACTTGCGCCGGGTGAATTGCTCCGCGCTGAGTTCACTCTGCACATGAGCGATCACTCCCGAACCCATTCTGCGATCAGAGATAATCGCGCGCGGACAATCGGCCTGAACCGCCGTTCTAAGCAGCGCGGAGCCGACTTCCCAGTCATCGGGAATATCGATCAACGCGCTCAAGCGGGATGCGTTGAGCGAGACGATGCCAAGCCAGCGCTGGTTAAGGTCTATGCGCTCGAATTCCTGATATTCCTCCCCATGCAACACGGTAAAAAGCAATTCCTGCGGTGATCCGCTCAGCTGATCGACTATCTCTTCATCGGGCAATATGCCGTCGGCGATATAGATTAAGTGGTCCTGATCGCTGGCATATTGCACCAGGTCGCTGGGAGTTCGGACATATTCCGCATCCAGCCCCTGCTCTTTCATCACATCGATTTTCTGCAAGAGAGCGCCATGGGTCACGGGGCACAGGAATATGAATTTTTCGCAGCCAAACCGTTGCGCGGCACTAATCTGCAAGTCGAGCAGAGTCCCGGCAAACAAAGGCAGCAGGGCAATCGGCCCTTTTCCGTCAAGATCGTCTTTTGCCAGAGAAATCAGTGCCAGTTTCACGAATATTTGGGTCCTGATCGATGAATGGGAAGGTCGTTCCTATCCATAGATGGTGGCGCCCAAACATGCCAACCGATATTCTCGTGAAGAAGGCGCTATCTGTGCGCCGGAAGCGGGAAGTCAGTCCCGATGAACCTCAACCGCCGATACAGCAAGTTGCAGTTTTCGCAATATTACCGGATCGCCCGGTGCCGAATGAGCGGCTTCATCGGCCAGTTGCAGGATTTTGGTCGCCGAAAAACTGGCGGCCAGTCCCTTGAGACGCCATGCGGCATATTCCCAATTGGCATCGCAGCGCGCTCTGCCCAACAGGTCAACTTGCCGCTTCGCACTTTCCAGAAATGCCGCACGCAATTCCGCTATAAGGGACTGATCGTCCCCCACTGCAGCCGTCAAAGCGGCATCCAAAGCCCCATAATCAAATGACATTTCTGCCGACTACACCGGATATGGTTAACTTATGGTTTCTATGATCCATTATTGTGTTAAACAGACTTCATGGTAGGTGAATCTAAAATTATCGGGATGTGGCGCGATCGGGATGGAAGTCCCGATGGCGACCAGACAGAAACAACCGCAAGCGTGGAAAGTGAAGCGCATGGTCCGGAAACAGAACACAAAGATTTTCCTGAGGAAGATCAGGAAAATAGCGATAGCTCTTCGGAAAACAGCTGGAGCCACTATGCCGACGATGTAACAACTGCATCTGCCCGATCCCGATATATACCGGTGCTGTTACTTGCCGTTTCCGTGGTCGGCTGGACCGGATTTTTCTTCTGGGCTTACCGCGACATTTTTTCAACAATACCAACGCCCAAGGATGGAATTGCCCTGCTGACCCAATGGTGTTTGCCGATCGCAACGCTTGGCGTTGGCTATCTGCTCTACATGCGCAACAGCACCAGAGAAGCGAATCGCTTCGCCGATGTCTCCTCTTCTTTGCGCGCTGAGTCCGAGTTATTGGGAATACGGTTGAAGACGGTCAACAACGAACTCAGTGTCGCTCGCGAATTTCTGGGTCAGGAAAGCCGTGAACTCGAATTTTTGGGAGATCAGTCTTCCGTGAAGCTGACCGCCGCTGCCGAAATGATCAGGCAATCTTTGGAAGATGGTCTTGGCAAAATGCAGAAGCTCGATAAAGTCGGTGATGCCGCATATAAAAATCTTGAGCAGCTCCGCGAGCATTTGCCGGTGGTCATCAACACCGCCAAGGATGTCACCAATCAGATCGGCAATTCCGGGCGCACCGCCCAGACCGAAATGGCAGGCATGGTTTCCACTCTCAAAAAAATCGGGGAAGTCGGTGCCGCGGCCAAAAAGAGCCTCGATGAACTGACGGACAAGTCAGCCCAGTCCGTAGAGAGTCTCGCAGTCGAAGCCGAAAGAATCCAGGCTAGTTTGACGAAACAGCTGGAGGACGCAGAATCCGGATCGACCCAACTGGCGACATTGTTGACAAAAACGACTGCGGAAACAATCGAAGCAATCCGCAAAACACGGGCCGATCTGGCAATTGAAACTTCGGAATCGGCTTTGGCAATGCGCGCAGATCTGGATGCCCTGGAAGCAAGTCTGGCTGCCGCCGGAAAAGTTGCGGATCAGGAAGAAGTTCGCTTGAAAGCGCTGGCCTCGACGCTTAATCTTACTATCTCCGAAATCGTAGAGAACCTCAAAAATCTCGACAATGAAAGCGGTGAAAAAACGGCGAAGCTGGCCTTTGCCATGACGGCGATGGAGCAGAATAGCACCGCTTTGCAGCTATCACTGGAAAATGGTCATGGCATCGCCGATGGCATGATCGAGCGGATGGAGAAATTGCTCGTTGCGCTCGACAGCAGCGCGCGGGAAATGGATGAAACCCTGCCCCATGCTTTCGAGCGGGTGTCGGAGAAATCCAGAGAAAGCCTGGCATTATACGGTCAGATCGCCAGCGAGGCGACCAAGGCGCAGGAAGATGCCGGCAAAGTCACGCAACAAATCGCTGAGGCAGACCAGTCGATCAGCGAACAGCAACAACAGCTACGGAAATTGCGGGAAGATGGAGACGTTGCCAGCAAGTCCATCGTCGAACAGATTGGCGAAATTTCCAAATCGCTCGAGGAGGTCCGCCAACAGAACGAATCCCTGGCCGAAAGCGCCGGCGAAAAATTGATCAGCGCGCTGTTGCGGGTGAAAGACACGGCCAAACAGGCTTCCGAACATTCGCGAGAAGTGCTTGAGAATTCCATCGCCGGCTCGACCGAGGCTTTTGAAAGAGTAAGCGAAGAAGCGTTGAACCGGATTATCGATGATAAAATCGCTTCAATAGCGCCGAAGCTGGAAAAGGCAGTATCAAGCGCCGTTGCGACGACCCAGTCAACCGCTGCGCATCTCACCGATCAATTGACGGCAATCGAGGACATGACAACAAATCTCGAGCAGCGCATCCTGTTTGCAAAAGAAAAGGCGGAACAAAGCAGTGACGAGAATTTCACCCGGCGGGTTGCACAGCTGACAGAGTCGCTCAATTCAATCTCGATTGATGTCGGCAAAATTCTGTCAAACGATGTCACCGACACCGAATGGGCAGCCTATCTGAAAGGCGATCGCGGAATCTTTACAAGGCGGGCCGTTCGCTTGCTCGACAATCGAGAAGTTCGCGAAATTCTTGCGCAATATTCAGCCAATGACGAGTTCCGCGAGCATGTAAACCGCTACATCCATGATTTCGAAGCAATGCTGCGCGGTGTTCTGGCCACCCGCGACGGCAGCGCAATCAGCGTGACCCTGCTGTCGTCGGACGTCGGCAAGCTTTATGTCGCACTGGCTCAGGCCATCGAACGGCTGCGCAGCTAGCTCATCCGTTCCCGGCTGTTGAAGAAATCAATATCATCCAGAGTGATCCACCCATAGGCATAGTTGAGATAGAATAGGCCAAAAGCCGCCGTCGCGAGCAGCGTTGTCAACAGCAACACCCGCAATGGCCGGAAATTGACCGGCGCCCCGTCCGCCTGCCCTGCCACCATTTTAATTCCCGATTCGTGATGATTACGAATTCCGATTGGCAGGACAATGAACGCAGACATCACCCAGAATAAAACGTAAATGGCAATGACGGATGTAATTTCCATGGCTCGCTAAGCCTCCACAGTGAGCACCGAAACAATGGGCTTCTTGCCCGTCCACTCGGTCGCGCTACGACGGACGAGCAGCCGGATTGCCTCGTTGAACTTGTCAATATCGCCAACCGGTTTGGAGTATTTGGCAGTAATCTTGTCGACCACTTCATCGAGAAAATCCTCTTCGTCTTCCTCGAGCGGAACGCCGTGCATTTTCAGGACCGGCTGCCCGAAGATTTTTCCCTTGTGGTCCAGACCAATAGCGACCGAAATCATTCCATTATGCGCTGTTTTGCGACGATCGTTCAGTGTTTTTCCGTCTGCCGGAATGATCACATCTCCATCAACGACAAGCCGTCCTGTGCGTTCTTGCCCCAAGATTTTCGGTCCGTTGGGAGCCAGTCGCACGACATCGCCATTCTGCTGGAAAATGGCTTTCGGGACGCCGTGCTGGAGACCAAAGCGAACCTGGGTTTTCATGTGGCGGATCTCGCCGTGAACCGGGACCAATATTTCCGGTCTGATCCAGTCATACATCTGGGCGAGTTCGGGTTGCCCGGGGTGACCGGAAACATGGATATGTTCCTGACGTTCGGTAATCATCACGACACCTTTGGACGCGAGCTGGTTCTGGATTCGACCTATGGCAATTTCATTGCCGGGAATCTGCTTGGACGAAAAGAGCACATGATCACCCTCGGAGAGTTTGATCTGGTGACTATCGCCTGCAATCCGGCCCAGAGCAGCTCTCGCCTCACCCTGACCGCCGGTAGCAATGATCATCACCTTGTCGCGCGGCAGGCTCATCGCTTCCTGAAAGTCCACGGTCGGTGGAAAATCCTTGAGATAGCCATTTTCGCGGCAATTTTCGATAATCCGGTCGAGCGAACGGCCAGCCACACAGAGCTTGCGTCCAGCATGGATGGCAACCTCACCTAAAGTCTGGAGCCTGGCGGCATTGGAAGCAAAGGTCGTCACCACAATGCGTGTGTCGATCTCTTCCACAACCCGCATCAGGTTGCGGCGGACTTCGCCTTCCGATCCGGACGCATTTTCGTTGAAAACATTTGTCGAATCGCAAACCATGGCGAGGATACCGTCATCACCAATCTGCTTAAGGGTTTCCGGTGATGATGGCGTACCGAGCACAGGCTCATCATCAAGTTTCCAGTCACCGGTATGGAAAATTCGTCCATAAGGCGTGTCGATCAGCATCGCATTGCCTTCGGCAATACTATGGGCGATCGGCAGGTAGCGGAACCCGAATGGCCCGAGATCAAAACTGCCTTCATTGGGAATGATATTTAGCTTAACCTCCCGTTCCAGGCCAACTTCTTCCAGTTTGCGACGGATCAGGCCGGCCGTGAACGGAGTCGCGAACAGGGGAACATCGAGGTCGGCCGCGAAATAGGGAACCGCGCCGATATGATCTTCATGACCATGGGTCAGCACGATACCCAGAAGATCTTTCCGGTGTTTCTCGATAAATTCGAGATCGGGCAGGATCAGGTCAATCCCCGGATAGCTGGGGTCAGCAAATGTCATGCCGAGATCGACCATCACCCATTTGCCGTCACAGCCGTATAGATTGACATTCATGCCGATTTCGCCCGACCCGCCGAGGGCCAGGAAAAGAAGTTCTTTTTTTGGTTTTGTCATGAAGCGTGTGTTGCTCGCTGATAGAGGAAATGCAGGCCCTGGAGAGTCAGGTCCAGTTCTAGATGATCAAAGACGTCGGTATGTTCGTCAAAAAGTACGGCTAATCCACCGGTGGCAATGATCTTGGTCGGTCGGCCAATTTGGGCCTTGGTCCGCGCTACTAGCCCTTCGAGCATCGCAACATAACCCCAGAAAATACCGATCAGCATCTGACTTTCCGTTGTGGTCCCGATGACATTGTCAGTTTCGGGCGATTCCAGTGCGATACGAGGAAGCTGCGCCGTTTTACCGACGAGTGCATCCAGCGAAAGATTGATTCCCGGAGCGATGACACCGCCTTTATATGCGCCTTCATAGTCGGCGACATCGAAAGTGGTCGCGGTGCCAAAATCGATGATCACGATATCCTGCTTATATTTCTGATGCGCAGCGATCACATTGAGCACGCGGTCGGCCCCCACGCTATCGGGTTGTTCGACGTCCAGCGCGATGCCCCATTCCGCTGCGCCACGGCCTGCGATCATCGGCGAAACACTAAAATATTTTTCTGATAGAACCGTCAGATTATGGAGGGCGCGCGGAACAACGGTACTGATGATAACCGCGTCGACCGAGCTAATTTCCAAGCCTTCCAGCTCCAGCAGCTGCCTGAGCCAGACGACATATTCATCAGCCGTGCGGCGCGCATCGGTTGCGATCCGCCAGCGCGCACGGATGTCATCACCGTCAAAGAGGGCAAACACAATATTGGTATTCCCGGCGTCGATGGCCAATAGCATGAGCGATTCTTCTTTCTATCCGATGGAAATATCACCGGCGCGTATTTCGATAAGCGTTCCATCGGCTTTTCTCAAGCAAAGTGCACCATCCGCAGTGAGGCCTGCAAATTCGCCGGTTGTTTTCTCGCCGCGTTCATCGCTTGTCGTGATTGTGCTGCCGACAGGATGGGCCAGTTTCTGCCATTCTGTCAAAATATGTGGAAATCCCTGATCGCGCCAGACATTGACGAAATCGGCAAATGTATCGGATAAACGAACCAGAAAACCGGCAGCGTCAATCGTGACTCCCTGAGCCGCGAGACTGGTCACCGCCCTGCCCTCAACCTCTGGCGTGACGGCGATATTCACACCAATGCCAACAACCACCTGATTTTTCACGCGCTCGAGCAATATGCCACAGATTTTTGCTTGGGATACCAAAATATCATTGGGCCATTTCAGAATCATTTCGGCGCCCGGAAGGAATGAGCGGATAGCCGAATAAACCGCGAGTCCGGCAACAAACGACAGGGACGAAGGCGCTGGATCGTCGGTACGGATGTCGACGACGGTGCTGCAATACAGATTGCCCGCCGGGCTATTCCATCGTCGTCCCAGACGTCCGACACCGCCGGACTGTTTCTCCGCCCTCAGCCAAAAGCCTTCGGCGGCGCTACCTTGCTCCGCCAGCGCCTTCAGGTCCGCATTGGTTGATGCGGTTTGATCGACGGTTTCTATACGAATGTTCAGAAAAGCGACGCTGCAGCTGCGGTGGTTACGGGGGCCATGAACGGTATCGCCAGATAGCCCAGCGGCGATACGAACAATGCCAGAACCGCAATCAGTCCGTTTTCGGTCTTGTGGCCCGTAGCCGCAATCTGATCGGCAGGATCATCGAAATAGATGATCTTGACGACCTTGATATAGTAGAAGGCGCCGATCACCGAAGCGGCAATACCGATAACCGCGAGCGGAAACATGCCCGCTGCCACGGCGGCATCAAACACCAGAAACTTGCCCCAGAAACCGAAGAGCGGCGGGATACCGGCTAGCGAGAACATGAAGACCGCGAAAGCTGCGGCAAGGCCCGGGCGCGTTTGCGACAAGCCGGCGAGGCTCGACAGGCTTTCCAGGGGTTTCCCGTCCTTGTCACGCATCTCGATCACACAGATAAAGCTGCCCAATGTCATGGCGACATAGATGGCGAGATAGAACATCATCGCCGAAATGCCTTGGGCGGTGCCGGTGGCAAGGCCGATGAGCATGAAGCCGACGTTGTTGATCGAACTATAGGCAAGCAGCCGCTTGATATTCTGTTGTCCGATCGCGGCGACCGCACCAAGAATGATCGAAGCCAGCGCGACAAACACGATGATTTGCTGCCAGGCCGATGTCTGACCGCCAAAGGCGTCAATGATAACCCGCGCGGTCAAGGCGACAGCGGCCACTTTCGGCGCGCTGGCAAAAAAGGCGCTGACCGGCGTGGGCGCGCCTTCATAAACATCCGGTGTCCACATATGGAACGGCACGGCGCTGATCTTGAAAGCCAGACCAGCCAGGACAAGCACCAGTCCGATCAACGGGCCGGTGGCAATATCGCCGGTCAGAGCGTCGCCAATCACGTCGAAACTGGTCGAACCCGCAAAACCATAGACCAAGGATATACCGAACAGCAGCATCCCGCTGGCCAGCGCTCCGAGAACAAAATATTTCAGGCCGGCCTCCGACGACCGGACATCAGTGCGAATGAAGCTCGCCAGAACATAGGCGGACAAGCTGTTCAGTTCCAAACCGATATAAAGCGTCATCATGTCGGTCGCCGACACCATCATCCCCATGCCGACGCAAGCAAACAGGATCAAGATCGGATATTCTGGGCGATATCTGCCGCCGCTCTGGAAGAAACGCGGTGCAATCATCAATGAAATAATCGCTGCAAGATAGATCAGGAATTTCGCTGAACTGCCGAAAGCATCCATGCGGTACTGGCCGCTGAATGCATATGCTCCATCCTTGAATTCGGGCATATGAGCGAGCACCATCAACAGAATCGATGCGCCGAAAAGCGCGGCTGCGGACAATATCGTGACCAACCGCGCCGATTTTTCACCGCCCCAGGCGGCAAACATCAACAGGATCAGGCTTGAAACCGAGAGAAAGATTTCCGGTGACACCAGCCAAAGGGAATTTCCGATTGCCATCAGTGTGCCTCCCCTTGGGCATGGTCTTTGGCGACGACTTTCGCCTCACCCATTTTAAGATTGGCATCGCCAGCAGGTGCCGCGCGGTCGATGCGCGCAACCAGCGTCCCGACGTCGCCCCGGATCGGGGCCATGAAGCTTTCCGGATAGACACCCATCCACATAACAGCCGCAGCTATCGGCGCGAGCAGTGCCATTTCCCGGGCAGACAGATCCGGCATGGCTTTGACATCCTCGTGAACCAGCTCACCGAAAGCAACCCGGCGATAGAGATAAAGCATATAGCAGGCACTCAGGATGATTCCCGTTGCGGCAACCAGCGTAACCCAGCTGTTGACCTTGTAGAGACCGATCAGAGAGAGAAATTCGCCAACGAAGCCGCTGGTGCCCGGCAGACCTATTGAGGCCATGGTGAACAGCATGAACAGCATGGCGTATTTAGGCATGTTGATCGCCAGCCCACCATAGCGGTCGATCTCGCGCGTGTGCAGCCGGTCATAGATCACCCCGACGCAGAGGAAGAGTGCACCGGATACCAGACCGTGGCTCAGCATCACGATAACCGCGCCTTCGATGCCCTGACGGTTAAACGCAAACAGCCCAAGCGTCACAATCGCCATATGGGCAACCGAGCTATAAGCGATCAGTTTCTTCATATCGTGCTGCACCAGCGCCACCAGCGACGTGTAAACCACCGCGACGATCGACAGGCCGTAGATCAGCCAAATAAATTGTTCGGAAGCTTCCGGGAACATTGGCAGCGAGAAGCGCAGGAAGCCGTAGCCACCCATTTTCAGCAGCACCCCGGCCAGGATCACCGAACCAGCGGTTGGCGCCTGCACATGGGCATCCGGCAGCCAGGTGTGTAGCGGCCACATCGGCATTTTGACCGCAAAGCTGGCGAAGAAAGCCAGCCAGAGCCACGTCTGCGCCTCGGGTGCGAAATCATAGTTGAGCAAGGTCGGGATATCGCTGGTTCCGGCATCCTGCACCATCCACAGCATCGCGATCAGCATCACCACCGAACCAAGCAAGGTGTAGAGAAAGAATTTGTAGCTGGCGTAAATCCGGTTGGCGCCGCCCCAGATACCGATGATCAGATACATCGGGATCAGTCCTGCTTCGAACAGGATGTAAAAGAGGAAGATATCCTGCGCGGCAAACACGCCGATCATCAGCACTTCCATGAACAGGAAGACCGCCATATATTCACCGACCCGGGTCTGGATCGCTTCCCAGCTGGCACCGATACAGATCGGCATCAGGAAGACGGTGAGCATGATCAGCATCATCGAAATGCCGTCAATCCCAAGCGCCCAGGCAAAATCACCGAACAGATCGGCTCGCTCGACATATTGCCATTGTGGACCGCCAATATCGTAATTGGCCCATAACACCACGCCGAGTACAAACAGCGCGAGCGTTGTAACAAGCGCCAGCCAGCGTGCGGCCTGCGCATTGAGGAACAGGCAAATGATGGCTGCCACCATGGGCAAGCCCATCATCAGCGACAGGATCGGGAAATCAAGCTGGTTCATTAGCTGGCTCCCTGCACGATAATCCAGGTCATCGCAGCGGCGAGGCCAAGCAGCATGACAAGAGCATAAGTATAGAGATAACCGCTCTGCAAACGTTTCATCACACCGGTCCCGCTGGCGATGGCCGCAGCAACACCATTGGGGCCAAAGCGGTCAATCGTGCCTTCATCGCCGCCTTTCCAGAACAGCCGTCCCAGCCAGAAAGCCGGGCGGATGAATATCCGGTCATAGAGCTCGTCGAAATACCATTTGTTGAAGAAGAACAGGTAGAGCGGCCTGAATGTCGCAGCGAGGCGCGCCGGGCGGTCCTTACCAAAGAAATACATGAAGATGGCGGTGCCGAGACCAGTCAGCATCGCGGCCGTCGAGGACAGCTTCACCCACAAAGGCACTTCGTGAATTTCGTGCATCAGATGCTCGTCAAAGGATAGACTTCCGGCCCAGAAGGCTGCGCCTTCGGCGGCTTCGACAAACTGGTTATGGAACAGGAAGCCTGCGAAAACGGCGCCCGTCGCCAATACGCCGAGCGGAATGAGCATTGAAAGAGGGCTTTCATGCGGATGATAGCCGCCGGTCTGATCGGTTCCTGCTTCTTGTGGTGTCTTGTGCACGCTATGCTGGATATGTTCGGACTGGATCCAGCGTGGCGTCCCCCAGAAAGTCAGGAACATCAGCCGCCAGCTGTAGAAGCTGGTGAGCAGTGCCGCGAGCACCCCGATGAAGAAGGCGAACTGGCCGACCTCGGTGCCGCTGGCAAAGGCAACCTCGATAATCGCGTCCTTGGAATAGAAGCCGGCAAAGCCGCCGAGCCCGACGATACCGACGCCGGTAATCGCCAGCGTTCCAGCCATCATTGCCCAGAAGGTCAACGGGATTTCTTTCCGCAGGCCGCCATAAAAGCGCATGTCCTGCTCATGATGCATCGCATGGATCACCGAACCGGCCCCAAGGAACAAAAGCGCTTTGAAGAAAGCGTGGGTGAACAGGTGGAACATCGCCGCGCTATAGGCACCAACGCCAGCGGCAAAGAACATATAGCCAAGCTGCGAACAGGTCGAATAGGCGATCACGCGTTTGATGTCGTGCTGGACCAGACCAACGGTCGCAGCGAATATCGCGGTGGAAGCGCCAACGATGGTCACGACGGCCAAAGCGACGGGACTGGTTTCGAACATCGGCGAAAGACGGCAGACCATGAACACGCCTGCAGTAACCATAGTCGCAGCGTGGATCAGCGCGGAAACCGGTGTCGGTCCTTCCATCGCATCCGGCAGCCAGGTGTGCAGACCCAATTGCGCCGACTTGCCCATCGCTCCGATGAACAGCAGCAGGCAGATTATGGTCATTGTATCGAGACGCATCCCGGCAAAGGTGATGCTAGATCCCGCCATCGCAGGGGCAGCTTCGAGAATTTCGGGAATCGACACCGTGCCGAAGACCAGGAACGTCCCGAATATACCGAGCATGAAACCGAGATCACCAACCCGGTTGACGACAAAGGCCTTTATCGCGGCGGCATTGGCGCTGGGTTTCTTGAACCAGAAACCGATGAGGAGATAGGATGCCAGACCGACGCCTTCCCAGCCGAAGAACATCTGGACGAGATTATTCGCGGTCACCAGCATCAGCATGGCGAAGGTGAACAGCGACAGATAAGCAAAGAAGCGAGGCTGGTCCGGATCTTCGTCCATATAGCCCCAGCTGTAGAGATGGACGAGCGCGGACACGGTGGTCACCACGACCAGCATCACTGCGGTCAGAGCATCGACGCGCAAGGCCCAGTCGAAATTGAGGTCCCCGGAGATGATCCAGGTCAGAACCGGAACGACTTCGGCGGTGCTGGTTCCGTTCAAAAAGCCGATAAACACCGGCCAGCTGAGCGCGCAGGCGGCGAACAGCGCGCCGGTGGTGATCACCTTCGCCGGCACATTGCCGATGACACGGTTGCCGAACCCGGCGACAATCGCTGCCAGCAGGGGCAGGAATACTATGAGAACAATGGAATCCACGCTTACCCCCGAAGCCGTTCGTGCTGAGCTCGTCGAAGTATGGATGGCGTGCGCACGACCTGTCCTTCGACAGGCTCAGGGCGAACGGCAGCTTTGGACAATTCCATATTCACCCCTTCATCCGGTTGACATCATCAACGGCAATCGTGCCGCGTTGACGGAAGTAAATCACGAGAATGGCCAGCCCGATCGCGGCCTCTGCGGCGGCCACGGTCAGGATGAACATCGCAAACACCTGTCCCGTCATGTCGCCGAGAAAGGCACTGAACGCGACGAAATTAAGGTTCACCGCTAGCAAGATCAATTCTATCGCCATCAGGATGATGATGATATTCTTGCGGTTGAGAAATATACCGAGCATGCCCATCACGAACAGGATTGAGCTGACAACGAGATAATGTTCAATGCCGATCATGACACATCCCCGGCTTTTACATAAATTGAAGAGAGACCATCCGTTAGTGCTGAGCCTGTCGAAGCACATCCATCGGACTGACAGCTTACTGACTGAACAGATCCTTCGACAGGCTCAGGACGAACGGTGACTGGAGTGAATGAATTTCGAATCACAATTCCACTCCCTTGCCGACTTCGGGTTGCGTGTTGCGGGTTGCATCTTCGGGACGGCGAGCAATCTGATCGCCAACATTCTGCTTCCTCACGCCGCCGCGCTGGCGGTGGGTCAGCACGATTGCGCCAACCATGGCGACCAGCAGGATCATACCCGCAGCCTCAAACAAGAAGACATATTTGGTGTAGAGCAGCGCGCCCAGCTGTTCGATATTGGAAGGCGCTCCTGCCGGAGGTCCGACAACGGCATTGGCATCACCCATACCGGCGGTTGACCACGACATGACGCCAAAAATGATGATCTCGGCAGCCAATATGATGGCCAGCAGCAGCCCGAGCGGCAGGTTCTTCATGAAACCCGCCCGCAATTCGGCGAAATCAATGTCGAGCATCATGACCACGAACAGGAACAATACGGCGACCGCGCCGACATAGACGATCACCAGCAGCGCCGCGATAAACTCTGCGCCGACCAATAGCATCAGCCCAGCGGCGTTGAAAAACGCCAGAATCAACCACAGGACACTATGCACCGGATTGCGGGCAAAGATGCAGAAAGCACCGCTGGCAAGCACGATGGACGCGAATAGATAGAAAGCAAATATTTGCATATTATTCCGTCTTAGCCCCTGTCCACATTTCCCGTTCGTCTCGAGCGAAGTCGAGAGACGCTTGCGGACTTTCCCTGTATCTCGACTTCGCTCGACACGAACGGAGTCGGATTTTGATTGTCAATCCGCACGCCCATTACCGATAAGGCGCATCGGCGGCAAGGTTTGCCGCGATTGCCCGCTCCCATTTATCGCCATTTTCGAGCAGCTTGGATTTGTCGTAAATCAGTTCCTCGCGCGTTTCCGTCGCATATTCGAAATTCGGCCCTTCGACGATGGCATCCACCGGACAGGCCTCCTGACAAAAACCGCAATAGATGCATTTGGTCATGTCAATGTCATAGCGCGTGGTGCGGCGCGAGCCATCCTCGCGGGGTTCGGCCTCGATCGTGATTGCCAGCGCCGGACAAACCGCTTCGCACAGCTTGCAGGCAATGCAGCGTTCCTCGCCATTGGGATAGCGGCGCAGCGCATGCTCCCCCCGGAACCGCGGTGAAATCGGGTTCTTCTCATAGGGATAGTTGATCGTCTTCTTCGCCTTGAAAAAATATTTCAGCGTCAGCATATGCGCGCCGATAAATTCGTACAGGGTGAAGGCTTTGATAGTTTGTGCGATACTCATAGCGGCAATCCAAATTTATCGATCATCTGATATCCACTCACCAGCACCACCCAGAACAGGCTCAGCGGCAGGAATATCTTCCAGCCCAGACGCATCAGCTGGTCATAACGGTAGCGCGGGACGGTCGCCTTGACCCAGCTGAAGATGAAGAAAAAAAAGAATATCTTGGCGAACAGCCAGAAGATGCCCGGCACGGCGTAAAGCGGTGCCCAGTCTATCGGCGGCAACCAGCCACCCCAGAACAGGATCGCGTTAAGCGTGCACATCAAGAGCACATTGGCATATTCGCCGAGCCAGAATAGAGCGAAGGACATCGATGAATATTCGGTCTGATAGCCGGCAACCAGCTCGCTTTCCGCTTCGGTCAGATCAAACGGTGTCCGCGCGGTTTCGGCGAGCGACGAGATCAGGAACACCACGGCCATCGGGAACAGCAGCGGATTGACGCCATAAGCATTGATCCCCAGCAGATGGGATTTCTGGTCGATGATGATATCCTGCAGATTGAAACTGCCGGCAAACAGCACCACCGAAATGATCACAAAGCCAATCGAGACTTCGTAGCTGATCATCTGGGCCGCAGCGCGCATCGCGGAGAAGAACGGATATTTCGAGTTACTCGCCCAACCGGCAATGACCACGCCGTAAACGCCCAGCGAACTGATCGCGAAAATGTAGAGCAGGCCGATATTGATATTGGCCAGCACCATATTTTCGCCAAACGGGATCACCGCCCAGGCAAGCAAAGCCACGGTAAAAGTAATGATCGGCGCCAGCAGGAACAGGACCTTGTTGGCCCCCGACGGGATGATCGTTTCCTGCAGGAACACCTTGATGCCATCGGCAAAACTTTGCAAAAGTCCGAACGGACCGACGACATTGGGGCCGCGCCGCATCGCCATCGCCGCCCAGATTTTCCGGTCGACATAGATGATCATCGCCACCGCGAGCATCAGCGGGAATGCGATCAGCAAGACCAGCGTAAGGGTGCCTACCAACCAGCCGGCTTCATAGCCGAGGAGAGTCTGGAGATATGCGGTCATTCGCCCCCCTCCCGCGCATGATGCCAACGGTCCATACGATCAATCACCAAAGCACCGAAGAACAGGAAGGCCGCGCTGGACAACGCCGTGGCAAATGCGAACACGAACTGTTCGACTTCCATTCGAGGTAAAGCTCCTGAATAGTGGTCTTGTGTCATCGTACGTATGCTGCTCATCATTACCGTAAACTGCCCTGCCATCATGGTGACAAAGGTAACAATTGCGGCCCAGAACATGATTTTTGAACCCGCCCTCATCGACCAAGCAAAGAATCGCTCCATCATTCCGCCGCCTCCATCAATTCGTCATCGGCATGCAGCAATTCTGCGGAACAGCGCTGCATCGTCGCGCTGGCGCGGGCGATGCTGTTGGTCAGGTAGAAATCCTTGATCGGATGAACGCCCTGCCCTTTTGGCGTGGACGTCAACCCGGATGGCGGGTTCCAGTCAAATGCGACCAGACCTTCTGCGTCCAGTTCGGGATGATCCTTGGCCATTTTGGCGCGCAGTTCCTCGAAACTGTCAAACGGCAGGGTCTTGCCCATCACGTCGGACAAGGCCCGCAATATGCTCCAGTCTTCGCGCGCATCGCCGGGCGCGAAAATCGCCTTGTGCGAACGCTGTACGCGCCCTTCCAGATTGACATAAGTGCCGTTTTTCTCGGTATAGGCAGCGCCGGGCAGGATCACGTCCGCCGCATGGGCGCCCGCATCACCATGATGGCCGATAAATATCTTGAAGCTGTCCTTGAACGCTTCGTAATTCATTTCGTCTGCGCCAAGCGCGAACAGCAATTTCGGCTTCTTCGCCGCAATCGCGTTGATCCCGCCGTTATAGCCATAGCCGAGCATCAACCCGCCGGTGCGCGAGGCACCGATATGGAGAACATTGAAGCCGTTCCAGCCTTCCCGTACCAGCTTGTACTTTGTCGCCAGCTTGAGAGCCGCGCCATGCGCACCTTCAATGCTGAGAGCGCCACCGCCAAGGATGATCGCTGGTCGTTCCGCGTCTTTCAACGCATCGGCTAGTGCCTTGGGCAGTTTCGCCAGCAGGCCCATATCATCACCAAGCCATTCCACTGGATAGGTCTGGTCTGCTTCCGGCCCGATTCCGAAAACCTTCGCATTGTTCTTCCGCACAGCCTTGCGGATGCGGGTGTTGACCAGCGAGGCTTCCCAGCGCGGGTTGGTCGAGACCAGCAGGATGACGTCCGTTTCCTCGATACCGGCGATAGTAGAGTTGAAATTCACCGCAGCGAGATTGGACACATCATAGGAAAGCCCGGTCTGGCGGCCTTCCAGCATGTCGGATTTCATCGATTTCAGCAGCTTTTTGGCCGCGTACATCGTCTCGCAATCGACCAGATCACCGGCGATCGCGGCAACCGAGCTTCCTGCGTTCACATCGGTAATCGCCTGAAAAGCCTCATTCCAGCTGGCTTCTTCCAGCTTGCCGTTCTTGCGCACATAAGGCTTGTCGAGACGGCGTTTCATCAGGCCGTCAATCGCGTGGCGGGTCTTGTCGGTCGCCCATTCCTCGTTCACGTCATCATTGACGCGGGGCAATGCGCGCAGCACTTCGCGGCCACGGCTATCGATCCGGATATTGGTGCCAACCCCGTCCATCACATCGATGCCGAGCGTCTTGGTCAATTCCCACGGACGCGCTTCAAACGCATAAGGTTTGCTGGTCAGCGCGCCGACCGGACAGAGATCGACGACATTGCCGGACAATTCACTGTGCACAGCGCCTTCGAGATAGGAGGTGATCTCCATATTCTCGCCGCGGCCAATCGCGCCAATTTCCTCGACGCCGGCCACTTCCTCGGCAAAGCGCACACAGCGGGTGCAGTGGATACAGCGGGTCATCACCGTCTTGACGATCGGGCCCATATATTTCTCGGTGACCGCGCGTTTATTCTCTTCGAATCGCGAACTGCCCTTGCCATAGACCATCGCCTGATCCTGCAGATCGCATTCGCCGCCCTGATCGCAAATCGGGCAATCGAGCGGATGATTGATCAGAAGGAATTCCATCACCCCTTCGCGCGCCTTCTTGACCATTTCGCTGTCGGTGCGGATTTCCTGACCGTCGGCAGCGGGCAAAGCACAGCTCGCCTGCGGCTTCGGTGGCCCCGGTTTCACTTCAACCAGACACATCCGGCAATTGCCCGCGATGGACAACCGCTCATGATAGCAGAAACGCGGGATTTCCTTGCCCGCAAGCCCGGCCGCCTGCAGCACAGTCGCGCCCTGCGGAACCTCTATCTCGATGCCATCTACGGTGACTTTAGGCATTGATAGTCTCCGAACAAGTTTCGTCATGCCGAACTTGGTTCAGCATCCAATGCGCCTTCGCAGCGCCCGCGTCGGGAAGAGAAATGGACCCAGAAACAAGCACAGGGTGACGAGGTGAAAGTGAATAGTTCACTCCGCTGCCTCCAACATTTCCGCACGCTGGTGAATCGCCCGATATAAGCTGAACGCAAGCATGGCCCGCAAGGAAGTCTTATCAAACGAAATTTCCGCACCCTCTCTTACACAAGGACCAAGTAACGGAACAATTGCCCCGATCGCCAGTCCTTCCTGTTCGGTGTCCGGAATGGTGTTAATCAGGTCGTAAATTTTATCACGCCCGGATTGAACGACACAGAAACCGAAAAATTCTTCAGCATTGCGCGGCTTCATTATATCCTGCTGCCAATCCAGATCGGTCAAGGATGCCAGCGATGCCACGTCCTGCTCACCATATTTCCGTAGCAGAAAAAACTCGGCAAAGGCCCCTACCGCTGGTGCGGTGGAAAAACCATATCGCATGTTTTTTGCGATATAACACGGATCATCATAATCCACTTTTTTGTAAATATAGTTGAGAGACTTGGCCTGTTCTTTACCCAAATACAGGTAATCCAGTGTTTTTGTCGCTCTGAACCGATTATTTTCCGCCTTGCACCGACCGATCGCATTTATGCCTGCCCTGGCAGATTTCTGAACCAACGGATCATGAAAGCCGGTCATGCCTTCTCCGCTGCGATCAATGCGCGAGCCGATTTCCGGCTGGGCGGATGCGATTGCGGGTATAGCCGCAAGCGAGACCACGAATGACAGCAAAAGACTGGATGTCTTGTTCATTCCGCCGCCTCCAACATTTCTTCGCCTTTATGCTCGCGAATGCGGCGTTCCATCTCCGGACGGAAATGGCGGATCAGGCCCTGAATCGGCCAGGCCGCTGCATCGCCAAAGGCGCAAATGGTGTGGCCTTCTACTTGTTTGGTGACTTCATAAAGCGTGTCGATATCAGCAATTTCGGCGTCGCCATCGCGCATCTTTTCCATCACGCGCCACATCCAGCCGGTGCCTTCGCGGCACGGCGTGCACTGACCACAGCTTTCATGCTTGTAGAAATAACTGATCCGCGAAATCGCGCGGACGATATCAGTGGACTTGTCCATCACGATCACCGCCGCCGTTCCGAGCCCCGATCCCAGATCCTTGAGACCGTCAAAGTCCATCGGCGCATCCATAATCTCGTGCGCCGGCACCAGCGGAACCGACGATCCACCCGGAATGACCGCAAGCAGGTTGTCCCAGCCGCCGGTGATCCCGCCGCAATGTTTCTCGATCATATCCTTGAACGGGATCGACATCGCTTCTTCGAACACCGCCGGTTTTTCGACATGGCCCGAGACCTGGAAGAGTTTCGTGCCGTGATTATTCTCGCGGCCAAAGCTGGCGAACCAGGCAGCCCCGCGCCGCATGATCGTCGGAACAACAGCGATAGACTCGACATTGTTCACCGTGGTCGGGCAACCATAAAGGCCAGCACCGGCAGGAAATGGTGGTTTCAGCCGTGGCTGGCCCTTTTTGCCTTCAAGACTTTCGAGCATCGCGGTTTCTTCACCGCAGATATAGGCGCCGGCGCCGCGGTGGACGAAGACGTCGAAATCATAGCCCGATTTGGAAGCATTCTTGCCGATCAGGCCGGCGTCATAGGCTTCCTTGACGGCGGCCTCCATAACCTTGGCTTCGACGATATATTCGCCGCGAATGTAGATGTACGCAGCCCGCGCGCGCATCGCGAAACCGGCGATCAGCGCGCCCTCGATCAATTTGTGCGGATCGTTGCGCAATATTTCGCGGTCCTTGCAGCTGCCCGGCTCGGATTCATCGGCGTTGACGACAAGGAAGCTCGGTCGCGGATTGCCCTGGCTATCCTTGGGCGCTTCCTTGGGCATGAACGACCATTTGAGACCGGTCGGGAATCCCGCCCCGCCGCGACCGCGCAGACCGCTGGCCTTCATCTCCTCGATAATCTTGTCATTGCCGCGCTTGATAATATCGGCGGTATTGTCCCAGTCACCGCGCTTTTGCGACGCCTTCAGGTCCCATGACTGGAAGCCATAGACATTGGTGAAGATACGGTCCTTGTCCTGAAGAAAGTCAAAGCCCATTACTTTTTCCTCCTTCTGCCCCAGAGGCCGCCAGCGATGCCGATGATGACAACGGCGAGTCCGATCCAGCCTGCATATCCGTCCAGTTGCATGGCATTAGCGCTCCTTCCGTATCAACGGAAAAGAACCCGTTCGTGCTGAGCCTGTCGAAGCACCTCGAGCTTCGATGCACCGCACTTCCGATGGATGTCCTTCGACAGGCTCAGGACGAACGGAATTGGCCAATGCGCGCGCCGAAATACCCATCACCATTCCCCCCGGTAATCGTGATTAGCCTTAACCATCTCTTTCAAATTCGTCGGACCACCCGCGGCTTCGCTGGTCTTGCGACCGATTTGCGAACCCACAGGGATTTCCTTGCCCGCCGCCAGATCCTCAAGGATCCGTGTCATGATGTCATAATCGAGGTCTTCGTAATTATCGTCGTTGACCTGAACCATCGGCGCGTTGGCGCAATTGCCCAAACACTCGACCTCGGTCAGCGTGAACAGGCCGTCGGGCGTGGTCTTACCCTTGTTGAGGCCCTTGTTCTTGCACGCCGCCAGCACATCGTCGCTGCCGCGCAACATGCACGGCGTCGTGCCGCACACCTGGACATGATAGCGGCCAACCGGCGCAAGATTATACATCGTGTAGAAGGTCGCGACTTCATAGGCCCGCATATAGGGCATATCCAGATAGGCGGCGACATATTCGATCACCGGAACCGGCAGCCAGCCTTGCGTCTTCGTGTCTTCCCCAATCTGCCGCTGGGCAAGGTCAAGCAGAGCCATAACCGCCGATTTCTGGCGGCCAGCAGGATATTTCGCGATCTGCCACTTGGCGAGCTTCTCATTCGCCGGCGTGAACGTAAAATCGCCCCATTTAGCGCGGGTTTCGATTTCATCTGGGATGTTTGGTGCGTCAGCCATTCTTATTTCCAGTCAAATCTTCTCCAGCCTTTGCAACACGAAAGGGAGGAAGACTGAACAGTCGAATTACAACAAGCACACTCGAAATAATGCCGAGCACATGCCCTCCAATCACAACCTTTTGATCGACAAAACCGCCCAATCCCAAAGCCATCATCGAAACGGCCATGCCAATTAGTGCACCCATCAATAAATCCCAAGGATTAACCGCTTCTCTCACCGGTCACACTCCCCGAACACGATATCAATCGCGCCCAAAATGGCGGTGGCATCGGGCAGCATATGGCCTTTGGTCATGAAATCCATCGCCTGCAAATGCGAGAAAGCGGTCGGCCGGATTTTGCATCGATAGGGTTTGTTCGTGCCGTCGCTGACCAAATAGACGCCGAATTCACCCTTTGGGCTTTCGGTCGCGACATAGACTTCGCCGGCGGGGACGTGGAAGCCCTCGGTGTAGAGTTTGAAATGGTGAATCAGCGCTTCCATCGACTGTTTCATCTCGGCGCGCTTGGGTGGGACGATCTTGCGGTCGTTGGACGCCACCGGACCATCGGGCATTTCATTGAGGCACTGGCGCATGATCCGCGCGCTTTGCTTCACTTCCTCGACCCGCACCATGAACCGGTCATAGCAATCGCCCTTGGTGCCGACAGGAACATCAAATTCCATCCGGTCATAGACATCATAAGGCTGCGACTTGCGCAGGTCCCAGGCGACACCGCTGCCGCGCAATACCGGACCGGAAAAGCCCCAGCGCACGGCATCGTCTTGCGAAACCGTGGCGATATCAACATTGCGCTGCTTGAAGATACGGTTGTCGATAACCAGGCTCATCGCGTCGTCGAACAGGGTCGGAAATTCATCCAGCCAGTCGGCCATATCGGTGAGCAGCTTCAG
>RCMY010000364.1_pt1 | contig 42412 bp, 39 predicted proteins | sample 2041341 | NCBI WGS metagenome assembly RCMY01 (sample SAMN09708234, study PRJNA481090) | Marine sediment metagenome, whole genome shotgun sequencing project. | reverse complement strand
GATACCGCGCGCTTTCCCGATCGAACGCAGAGCGCGCGGTCTCCGATACCGCGCGCTTTCCCGATCGAACGCAGAGCGCGCGGTCTCCGATACCGCGCGCTTTGGGATCAGAACGCACCATCTCCGATACCGCGCGCTTCGCGGTCAGAACGCACCATCTCCGATACCGTGCGCGGCGCGCGTGATGCCGGGTGGTTAACGCGGGCCGTGCGGGTTGCCGCTGGCCCGATGGATGAGCCAAACGAATACGAGCTGGAACGGAAGTCGGATCCAGTTCCGGGCGTCCTTGACCTCGCCGGGGTACCGGGCCATGCGGCCGTCCTCGTCGGGACGGATGTCGACCTTGTTGATCGCCATGTCGATATTCGCCGGGAACACCGCTGCCGTGAGGCCAAGCAGCCCATAGCCGGCCATTGTCCGACTCTTGGGGTGGAGCAGGCCGAGTCCGAGGACGATTTCGGCAGCGCCAGATCCGTAGTTGGCCAGCTTTTTGTTCGGAAACCAATCCGGAACGACGGCCTCGAAAAAGTCGGGTTTGGTGAAGTGGCCGATACCTGCACCGGTGAAAAACATTGCGGTGACTGCGGTGAAGGGATTCATTTCGGTACCACCAGGGATCTGCCGGTCATCTCGGCGGGTTGTGATATGCCCATGAGGTCGAGCACGGTCGGAGCAATGTCGGCCAGGCCGCCGTTGGTGAGTGACCGACCGGCGATGTTGTTGGCCAGCCAATGCAGCGGCACAGGGTTCGTGGTGTGGGCAGTGTGTGGCTCGCCGGATTCTTTGTCGACCATCTGCTCGCAGTTGCCGTGATCGGCCGTGATCAACACTTGGCCGTCGAGGTCGAGCACTGCGCGGCACGCTCGGTCGAGGCACTCGTCGATCGTCTCCACGGCCTTTACGGCGGCGTCGAGCACACCGGTGTGGCCGACCATGTCGGGGTTGGCGTAGTTGACGAGGATGAAGTCGTACTCGCCGCTGCGGATGTGGGCGACGAGACGGTCGGTGACTTCGAGCGCGCTCATCTCGGGTTTGTGGTCATAGGTTTCGACGTCGCGGGGCGACGCGACGAGCACGCGATCTTCGCCCGGAAACGGTTGCTCGACCCCGGCATTGAAGAAGAACGTGACGTGCGCGTACTTCTCGGTCTCAGCCGTCCGCAGTTGCGAGAGTCCGTTCGCCGACAACGTCTCGCCCAGCACTCCTGCATACGCCGGTGACGTGAAGGCAACCGGCAACTCGAACGATTCGTCGTACTCCGTGAGGCACACGAAGGCGCGAAGTTGGGGACGACGGGTGCGGACGAGTTCGGATCCGAACGCCTCGGGCTGTTGATCGGTGAATGCGTTGGTCAGTTCCCGAGCCCGGTCGGCTCGAAAGTTGAAGAACAGGACGGCGTCGCCGTCGCTGAGCGTGGGCGAGCCGGTGATGACCGTGGGCGCCACGAACTCGTCGTTCTCGCCACGGGCGTAGGCCTCGGTCACGGCCGCGCGAGCGGTCGGGGCTTCCAGCTTCGAGTCGCCGGTGATGGCGGCGTATGCCTGGCCGACCCGGTCCCAGCGGTTGTCGCGGTCCATCGCATAGAAGCGGCCCGAAACGGTCGAGATGGTGGCGCCGGTGCGTTCCACTACCGCCTCGAGTCGCTCGAGGTAGGTGAGTGCCGAGCGCGGCGGCGTGTCGCGGCCGTCGAGGAAGACGTCGACGGTCGTGGCAATTTCGCGAGCTCGGGCCGCGCTGATGAGCAGATGCAGGTGGTCTTCGTGGCTGTGCACGCCACCGTCGGAAAGCAGACCCATGAGGTGCAAGGTCGCGCCCGACCCGGCGAGATCGGTGAAGAGGGAATCGATGACCGGCGGCACGCCGCTCTCGAGCGCCTTCGAGATTCGTGTGAGGTCCTGGTCGATGATGCGACCCGCACCCATCGTCATATGGCCGACCTCGGAGTTGCCCATCTGTCCCGGTGGCAGCCCGACGGCGACGCCCGACGTCTCGACCTGAGCGGTCGGGAACTCGTGCGCAATGCGATCCAAGAACGGACCAACAGCGAGGGCAGTGGCGTCGGCATCCCCGCCGTCGCCGATGCCAAATCCGTCAAGAACGACGAGCAAAAACGGTTTCTTCACGCCACGAGGGTAACGACGTATTGCGACCGGTCCCCCGGAATCGTTGAAGTAGCAACGAGTAGAGCGGGGAAGCAACCGGTAGTTCGATGGTGGGTAGCGACCGCAGAATCAAAGTTGTATATTGGGCACTCAAGTTTTATGATGTTTCCCAGCTGGTAAGGAATATTCGCCCCGAGTCGGGGTTATTATCAGGAACAATTCCCCCAAAAACCCACCAATATCGTTCTTCGGCCCACGATGGCTCGGCGAACGCTCGTGCAAGTTTCCCGGACATACCAAGTTCCCGGACATGACAAGGAGTCACCACATGGCCAAGGCAGTCGGCATCGACCTCGGAACCACCAACTCGGTGGTCAGCGTTCTTCAGGGTGGCGACCCTGTCGTCATTCCCAATAGCGAAGGTTCACGCACCACCCCCTCGGTGGTTGCGTTCTCGAAAGACGGCGAGGTACTCGTCGGCGAGGTGGCCAAGCGCCAAGCCATCACCAACCCCGACCGCACGCTGCGGTCGGTGAAGCGCCACATCGGCACGAACTGGTCCGTCGACATCGACGGCAAGAAGTACACCTCGCAAGAGATCTCGGCGCGCACGCTGCAAAAGCTCAAGCGCGACGCCGAGGCGTACCTCGGCGACACCGTCACGCAGGCCGTGATCACGGTGCCGGCGTACTTCGACGATGCACAGCGCACCGCAACCCAAGAGGCCGGTCAGATCGCCGGGCTCGAGGTGCTTCGTATCATCAACGAACCAACGGCCGCCGCGTTGGCCTACGGACTCGAACAGCAAGACGAAGACCAAACCATCCTCGTGTTCGACCTCGGCGGCGGCACGTTCGACGTGTCGGTCCTCGAGATCGGTGACGGCGTCTTCGAGGTCAAGTCCACCCACGGCGATACCAGCCTTGGTGGCGACGACTGGGACGAAGCCGTGATCGAATGGCTCGTCACCTCGTTCAAGAACGACCACGGCGTCGACCTCGGCGCCGACAACATGGCGATGCAGCGTCTCAAGGAAGCTGCGGAGAAGGCCAAGGTCGAACTCTCCCAAGTCCAACAAACGCAGATCAATCTCGCCTACGTCACAGCGACCGACGCCGGACCGCTGCACCTCGACTACCAGCTGACCCGCTCGAAGTTCGAAGAGCTCACGGCCGACCTGCTCGACCGTTGCAAGAAGCCCTTCGAGCAGGCGATCGCCGACGCGGGCCTCACCAAGGGCCAACTCGACCACGTCATTCTGGTTGGCGGCTCCACCCGCATGCCCGCTGTGACCGAACTCGTCGAGCGCATCGCTGGCCGCGAGCCGAACAAGACCGTGAACCCGGACGAGGTCGTCGCCATCGGCGCCGCCGTGCAGGCCGGTGTGCTCAAGGGTGAGGTCAAAGATGTCCTCCTCCTCGACGTCACGCCGTTGTCGCTCGGGATCGAGACCAAGGGCGGGGTGATGACGAAGCTGATCGAGCGCAACACCACCATCCCCACCCGCCGTACCGAGACCTTCACGACCGCCGAAGACAGCCAGCCATCGGTCGAGATCCATGTCCTCCAAGGCGAGCGCGAAATGTCGCAGTACAACAAGACGCTCGGCAAGTTCCAGCTGGTCGATCTCCCGCCCGCGCAACGCGGTGTGCCGCAGATCGAGGTCACGTTCGATATCGATGCCAACGGCATCGTGCACGTGTCGGCCAAGGATCGGGCGACCAATAAAGAGCAGTCGATGACCATCACCGGCCAGTCGAGTCTCGACAAGGACACGATCGACCAGATGGTGAAGGACGCCGAGGCGCACGCGGAGGAAGACAAGGCCCGTCGCGAGGAAGCGGAAATTCGCAACAATGCCGAGAATCTCGTGTACCAAACCGAGAAGCTGCTCAAGGACCAGGGCGCCGACATGTCAGAAGACGACAAGGTTGGCGTCGAGACGAAGCTCTCCGACGTCAAGGCCGCTCTCACCGGGGACGACCTCGAAGCGATCAAGGACAGCACCGACGCGCTCATGGCTGCCAGCCAAGAGTTCGGCCAGAAGCTGTACGAGCAAGCCGCGGCCGAGAGTGCTGCGGCTGGAGACGGTGGCGACGAGTCATCCGATGACGACGTCGTCGACGCCGAAATCGTCGAGGAAGACGACGAAGGCGATGATGCCTGATGAGCGATGCTCCTTCTTCAGACCACCCTCCAGCGGTCGGTGATCGAGCGGACCGGTCCGTCGGCGACGTGACCGATCCGCCTCCCACCGACGATGCCGAGTCGGCCTCGTCGCCGACGGAGGCCGAGGACAGCGGCCCCGAAACGGTCGAGTCGCTCATCGCTGACCTCGAACGCGTCACTGCCGAGCGAGAGCAGTACCAGAGGGTCGCAGCCGAATACGCCAACTTTCGGAAGCAATCCGAGCGGCGGCAGTCCGAACTTGCGAGCCAAGCCGGCGCTGGTGTCGTCAGCCAAATCTTGGGCGTGCTCGACGCCTGCGACGCGGCGATCCAGCAAGGCGCCGACAGTGTCGTGCCAATTCACTCGTCTTTGCTCGACGCGCTCACGAAGGCGGGCCTCGAAGTGGTCGCGACCGTCGATGTGCCCTTCGACCCGAACGTGCACGAAGCCGTCGTGCACGAAGAGGGCGATGGCACCGATGAGCAGATCGTCACGGAGATTCTGCGGACCGGCTACCGGTTCAACGGAAAGCTCCTGCGAGCGGCGATGGTGAAGGTGCGCGGCTAAGACGGTCGAGATACCGATCAACAATTGCAGTCCGAGCGACACGGAAAGGAGGGCCGATGGCCGCACAGCGTGAATGGCTCGAGAAGGATTACTACGCCGTCCTAGGCGTCTCCAAGGACGCAACGCCCAAGGACATCACCAAGAAGTACCGCAAGCTCGCCCGCGAGCTCCATCCGGACGCAAACCCCGGCGACACCGCCGCGGAGGATCGGTTCAAGGAAGTGTCGTCGGCATACGACGTGCTCGGCGATGAAACCAAGCGCGCCGAGTACGACGAGCTGCGCCGTCTCGGTCCCCTCGGGGGCGCCGGCTCCGGTGGTTTCAGAGGTGGCGGCGGCGGGTTCGATCCCGGTCAGGGCGCCGATCTCGGCGATCTCCTCGGTTCGATGTTCGGTCGTGGTAGTCGTCGCGGCGGCGGTGCGACCGGGCCCACACCCGGCGCAGATCTCGAAACCGAGCTGCACCTGTCGTTTCTCGACGCGGTGCAGGGCCGGACCACCTCGGTGCACCTCACGAGCGAGGCCAGTTGTCGCGAGTGCAAGGGCTCCGGATCCGCTCCGGGGACCCGCCCGCAAACCTGCGGTCAGTGCCACGGCCGTGGCGTCCTCGATGACGATCAAGGCTTCTTCTCCTTCAGTCGGCCGTGTCCAAGTTGCGGCGGGCGAGGAGCGATCATCACCGACCCGTGTCCGAACTGCGCCGGCAGCGGCACAGAACGTCGCCCCCGTGAAGTGCGGGTTGCGGTCCCGGCCGGGGTCAAGGACGGCCAGCGCATACGGCTGGCCGGCAAGGGTGAGCCGGGCCGAAACGGCGGGCCCAAGGGCGATCTGTACGTCCGGGTCCACGTGGCCGGGCACGACACCTTTGGTCGACGGGGCAACCACGTCACGCTCACCGCTCCCATCACGTTCGCCGAGGCGGCGTTGGGTGCTCGGGTAACCGTGCCGACGCTGGGCGGACCGTCGGTGACCCTGAAGATCCCCGCCGGAACTCCGACCGGGAAGACGTTCCGTATCAAAGGCCGCGGCGTGCAAGGCAAGAAGACCAAAGGCGACCTGTTGGTTACGGTGGAGGTCATGGTGCCCACCGAACTGTCCGACGCCGAACGCGATGCCATCGAGGCATTGGCTGCCGCCGACACCAGTTCGCCGCGCGCTCACCTCACGTCCGAACGAGGCGATGCGGCCGAGAACGCATCTCGATCATGAGTCGGGAGCGGTCGCGAACCCGAGCGGTGTACATCATTTCGGTGGCCGCCGAGTTGGCCGGCGTGCATCCCCAAACCTTGCGAATCTACGAACGCAAGGGTTTGGTCGACCCGGCGCGAACCGACGGGGGTAGTCGTCGCTACAGCGACGTCGATATCGATGTGCTCCGCCGCATCCAAGAGCTCACCAACGACGGGCTCAACCTCGCCGGCGTGAAGAAGGTGCTCGTCCTCGAGGCCGAAGTGGCCGAGCTCAAGCAGAGGCTGGAGGCCACCGTTGAAGAGGCGCAGCAGGTCGTCGAGGACACCCACCGTCAGTACCGCCGCGACCTCGTCCCCGTGAAACGCGAAATCACGCTGTACCAGAAGCGGCCGCGCCGCTGACCCGAGGCGTCAGTTCACGTCGCGCCGTTGGAACACCAGTACGGCAACGCCACCGATGCACGCTGCCCACAACGCAACGACCAGCCCGGCGGCCAGATAGCCGTGCCCCGCAACCTCGTAGGCGACGCCCTGCGACGTGCGGTACCGGCCCACCTCTCCCTCGCTGATGAAGGCGGTGGCGTTGCGAAACAGTTCCCACTCGGCGAGGCGGCGCAGCAGCAGCGCCAACACGATGTTGCTCACCACGAACCAGCCCAGGATCGCAAAGATCGACGCGGCCGTGGTCCGAGCGATCGTCGCGATCGACATGGCCATGACGAAGAACAGTGCTCCGGCGATCGACGCACGGGCGATGACCGACGTCAGGTCGAGGAAGAACCGGCCGTCGAGGCCGGTGGTGCTGCCGTGCACCGAAGCGAGCAGCATCAGTAGGCCTGCGAGGAAGGTCATGACCAGCGCGGTGAGCGCGAACGACGACACGCCGCCGGCGACGAATTTGGCCGCCATGACCCTGCCCCGACGCGGCTCCCACAGGAGCAGGTTCTCCACGGTTCCGGCTCGGTACTCCGCTCCCATGAACGATGCTCCGGCAACTACCGAGATCGCGAGGAAGGCAATCGACATGACCGGAAGGATCCCGTCGAGTCCGCCCCAGGGCGCCCGCTCGTCGGCGTCGACAATCCGGCCGGCCGGCGTGTCGATCGTGACGTCGTAGCTGTCGGTGTCGGCGACGGAGCGCTGCTCGCTCCAGTCGTCGATCACCTCGCCGTAGCGATCGTCGAGGATGAGGGTGGCGAGAAATCGTTTGTCCTCGACGAAGGGGGTGAAGTTGCAGTACTCGCGCCGCACGTAGGCCTCGGCGTCGGCTCCTTCGATCCCGAGGGGGACCGGTGGGCCATTCTGGCCGGTGGGATCGGCGCTGCGCAGTACTTCGGCGACGCAGAAATCGATTTCTTGACCTGTGAGGTCGATGTCGTTTTGCGAGACGACGGGTGCTTGGGCACTCGTCTGGGTGAAGGCGATGCCGACGCCGACGATGCTGAGCGCGATCGACACGGCGAGGATGCCCCAGGTCATCTGCCGGCTCCAGAATCGGATGATCTCGGTTTGCAGCAACCTCATCGGATGCCTCCGTCGTTCGTGATTTCGAGGAAGACGGATTCGAGGTCCGCGACGCTCACCGACAACGCCCGCAGGTACCGGCCCGACTCGGCCAGCGTTCTGGTGATCCGGGCGCCGTCCTCTGCCTCACCGTCGACATGGATGGTGTCGGCGCTGCCGGCGGTCGCCGTGAATCCGGCGGTCTCGAGTACGGCGAGCGCTGCGGGAGCGTCGTCGATCGTGACGATCAGTTGGGCCACGCGTCCTCCGGCGGCGAGTTCTTTCATCGATCCGGTTCGCAGAAGCCGACCGCGCGAGATAATCGCCGCCCAGTCACAGGTGTGTTGCACCTCCGACAGTTGGTGGCTCGACACAAAAACGGTCTTTCCGCTGTCGCCGAGTCGACGGATGAGCAGCCGTATGTCGACGATGCCCGCCGGATCGAGTCCATTTGCCGGCTCATCGAGGATCAGGAGATCCGGGTCCTTGAGCAACGTGGCGGCAACAGCCAATCGTTGTTTCATGCCCAACGAATAGCTGGAGAAGCGATCGTCGGCCGGCCCGACCATGTCGACGAGTTCGAGCACTTCGTCCACTCGAGACGCGGGTAGCCCGGCAACTCGACCGAAGAGGTTGAGGTTCTTGCGGCCGGAGAACGAGGGAAAGAACTTCGGCGACTCGACCAGGGCACCGACGCGGTCGATCGCCTGTGGCAGCGACGTGGTGACATCGTGACCGAAGAGCCGAGCGGTTCCTCCAGTTGGTCGGACCAGGCCCAGCAAGCACCGGATCGTGGTGGTCTTCCCGGATCCATTCGGTCCGAGGAAGCCGTAGACGCCCGGACCGGGAATGTTGAGATCGAGTGCATCGACCGCCATGAATGATCCGCGAACACCTCGGTACTGCTTTTGCAGGTTGTCGGTCTCGATAACCGTCATTGCTTTCCTCCACACGACTGCCGCATCGATTGGGGCAGCCGCTCCCGGTAGGACGCCGCACCGGCCCGAACTGGGTGACTCGCGTCTGGCGATTATCGGAACAGAGTCGCGGGTGGAAGCGTTAGTTCTTTCGATGACTACCAAAAGCGCACTGGGTGATCCATCACTGACCATCTCGTCGGACGATTTCGATCCGGAACCCACCGTCGCGCGGTACAGATCGGTCCGATCACACACCGAAGCCCTGGCCAGGCCACTCAGCGCCGAAGACCAGATGGTGCAGTCGATGCCCGACGTGAGCCCGACGAAGTGGCACCGCGCGCACGGCACGTGGTTCTTCGAAACGTTCCTCCTGCCCCACCTCCAAAGCTACGAGATCTTCAACGAGGCGTTCGGGTACCTCTACAACTCGTACTACGAGGCGGTGGGTGACCGGCACCCGCGGTCCGCCCGCGGCGTGGTGTCGCGCCCCTCGACCGAACAGATCGCCGCCTACCGGTCGCATGTCGACGAGGCGATGCTTCGGCTGATTCGAACCGCCGTGCCCGAGCGGCCCGACCTGCAAGCACTGGTCGAACTCGGCCTGCAACACGAGCAGCAGCACCAGGAACTGTTGCTCATGGATATCAAGCACGTGTTTTCGTCCACGGTCCTGAAGCCCGCCTACGTCGAGCAGCCGGTCCCCGCGACCGCCCTCCATCAGCCGCTCCACTGGATCGAGTTCGAGGGCGGCGTGGTCGACGTCGGCGTCGACGCCGCTGCTCCGGGCGCATCTGCGCACTTCTCGTTCGACAACGAGGCGCCGCAGCACCGGACCATCCTCCAGCCGTTCCGTCTCGGTGACCGACTCATCACCAACGCCGAATGGCTCGAGTTCATCACCGACCGGGGGTATGAAACCGCGTCGTTGTGGTTGTCGGAGGGGTGGAACGAGATCACTGCCGGAAAAGTCACGGCCCCGCTGTATTGGCGTGACGCCGGAGATGACGGCTGGTTGATGCACACGCTCAGCGGGGAGCGACCGGTGCAACCCAGCGAACCCGTGTGTCATGTCAGCCTGTTCGAGGCCGACGCCTTTGCCACATGGGCTGGGGCCCGTCTGCCCACCGAGGCCGAATGGGAGCACGCCGCAGCGGGCGAGACCATTCGGGGCAACCTTCTCGAGGTGCGGCCCGACGACGATCGGCCGGCGGTCGGCTTGCATCCCGAGCCCGCCGGTGACCCCGGTGATAGCGGCCTCCGCCAGATGTTCGGCGACGTGTGGGAGTGGACGTCGAGCGCGTACTCGCCTTATCCGGGATTCGTCGCAGCACCCGGCGCCGTCGGTGAATACAACGGCAAGTTCATGATCAACCAGATGGTGTTGCGCGGCGGCAGTTGCATCACGCCGGCCGACCATATTCGGTCGACGTACCGCAACTTCTTTCCCGCGTCCGCCCGATGGCAATTCGGTGGCGTTCGGTTGGCTGTCGCCGTCGACGACTGACGCGTTCGCCGTGTCTCTGCCAGATCACTCCCCAACAACGAGAAACGTTCTTCGCATGCCCCTTCCCACCGATGACCCGCTGCCCCCGATCTTTGATGTTCACATCGAGTTCGACGAATGGGGCGGCGCGCTCCATGCCGACGTCCGGAGAGGGTTGGCCGCAACGCCGAAGTCGATTCCGCCGAAGTGGCTGTACGACAAGCGCGGCAGCGAGTTGTTCGATCAGATCACGCGGCTCGACGAGTACTACCCGACGCGAACAGAGCGCGAGATCCTGCGCCGCTACGCGGCAGAAATTGCGACGTCGAGTGGCGCTACCACGCTGGTCGAGTTGGGATCGGGAACGACCGACAAGACCACGTTGTTGCTCGACGCCTTCTACCGGACAGGCCAGCTCGAGCGTTTCGTCCCGTTCGATGTCAGCGAGCCGATCCTTCGCGAATCATCGGAGGCGATTGCCCAGAACTACCCCGGCGTGCTGGTCCACGGCGTCGTCGGGGATTTCGATCGTCATCTCGGCAAGATCCCGGTGGGAGGTCGTCGGGTCATCGCGTTCCTGGGTTCGACCATCGGCAACCTCGAGCCCGACGGGCGGGCAACGTTTCTTGCTGCCATCGCAGCATCACTGCGGCCTGGGGACGCGTTCTTGCTCGGTACCGACCTCGTGAAGGATCGCACCCGGCTTCGCTCGGCGTACAACGACTCCCTCGGTGTCACCGCAGAGTTCAACAAGAACCTCTTGACGGTCTTGAACCGGGAGTTGCACGCGAACTTCGATCTCGACGGGTTCGACCACTACGCCGAATACGACGAGAAGAACTCGTGGATCGACATCCGGCTACGTTCGACACGAGCCCAAACGGTCACGGTCGCCGACCTCGATCTCACGGTCGACTTTGCGATTGGCGAGGATCTCCATACCGAGGTGTCGACGAAGTTCACCCGCCCGGGACTCGAGGCCGAATTGTCGGCCGCCGGACTGCGGCTGAGCGAGTGGTGGACGGATCCGAACGACGACTTCGCCGTCTCGCTGAGCGTCGCCTGACCTGGCTCGATCCATGTGGTTCGGTGGAGCAGGCTCACCGAATGGGTCGCGTGGTCGCGGTTTCCCCAGGAACGGCCGCTGCCCACCCCAAAAACGCGAGGTTATCCACGGGAGATCGGGGTTTCCCACAGGGTTTTCCCCGTTTTTGTCCTCCACCGCGGGGTTTCCGAAACTTGATGGTTATACACTTAGGTTTATTGAACCTCCCATGAAAGGTAGGCCGCGTTCCGATGACGCTTGATCCGAATCGCTGGACTCTCAAAACCCAAGAGGCACTCTCCGCCGCCACCGAAATGGCGCGCGCCGCGAGCAATCCCGAGATCACGGTCGATCACGTGCTCGTCGCACTCGTCGGTCAGGCCGAGGGCATCGTCTTACCGATGATGCAGCATCTCGACCTCCATCCGGCTTCCGTGCGTCAAGAGGCCATCGCCCGCCTCGAAGCCTTGCCGAGCGCGTACGGGGGCGAAGCTCGCATCAGCCGTGACGTCGGCGCGCTGCTCGAACGTGCTGACGAAGCGCGGGCAGAACTGCGCGACGAGTACCTCTCGACCGAGCACCTCCTGCTCGCGATGGCCGACGAGCTGAACGCCGACCGCGAGCAGATGCTGCGCGCGCTACAAGAGGTGCGCGGGAGCCACCGGGTCACGTCCCAGAATCCCGAGGCGGAGTTTCAGGCGCTCGAGAAATACGGCGTCGATCTCACGGCCCTCGCTCGGGCGAACAAGCTCGATCCGGTCATCGGTCGTGACGACGAGATTCGCCGGGTCATTCAAGTGCTGTCGCGCCGGACCAAGAACAACCCGGTGCTGATTGGCGAGCCCGGTGTCGGCAAGACCGCCATCGTCGAGGGCCTCGCGCAGCGGATCGTCGCCGGCGACGTTCCCGAAACCCTGCGCGGCAAACGTGTCATCTCCCTCGACATGTCGGCCATGGTCGCGGGCGCCAAGTACCGAGGCGAATTCGAGGAGCGCCTCAAGGCCGTTCTGAAAGAAATCACCGATGCCGATGGCGAGATCGTCACCTTCATCGACGAGATGCACACGGTCGTCGGCGCCGGGGCCACCGGCGACAGCGCAATGGACGCCGGCAATATGCTCAAGCCCCTCCTGGCCCGGGGTCAGCTGCGGATGGTCGGCGCGACCACGCTCGACGAGTTCCGCACGCACATCGAAAAGGATGCTGCGCTCGAACGCCGCTTCCAGCAGGTGATGGTCGAGGAACCCTCGGTCGAGGACGCGATCGCGATTCTTCGCGGCCTGAAGGAGCGCTACGAGGTCCACCACGGTGTACGCATCCAAGACGCGGCGTTGGTCGCCGCCGCAATGTTGTCGGACCGCTACCTGAGCGGTCGCTTTCTCCCCGACAAGGCCATCGATCTGATCGACGAAGCGGCGAGCAAGCTCCGCATCGAGATCGATTCGTTGCCGACCGAGATCGATGTGGTCGAACGGCGTGTGCGTCAGCTCGACATCGAGCGCGTTGCGCTGGCAAAGGAAACCGACGACGCCTCCGCCGAGCGGCTGGCCGATCTCGACTCCGAACTGGCCGACCTCAACGAACAGCTGACGGGCATGAAGGCCCATTGGCAATCCGAGAAGGCGGCGATCGACGCCATTCGGTCGCTCAAGGAAGAGTTCGAAGCCCTGCGTATGGAAGTCGATCATGAGACCGACCTCGAGCGCGCGGCCGAGGTTCGGTTCGGTCGCATCCCGGAACTCGAACGTCAGATCGAGGCTGCGACCGCACAACTCGCCGAGCTCCAGGGCTCGCGCCAGATGCTCAAGGAAGAAGTCGACGAGGAAGACATCGCCGACGTCGTCTCCGCCTGGACCGGCGTGCCGGTCTCGCGCTTGCTCCAAGGGGAGATGCAGAAGCTGCTGCACCTCGAAGAGCTGTTGAGTGCCCGAGTCATCGGTCAGGCCGAACCCGTCTCGCTCGTCGCCAACGCGATTCGCCGGTCGCGCGCCGGCCTCGCCGACCCGAATCGGCCGATTGGTTCGTTCCTCTTCCTGGGACCCACCGGTGTCGGCAAAACCGAGCTTGCGCGTGCCCTCGCCGAGTTCTTGTTCGACGACGAGCGCGCCATGGTCCGCATCGACATGTCCGAATACATGGAGAAGCACGCAGTGTCGCGCCTGATCGGCGCACCTCCCGGATACGTCGGCTACGACGAAGGCGGGCAGCTGACCGAGGCGGTTCGCCGTCGGCCCTATGCCGTGATCTTGCTCGACGAGGTCGAAAAGGCGCACCCGGACGTCTTCGGCGTGCTGTTGCAGTTGCTCGACGACGGTCGACTCACCGACGGCCAAGGTCGAACGGTCGACTTCAGCAATGCGATCATCATCATGACGTCGAACCTGCCGGGGGACCCCGCCGACTTCTTCCGACCCGAGTTCATCAACCGGGTCGACGACATCGTGCGGTTCCGCCAACTCGAGCAGTCTGATCTCGTAGCGATCGTCGACGTGCAGCTCACGCACCTGGAGGCCCGATTGCGTGAACGGCGCATCGAGCTCGAGGTGTCCGATGACGCCAAGATCCTGCTCGCCGAAAAGGGCTTCGATCCGGCGTTCGGCGCCCGTCCGCTGAAGCGAGTGATCCAGCGTGAGGTTGGCGACCAGCTGGCGGCATTGGTGCTGGGCGACGAGCTCGGCGAGGGCGATGTGGCTGTTGTTGCTCGTGATGCTGACGCGATTATTGTGCGCCGCTCTTGCCCATCGGCGTAAAACCTCTGTACCTTTAGGAAAGTTTCTCCGCCTGAGCCCCCTGTGGGCGGTGGCGGCGGAACGAGGGCGGCCCTTTCGGAGGAAACAACGCAATGAACATCCCCATGAATTCTGTACTTCAAAGCCTGGATAGGCGAGTCGCCTTGGCGCTTGTCGCCATCGTTGCGACCTTCGCTTCGGTGCTGGCTCTGGGTCTCATCGACAACGCCGACGCGCAGCCCGCGACGGACTGCTCGGGCGACATTGTCGAAACGCTCGGCAACGTCGACTTCGGCACGACCGGCAAGGTCTACTCCAACACCCTCGGTCCCGACCGGGTCACGAGCCGCTCGTTTGCGGTTTCGGTGCCCGCAGGCACGTACAACCTGGTAGCGACGTCCTACGACGGCTACAACGATCGGCCGAACTCGGCCACCCAGGCCAATGAAATTTGGGTCGCCGACTTCGTCAGCGGCGGTACGGTGCTCGCCACCTCCTCACCCACGGTCGATCTCGCCGATGGCCTCGAAGCAACCTGGAAAGGTCCGATCGGAACGGTGACCTTGCCGTCCGATGTCGACACCATCGTTGTTCGCCACGGCTTCTTGACCAACCTGTCGCCCAACTCGGTCAAGCCGATCTGCATCGGCTTCACCGACGTCACGCCGCCGCCGCAAACCACGACGGTCCCCGAGACAACGGTTCCGGACACCACGACGCCCGACACGACCGTGCCCGACACCACCGTTCCGGATACGACCACGCCCGACACGACCGTTCCCGATACCACCACGCCCGACACGTCAATCCCCGCCACGACGGTGCCCGGCAACCCCTGTAGCGACGGTGCTGTCGTCCCAGGGGTCACGATCAACCCCGATACCGGCGACTTCTGTGTGGCGGTGCTCGGTACGACCGAACTTCCGCCCGTAACGCCAACCGACCCGCCCGTGACCCCGACCACGCCGGCTACTCCCGCCACGTGCGAACCGCCGTTGGTCGCCGGAGCCGACGGCACCTGTGTCGGTGGCGCAGTGCAAATCGCGCCGGTTGCTCAGCCGGTGGCAGGCAACCCGAACTTCACGGGCTAGTCATCTCGGTCGGGTCGATCCGACTCGCCGGCAATCCAACGTCACATCGGTCCGTCTCCAAAGAGGCGGGCCGATGTTCGTTTTGTCCCGCTGCCCGTATGGTCGCCTTTCCCCGGTTTGCACGGGTGGCTGGACGCACTAAGGTCGCGCCGTAACGCCACCCAGCCCAAGAGGAGAGTGACGCTGTGCCAGCGACCATCGTCGTCGGCACTCAATGGGGTGACGAAGGAAAAGGGAAATTTACCGACCTCGTCGCTAAGGAAATGCAGCTGGTTGTTCGCTATCAAGGCGGACACAACGCGGGCCACACAATCGTGGTCGAAGGTGAGAGCTTCGCTTTGCAGCTCGTGCCTTCCGGCATCCTGTACGACCACATCACGCCGGTCATCGGCAATGGCGTGGTCGTCGATCCCCGAGTGTTGATCGCAGAAACCGACATGCTCACCGCCAAGGGCGTCGACTGCAGCCGCCTCGCGGTATCGGGCAACGCGCACCTGATCTTTCCGTATCACCAGGAACTCGACGCATTGCACGAGCGCCACCTGGGGGAGAACAAGCTCGGTACCACCAAACGTGGCATCGGTCCCGCGTACGCCGACCGCGCCCTGCGGGTCGGAATCCGAGTGCAGGACATGCTCGACGAGAAGATCTTTCGGGCCAAGCTCGATACCGTGCTGCGTCACACCAACACGGTGTTGGCCAAGGTGTACAACCGCCTACCGGTCGACGCGGACGAGATCGTGCACAACTATCTCGAGGTCTACGCACCCCGCATCATTCCGCACATCACCGACACGGTCGGACTCGTCCACGATGCACTCGACGCCCAGCAGCACGTGTTGTTCGAAGGGGCACAAGCCACGTTCCTCGACCTCGATCACGGCACCTATCCGTTCGTGACCTCGTCGAATCCGACCGCCGGCGGTGCTTGCACCGGCGCCGGTGTCGGGCCGATGCACATCAACCGCATCATCGGGATCGCCAAGGCCTACGTCACCCGCGTCGGATCCGGGCCGTTCCCAACAGAGCTCTTCGACGACGTCGGGGATCACCTGGTCGATGTCGGCCACGAGTACGGCACGAACACCGGGCGGCGTCGCCGGACCGGTTGGTTCGATGCCGTCATGGCTCGCTATGCCGTACGCGTCAACTCGCTGTCGGAAATCGCGCTCACCAAACTCGACATTCTCGATGCGCTCGACACCTTGAAAGTATGCGTGGCCTACGACCACGAGGGCGAGCGGCTCGACCAGCTTCCGTACCATCAGTCGGTTCTGCACAAGTGCACGCCGATCTACGAGGAGCTGCCGGGCTGGAACGAGGACATCAGCGGTGTCACCGAACGCCACGAGCTGCCCGCCAACGCCGGGGCCTACATCGCCTTCCTCGAAGCGCAGATCGGCGTGCCGATTCGGCTCGTCGGTGTCGGACCCGGTCGCAGCCAGTTCTTTCACTACGCCGCCTGAGAGGGTGTTCTGATGCGCATCTGTGTCGTGGGTTCTGGTGGACGCGAACACGCGCTCGCTGCGGTGCTCGGACGCCAGAGCGACGTGGTCGTCACCCCCGGGAACCCGGGCATCCCCGGTTCGGTTGCAGCTTCCCCGACAGAGGTCGAAGCCGACCTTTTTGTGGTTGGACCCGAGCAGCCGTTGGTCGACGGGTTGGCCGACGAACTCCGCGCCCGGGGACAGTTGGTGTTCGGGCCCGGTGCGGACGGCGCTCAGCTCGAAGGCTCCAAGGCCTGGATGAAGCAGGTGCTGGTCGACGCCGGTGTTGCGACCGCCGGCCACGGAACCTTCGATGACCTCGAGTCGGCGCTGACCTATCTCGACACCATGCACGACCTCTTCGTGATCAAGACCGACGGGTTGGCCGCCGGGAAGGGCGTGGTGGTTACGGAGTCTCGAAGCGAAGCTCGCGATGCCGTTGCGGCGTACCTGTCGGGCGATGCGTTCGGCGATGCGGGTCGAACCGTCGTCATCGAAGAGGGTTTGACCGGCCCGGAACTGTCGGTGCTGGCGGTCTGTGATGGCCACGGGGCGGTCGCCCTTGCTCCAGCGCAGGACTTCAAGCGCATCGGCGAGGGGGATGTCGGGCTGAACACCGGCGGCATGGGCGCCTATTCGCCGGTCCCGGCGGCCACCGACCAACTCGTCGCCGAGCTCGTCACGTCGTCGATCGAGCCGACGCTCGCCGAGCTGCGTCGGCGCGGCATCGACTATAGGGGTGTGTTGTACGCCGGCATCATGTTGACCCCGAACGGCCCCAAAATGCTCGAGTACAACGTACGGTTCGGCGATCCCGAAACCCAGGTGGTGCTGCCTCGGCTCACGTCGGATCTCGGCACGCTGTTGGCGCAGGCGGCAGCGGGCCGGATCCTCGACCAACCAACCTTCGGTTCCAACGCCTGTGTGACGGTGGTGTGCGCATCCGAGGGGTATCCGAGTGCCCCTCGAACCGGAGACCCCATTCGCGGCATCGATGCGGCCAATGCACTCGATGGCGTGGACGTTTTCTGTGCCGGCGTGAGCCGTCCCGAACCCGACGGTCCGCTTCATACATCGGGCGGCCGTGTGCTCGACGTCGTCGGGAGCGGCCCGACCATCGCCGCCGCCCGATCGAGGGCATACGCCGGCGTCGACCAGATTTCTTGGCCGGGTATGTATGTCCGGCGCGACATTGCAGCGACACCGTCGCAGTAGAACCAGACCGAACACGATGAACAGCAGACAACAGGAAAGGTGGCACCGATGAAGGTCGGAGTATTGATGGGGTCCAAGAGCGACACCGAAAAGATGGCCAAGGCCGCAGAGACACTGGCGATCTTTGGCATCGAGGCAGACGTGCGCGTGCTATCGGCGCACCGAAACCCGGCGCAGGTCGTCGGCCTCGTCACGACGGCTCGCGAGAACGGCTACGTCGCCTTCATTTGTGGCGCCGGCATGGCTGCCCACCTCGCCGGTGTCGTGGCCGCCCACACGACGCTGCCGGTGGTAGGCGTGCCGTTGTCCGGTGGAGCGCTCAACGGCGTCGACGCGTTGTATTCGACGGTGCAGATGCCCAAGGGCATTCCGGTGGCGACCGTGGCGGTCGACGGGTCGATGAACGCCGCACTGTTGGTGGTGCAGATGCTCGCGATCTCCAATCCCGAGCTGGCGCAGCAACTGTCCGATCACCGTGTCGAGATGGCTTCGGCCTAGCCCGTGGCTCTCATTGCCGGTCGCCACGCTCGGTTGAGCCGATCTAGAGCCGTTCGTCCTGGGCGGCGCGATGTGCCCGGTAACGGCGGCGACGAGCCAGCGGGCTCAGCTTGGTACGGCTCCGCGAATTGCGGTGATAGCCCAGCTTCTTCGCGGCACAACCAACGCACACCGGCTTGCGGTCCTTGCCGCGAGGGAAAGCCAAACATTCCACGCAGTATTCATGTCCGCATTGGGGGCACACGCCCCGCGCAGGCTGGAACGCGTGTTCGCTGCATCGTCCTGTGAGTTCCACGATCTACCTCGGCGAGAATTCGTTGAGTTCTGTTTGTGATATCGACACAGACCGCAGTCGCCTTAACCATATGTCCATGCAATTTCCGCCTCCATCGGAGCACTGATGAGCCGAAGCGAAATCCCGAACGTGTTGGCCAGCCGCTATGCGAGCGAACCGATGATCGAACTGTGGTCGGCGAAGCACAAGATCGTGATCGAGCGACAGCTCTGGCTGGCGGTGCTCCGAGCGCAATCCGATCTCGGTATCGAAATCGCTCCGGGAGTGATCGACGACTACGAGGCGGTTGTCGACCGGGTCGACCTCGAGTCGATACGGGCCCGAGAGGAAGTCACCCGTCATGACGTCAAGGCTCGCATCGAAGAGTTCTGTGCGCTGGCGGGACACGAGCACGTCCACAAGGGGATGACGTCTCGAGACCTCACCGAGAACGTCGAGCAGCTGCAGGTTCGCGCCAGCCTCGAACTGGTGCGGGACCGGATGGTCGCCGCCCTGGCCCGCCTCAGCGCCCTCGCCGCGAACTATGCGACGCAACCGATCGCGGGCAGGTCGCACAACGTCGCTGCGCAGGTCACCACGCTCGGCAAACGCTTCGCCAACGCCGGCGAAGAGTTGTTGTTGGCCTATGACCGCATCGAGGGCCTGCTCGCCCGATATCCGCTACGCGGCATCAAAGGCCCGGTCGGAACGCAACAGGACATGTTGGATCTCTTCGATGGCGATCCAACCCTCGTCGCCCAACTCGAAGACCTGGTAGCCCAGCACCTGGGTTTCACCTCGGTGCTCGGCAGCGTCGGGCAGGTGTACCCGCGCTCGCTCGATCTCGACGTCGTCGCTGCGCTCGTGCAGGCGGCCAGCGCGCCGGCCAGCTTGGCGGTCACGATTCGGCTGATGGTCGGTCAGGAGTTGGCCACGGAGGGATTCCAGGAGGGCCAGGTCGGTTCGTCCGCGATGCCGCACAAGATGAATACCCGGTCCAGCGAGCGCATCAACGGGTTCCACACGATTCTCACCGGCTACCTCACGATGGCCACCGGTCTTGCCGGCGACCAATGGAACGAAGGCGATGTGAGCTGCTCGGTGGTGCGACGAGTGATGCTTCCCGATGCCTTCTTCGCGATCGATGGCCTGTTTCAGACCTTGCTGACCGTGCTCGACGAGTTCGGCGCCTATCCGGCCGTCATCGAGCGTGAGCTCGATCGGTTCGGGCCGTTCCTCGCATCGACGAAACTGCTGGTAGCCGCCGTCAAGAACGGCGCCGGCCGCGAAGCGGCCCACGAAGCGATCAAGGAACATGCGGTGTCGGTCGCGCTCGACATGCGGCAGAAGGGATTGGCGACCAACGATCTCTTCCAGCGTTTGACCGCCGACGACCGACTGGCGTTGAGCGCCGACGACATCGCAGCCGCGGTTGGTGCGCCGCTCGACCTGGCCGGGATGGCCTCACAACAAGTGGCCGACTTCTGCCGCCGGGTGGCTGTGGTTGGCGACGCACATCCGACCGCGGCCAACTACGTTCCCGAGACACTGCTGTAGCGACCCCGAAGGAGCCTCATGGCTGTTGATCTGCCCCATCTCTACTCAGGAAAGGTGCGTGACATCTACGACGCGGGCGACAATCGCCTGCTGATGGTCACCTCCGATCGACTGTCGGCGTTCGACGTCGTCATGGACCGACCGATCGCCAACAAGGGACGCGTTCTGACTGCCGTCTCGGCGTTCTGGTTCGATCACCTCGGCGACGTGGCGCCGAGCCATCTCATTTCGACCGACATCGCCGACTTTCCCGACGGTGCCAAGGATCCCGAGATCGCGGGGAGGTCGATGCTGTGCCATCGCGCGGACATGTTGCCGGTCGAGTGCATCGTTCGCGGGTACATCACCGGGTCGGCGTGGAAGGAATACCAGCGCAGCGGGACCATGCACGGCGCGCAACTGCCGGCCGCCATGCTCGAGGCCCAACAGCTGCCCGAACCGGTGTTCACCCCCTCTACCAAGGCCGAGGACGGCGAGCACGACGAGAACATCTCCTTCGCCGAGGCGGTTGCCATCCTCGGTGTCGAGAACGCGGAGAAGGCGCGGGACCTGTCTCTGGAGCTGTACATGAAGGGCGCCGAGTGGGCGGCCGAACGGGGCATTCTCATCGCCGACACCAAGTTCGAGCTCGGGTTCGTCAATGGCGAAATGGTGGTGGCCGACGAGATGCTCACCCCGGATTCGTCACGTTTTTGGTCGGCTGACGATTGGGCGCCCGGGGCCACGCCGCCCTCGTTCGACAAACAACCGGTGCGCGACTATCTCGACGGTCTCGATTGGGACAAGTCGCCGCCTCCGCCTCCGCTGCCCGACGAGGTCGTCGAGTCGACGTCGCAACGGTACGTCGATGCGTATGAACGCATTACGGGCAAGTCGTTCGCCGACTGGCCCGGCATCGGTGTCTGATTCCGACGACGCGGCCATGGGTCGCCTGCACGCCGCCTTCGGCGCCCTGGAACACGCCGAGCCCGGAGTGGCCGTTGCAGACCATCAAGCTTCCCGGGTCGAGCCAGGAGAGACCGAACAAGCCGAGTCCGGAGTGGCCGTTCCAGGCCCCACAGCCGAGCTGGTCGAGCCAGGAGAGACCGCGGAACAAGCGTATTCCGGTGTGGCCGTTTCAGGCCCCACAGCCGAGCTGGTCGAGCCAGAAGATACCGACGAGTACGACACGAACCTGGCGCCATGGGACGGGCGCCGCGTGCCGGTGATGTTGCTCGGCGGGTACCTCGGTGCGGGCAAGACGACGCTGATCAACGCAATGTTGGCGACGGCTGATCGGCCGATTGCCGTGCTGGTGAACGACGTCGGGTCGGTGAACATCGATGCTCGGCTCATTCGGCGACACCGCGGCGGCACCATCGAGTTGACCGGCGGCTGCGTGTGTTGCTCGTTGAAGAATGGGCTCCTGGCGGCATTCGATGAGCTGCGCGATCGAGCTCGACCGCCAGAGCTGGTCATCGTCGAACTCAGCGGTGTCGCCGACCCGTTGCAGATGGTGGGTCTGGTGCAGACCCCGGGTTTTGCACTGGACGGGGTTGTCGTCCTGGCCGATCTCGAGAACTACCAGACGCACGTCGAGCAGGCGTCGGTGACCGGTGATGCCGTCCGTACGCAGCTCGCGGCCGCAGACGCGATCGTGCTGACCAAGGCCGATCTCGTCTCCGAAGACGTCCGGGCGGCGGTGCTCGCCGATCTCCGTCGGCGCTTCCCCGACACCGCGACGATCGAGGTCGGCAGTATCGCCAGCGCTGCGAACCTCGTTGGGTTGGCGGTTCGCCAGCCGGTCGACGCGATGGCGGCCCGCCCGACGTTGTTCGATCAGCACGTCAGCGAACTCGTGCCCTTGTCGGATCCCATCGACCGCGGCCGACTCGATCGATTGATCGCAAACCTGCCCGGGAATGTCGTGCGGGCGAAAGGTATCGCCCGCCTCGACTCGGGACAGATGGTGAGCATCCAATGTGTCGGGCGTCGACGCAGCGTCACCGACCTACCGATGGCGGAGCCGCAAGACCCCACCGACCTGGTGGTCATCAGCCTGCCGTGAGGCGTGGTCGTCGACGTACTTCGGCGGCAAATGCGTCGGGCTGGTGTCGGTCGTCGCTGGGACGATATGCAAGAGTGAGGCCATGACCTTCACCGTCACCGTTGATGTGCAGTTGCGAGCCGGCGTCGCCGATCCACAGGGGTCGACCATCGAACGCTCGCTCCCGACCCTGGGGTTCGAGGGCGTCTCCGCAATGCGGGTGGGCAAGAGCATGAAGTTCGCCATCGAGGCGGCCGACGAGGCCACGGCGCGAGCGACGGTCGAGCAGATGTGCGAGCGATTTCTCACCAATCCGGTGATCGAAGACTCCACGATTACGATCGAGACGGCCTAGTGGCGCCGAAGGTGGGGGTCGTCCTGTTCCCCGGCACGAACTGCGAGCAGGACGTCATCGAAGCGTTGGCCGCCGTGGGCGGCGACGGCACGGTGCTGTGGCACGGAAACGCCGAACTCGGCGATGTCGACGCCGTCATCGTTCCCGGTGGCTTCGCGCATGGCGACTACCTGAGGCCGGGGGCGATTGCCCGGTTCTCCCCGGTCATGGACGGGGTCAAGACGTTCGCCGCGGACGGCGGACCGGTCGTTGGCATCTGCAACGGATTTCAGGTGCTGACCGAGGCCAATCTCCTGCCCGGAGCGCTCCAGAAGAACGCAGGGCTGAAGTTCTTGTGTCAGGACCAAGAGCTCGAAGTGGCGTCCGCCAACTCGGCGCTCACCAACCGACGTGCGGTGGGAGACCGAGTGCACATTCCAATCAACCATTTCGAGGGCAACTACACCTGTAGCTCCGAGACCCTTGCCGAACTCCAGGCCGAAGATCGTGTCGTGCTCACGTACGTCGACAATCCGAACGGTTCCATGGGTTCGATTGCCGGTATCTGCAATGCGGGCCGCAACGTGGTCGGCCTGATGCCCCACCCCGAACGGGCGAGTCATGCGCTGTTGGGCAGCACCGACGGCCTCGATCTCCTCGGCAGCCTTGTCGATGCCGCCGCGGGGGTGAAGCTATGACCGAGCCAGTGCATCGCGCCCTCGGCCTGACCGACGACGAGGCCGCATCGATCTCCGAGTTGCTCGGACGCGAACCGAACCATCTCGAGCTTGCGATGTACTCGGTGATGTGGAGCGAGCACTGCTCGTACAAGTCATCCCGCATCCATCTGAAACGCCTGCCGACCGAAGCCGATTGGGTGCTCGTCGGGCCGGGCGAGAATGCCGGCGTCATCGACGTCGGCGACGGCATCGCCGCGGCCATCCGCATCGAGTCGCACAATCATCCGTCCGCCATCGAGCCGTATCAGGGTGCCGCGACCGGTGCCGGCGGCATTCTGCGAGACATCTTCACGATGGGTGCTCGGCCGATCGCGTTGATGGATCCGCTGCGTTTCGGACCGCTCGACGATCCTCGTAGCCGGTGGATCGCCGAGGGCGTGGTCAGCGGTATTTCCGGCTACGGCAATTCGGTCGGCGTTCCCACCGTTGGCGGCGAGACGGTGTTCGACGAGACCTACCTCGGAAACCCGTTGGTCAACGTGCTCTGTTTGGGGGTGCTGCCCACCGAACGGTTGGTTCTGGCCAAGGCTTCGGGCGTGGGCAATCTCGCCGTTCTGCTGGGTTCGCGTACGGGGCGCGATGGCATCGGTGGCGTCAGCGTTCTCGCATCGGCCGGATTCAGCGACGACGAAGCCGACGCGGCGAAACGGCCAAGCGTGCAGGTCGGCGACCCGTTCGAGGAGAAACGGCTCATCGAGGCGTGCCTCACGCTGCTCGACGAGGGCCTCGCGGTCGGCATCCAAGATCTCGGCGGCGCCGGACTCACGTGCGCGGCGAGCGAGACCGCAGCCAACGGGGGAGTGGGCATGGATTTCGACGTCAGTGCCGTCCCGCGTCGGGAAGACGGCATGGAGCCGTTCGAGGTCATGACCAGCGAGAGCCAAGAGCGCATGCTCGCCATCGTCGAGCCGGGCAACCTCGCTCGGGTCGAAGAGATCTGCCAGAAGTGGGAGGTGTTGGCCACGGTGGTCGGTCGCGTGACCGACGGTGGGGCCTTGCGCATCGTCGATGGTTTCGATGGCGAGGTACTGGCCGATGTGCCGGCCACGACCCTGCACGAGGACGCGCCCCTGTACGACCGTCCGAGGTCCGTTCCGGCCGACTACGAGGCGTTCCGGGCCGACAGCGCCAACGCGCTACCGACCCCCGACGACATCGGCGCCGATCTCCTCGGCCTCATCTACGACACCTCATGGGTGTACTCGCAATACGACCACCAGCTGTTTCTCAACACGGTCGTCGGCCCCGGTAGCGATGCGACCGTGCTGCGACTCAAGCATCCGACCACCGGCGTGGCAACGGGTCGGGGCCTCGCCCTCACGACCGACGGCAACCACCGTTGGTGTGCGATCGACCCCCGCCAGGGTACGGCGTCGGTCGTCGCCGAGGCCGTACTGAATCTGGCTTGCGTTGGCGCCCGGCCGCTGGCCACCGTCAATTGTCTCAACTTCGGGAATCCCGAACATCCAGAGGTGATGTGGCAGCTCAGCGAGGCCATCGACGGGATGGGCGAGGCCTGCTTGGTGTTTGACGCTCCCGTCGTCGGCGGCAACGTCAGCCTCTACAACGAATCGCTCGGCACCAACATCGACCCGACGCCGGTTGTCGGTTTGGTCGGCATGGTCGACGACCTCTCGGCGGTTCCGCCGGGCATGTCGTGGAACGACGGCGACCGACTTATCCTTCTCGGCGCCAACGACAGCACCGAGCTGTCGGGGTCGCAGTGGGCGTTCGCCAAGGGGCATCGCCGCGGATCGCTGCCCCCGCTCGATCTGCAGGCGGTTCGGGCCACGGCCGACCTGGTGCGCGAGCTCGTCCGCGACCAGGGTGTTACGGCAGTGCACGACGTGTCGGCCGGAGGGCTCGGTGGCTGTTTGGCCGAGATGGCGATCGCATCCGGTATTGGTGCAAACGTGGCTCGCATCGGCGACCACGCTGCCTTGTTCAGCGAACAGGTCGGCCGCGTTGTGGTTGCGGCCAGCGCCACGCAAATGGACGAGGTCCTCAGTCGCGCGGACGCCGCAGGCGTGCCAACCGCTCGCCTCGGACTCGCCACCGGTGACGTGTTCTCGGTGAAGGGGGTAGTCGAGATTCCCCTGTCCGACATGATCGATGCCGCCACGAACCGTCTCCCCGACGCCCTCGGCCAAGGCACCGTCCAAGCCTGACGCCGTTCGCTGCGCTCACTTCCCGCCTTTTCGCTGACGCGAAAACGCTTTGGCACCCGGAAGTCCTTCCCGAGAAATTTGGCCGAATTGACGCACATGTTCGGGCCCACGCAAGGGCTGTGCGAGGATGGCCCCCGTGGCTGCCCCCCCGACGGACCCCAGCGCATCGGCCCAGAAGTCTCGCGAGGATCTGCTGATCTTCACCGACTTCGACTCTTCGGGCGAGGTGAACCCCGACGACGGCCCGAAGGAAGCCTGTGGCGTCTTCGGGGTCTACGCTCCCGGCCAGCCGGTGTCGCACCTGACGTATCTCGGCTTGTATGCGCTCCAACACCGCGGTCAGGAATCCGCTGGTGTGGCCGTCAGCGATGGCGAGACCGTCACGGTCATCAAGGACATGGGGCTGGTTTCCAACGCCCTCGACGATCGCACACTCGCCGCACTGCCCGGCGCCCTCGCCATCGGTCAGGTGCGCTACAGCACCACCGGATCGAGCACGTGGCGCGCTGCGCAGCCGGTCTATCGAGGCGTCGGTGATCGCGAGTTCGCACTCGGCCACAACGGCAACCTCGTGAATACCGAACAGCTCGCCGCCGAGGCCGGCATGTTGCCCGGCACCGTGCTGAGCGACAGCGACCTTGTTGCGGAGATGCTCGACGCCGAGCTCACCGCAATGGGCGACGATGAACATGATGACGATCTCGAACGAGCCTTGATGGCCGTGGCCCCTCGTCTCAAAGGCGCTTTCTCATTCGTGCTTCTCGACCACGAGCGGGTGATCGGCCTGCGCGATCCCAACGGGTTCCGTCCGCTGTGCCTCGGCCGACTCGCCAATGGCTGGGTGCTCGCATCCGAGACCCCCGCACTCGACGTCGTCGGAGCTCACTTCGTGCGCGAGCTCGAGCCAGGCGAGATGGTCATCATCGATGCCGACGGGTGGCGCAGCGTGCGACCCTTCCCCGACGAGGCGATCGACCCCAAGCTTTGCCTCTTCGAGTTCGTCTACTTCGCTCGGCCCGACAGTCAGTTGTACGGCCAGTCCGTGCACGCTGCTCGCGTCCACATGGGCGAGAAACTCGCTGAACAGGCCCCGGTCGATGCCGACCTCGTCATGGGCGTGCCCGAGTCGGGCATGCCGGCGGCCGAGGGCTTCGCGCGCCAGAGCGGCATCCCCTACGGCCAAGGTCTGGTGAAGAACCGCTACATCGGCCGTACCTTCATCGCACCGACGCAAGAGCTGCGCGCGTTGGGTGTTCGTATGAAGCTGAACCCGCTGCGCGACAACATCGAGGGCAAACGCCTCATCGTGGTCGACGACTCGATCGTCCGCGGCACAACCACCCGGGCCATGGTGCAGATGCTGCGCAATGCCGGGGCGCTCGAGGTGCACCTGCGGATCTCGTCACCCCCGTATCGCTGGCCGTGCTTCTACGGGATGGATACCGGAAGCCGCGGTGAGCTTCTGGCGGCCAATCTGACGGTCGACGAGATTCGCGACTACCTCCAGGTCGACACGTTGCACTATCTCGGTCTCGAGCGACTCGTCGAGGCCACCGGCGCCACCGGTGCCGGGTTCTGTACCGCGTGTCTGACCGGTGACTACCCGATCGACATCCCCGAGAGCATGAGTAAACACGTGCTCGAGCTCGACGGTCACGAAACACCCGTGTCGAATCCGGCATCGAGCACGCAGCTCATTCTCGGTCGCCAGGCCGGCGCGATGCCGGCCGATCAAGCCCGGACGCCCGGCTAGTCGTGGGGGAGACCTACGCAGGTTCCGGCGTGGACATCGATGCCGGCGAAGCCGCGGTGCGTCGCATCGGCCCCGCGGTCAAGAGCACGCGCCGTCCCGGCGTCATGGGCGATATCGGCGGCTTCGGAGGCATGTTCGATCTCGCGGCGACCGGCTATGACGATGCCATTCTCGTCTCGGCCACCGACGGCGTCGGAACCAAGGCGCAGGTCGCCTCGATGACCGGTCGCTACGACACGATCGGGATCGACCTCGTCGCCATGTGTGTTGACGATCTGGTGTGTCAAGGCGCCGAACCGTTGTTCTTCCTCGACTACGTCTCCGTCGGCGCCCTCGACGCCGACGTCATGGAAGCGTTGGTCGGCGGCGTGGCCGATGGCTGCCGCCAGGCGGGGTGCGCGCTGATCGGCGGCGAGATGGCCGAACACCCCGGCGCCATGGAACCCGGTGAGTTCGACCTCGTGGGCTTCGCGGTCGGCGCCGTCGAGCGAACCGATATCTTGACCGGCGATCGGGTCGCTCCCGGGCATGTCCTGGTGGCACTCCCATCACCGAATCTCCGCAGCAACGGCTACTCGCTGGCGAGACGCTTGTATTTCGAGGTGGCCGGGCGCTCCACCGACGATCCGGCCTGGGACGGTGCCGATCATTCGGTCGCCGACGAGCTCTTGCAGCCGTCGATCATCTACGCGCCGGCCATCAACGCGTTGACCAAGGATGTCGAGGTCAGTGCGGTCGCCCACATCACCGGTGGCGGCATCGCCGGAAACCTCGTGCGGGTGATCGGCGATGGGGTCGATGCCGTGGTCGATCCGAGCGCGTGGGAGCAACCCCGCGTGTTCACCGAACTGCAAGCCATCGGCAACGTCGAGACGGCCGAGATGCGACGCACGTTCAATCTCGGCCTGGGCATGGTCGTCGCCGTGCCGGCAACGTCTGCAGATGCGGCGATCTCCTCGCTCCAATCGTCTGGTCATCAGGCGCGCATCGTGGGCGAGGTCGTCCCCGGCAGCGGCTCGGTCGTCTTCACCGACTGATTCTCCGCTCGTCGGTGGCGCTCGGCGCTGCGCTAGCTTCGCCCTGTTGGAACCGAACAAGACGGTAGAGCCGGACAAGACGGTGGAACGCGACAAGACGGTGGAACGGGACAAGACGGTGGAACCGTACAAAGCAGACTTCATCGATTTCATGGCCAAGGCCGGTGTGCTGACGTTCGGCGACTTCGTGACGAAGGCCGGCAGACACTCGCCGTATTTCGTCAACACCGGCTTGTATCGCACGGGCGAGCACATCAAGCGTCTGGGCGAATACTACGCCGACGCCATTCTCGAGCATCTCGGAACCGACTTCGACGTCCTCTTCGGACCTGCCTACAAGGGCATCCCGTTGGTCGTCACCACCGCGTCTGCTCTGGCCGACCGAGGCCACAATGTGGGGTTCTGCTTCAACCGCAAGGAAGCGAAGGACCACGGTGAAGGCGGCGTGTTCGTCGGCCACAGCCTCGCCGACGGCGACCGGGTCCTCATCGTGGAGGACATCACGACGGCTGGGACGTCGATCCGCGAGACCGTCCCGATCATGCGGGCGGCCGCTGACATTGCGCTGGCCGGCCTGATCGTCTCCGTCGACCGTCAGGAACGCGGGACCGGTCAAAAGGCAGCGCTGGCCCAGGTCAGCGACGAGTTCGCGATGCCAACGTTCGCCATCGTCACCGTGCAAGACATCATCGAACACAGCGACCTCGACGATGCCCAAGTCGCAGCGATGCACGCGTACTTGGCCCAGTACGGACCCACCGCCCAACGCTGACACCGCAACGGGCGCCGAATGGCGGCCAATTGCGGAGGTGGCGAAGCGACCGCGTAGCCTGCGCCGATGGCCATACCAACCGCAGCCTTCTCGATCAGTCTTCACGTCAAGCTCACCAACGCGCCGGGGGTACTCGGCCACCTCACCGTCGCAATCGGCGAGGCCGGTGGCAATATCGCGGGCATCGGTGGTTTCGAGGCCAAAGAGGCACAGCTGACCGAGCAGATCATCGTCAACTGCCGTGACGAAGAGCATGCCCGTCGCATCGCCGAGGTTGCGTCGAATGTGGACGACGTCGAGTTGCTGCGGTGGCACGACCGGACCTTCCGGATGCATGAAGGCGGCAAGATCGAGGTGCTGCCGCTGTGTGCCGTCGGCGACAAGGACGACCTGTCGATGGCCTACACCCCCGGAGTCGCCCGGGTGTGCATGGCAATCCATGACGATCCGCCCTCGTCGTTCGACTACACGATTCGCAAGAACACCGTCGCGATCGTCAGCGACGGCACTGCGGTGTTGGGGTTGGGCGACATCGGTCCGGCGGCCGCGATGCCGGTGATGGAGGGCAAGGCCCTGCTGTTCAAGGAGTTCGCAGGCGTCGATGGGTTTCCCATCTGTCTCGACGTCGATTCCACCGAGCAGCTCATCGAGACCGTCGCGTCCCTCGCGCCGACCTTTGGCGGAATCAACCTCGAGGACATCGCTGCTCCTGCCGCCTTCGAGGTGGAGGAAGCGCTGAAGGCGCGGCTCGATATTCCGGTCTTTCACGACGACCAGCACGGAACGGCCGTCGTCACCCTCGCCGCGCTGTGGAACTCGCTGAAGTTGGTCGACAAGAAGATCGAAGACCTGTCCATCGTCATCGCGGGTATGGGTGCTGCCGGCGTTGCAATCGGCAAGATCCTGATCAATGCGGGCGTCGGTGAGATCGTCGGTTTCGACCGTCGTGGTGCGATCCATGCAGGGCGCGACGGGTTGAATTTCGCGAAGGAATGGTTCGCCGAGAACACCAATCCGCACAAGAAGGCGGGCACGTTGGCCGAGGTCATGCCCGGCTCCGACGTGTTCATCGGCGTCAGCGGTCCCGGCCTACTCACGGCCAACGAACTGCGCACGATGGGTCGCGACCCCATCGTCTTCGCGATGGCCAACCCCGATCCCGAGATTCGCCCCGAAGAGGCTGATGGCCTTGCCGCCGTCATGGCCACCGGTCGCAGCGACTACCCGAACCAGATCAACAACGTCTTGGCGTTCCCGGGCATCTTCCGCGGCGCATTCGACGTCGACGCGACGGACATCACCGAGAACATGAAGCTCGCGGCAGCCGAGGCCATCGCCAGCGCGGTCACCGACGACGAACTGTGCGCCGACTTCGTGGTGCCTTCGGTCTTCGACAAGGCAGTGCCGATGAAGGTCGCCGCTGCGGTCGGCGAGGCGGCGATCAGCGACGGCGTCATCCGCCCGCCCCGCACACTCCACATCTGAGCTGGCGGGCGGGTCAGCCCACGAGCGCTTCGAAGATCTCGGGGCAGTAGGCCGCAGTGATCGCGGCCATCACCTGGTTTCCACTTGCGGCGTCGAGGGAGGCGCGTTCGGCATCGGTGAACGCGTCGAGGTAGATCAGCGTGGTCTCCTCGGCGGATGGCAACTCGGCCAGGCGCCCGCACACGATGTCGGCAACTTCCTGCAACGTCGCAATGTCGGCCGTCGCAAACCATTCGGTCGCTTCGGGGCCGAGCGCGAGGCCGGGGAGTAGCTCGGCCAACCGGGCGGCGTTGCCATCGACGTCGGTTTCATCGGCCGCCACGATCGACGGTTCGGCGGTGGGTTCGACAGGGACGGGGTCGACCTCTTCCAGTAGTCGTGCCATCAGGAGGTCCATGAAGTAGGCCGTCGTGGCGGGATCAGAGCCCTGGGCGACCAACACCACGTTGCCGACCCGGGCGTGGATGAGGACCGTGTCGATCGCGAAGGTGTCGGTGGCGAGCCGCAGGTTGGTGCTCGCCGCAACGTCTGCTCCCGGCAACAGGTATGGCGTGCTCTCGCTACTGGTGATGCGCACCACCTCGCCGGTGTCGGTGTCGGTGCGCACCGAGCCAGAGCACTCGATGATGGCGTCGGTCTGGTAGGCGCTCGCAGCCTCGGCGTCCCGGGCGTCGGCATAGACCTCGACGTCGGTGCGGAAGAAGTGGTCGCCCTCGAAGTTGATAGCGCCGGAGGCGGCGGTGATCCACTGGTCGGCAGCGGGCGCGGAATCATCGCAGAACCCGCCGAACTCGCTGGCGAGGTCGACGGTGGAGAACACGTACCCGCTCGGCGCGTCGGCCGCAGTGGGGAGCGTCCGGTCGACGGTTTGTTCGAAGTCTCCGATCGCCAAGGATGTCGTCGTCGTCGATGGCGCGGTGGTCGCGGTCGTGGGGCTGTCATCGGGAAAGAGCGTCGCTTGCGTTGGCTCCGGTGCGGCGGTGCTTGCGCATCCGGCGATGGCCATCGAGGCAAGGCCGATCAGGAGCATGCGCCTGGCCGCCGATGTGGTGGTCACGGGGGTCACAGCCGATCAGGCTAGGGGGCGCAGATTCGGATCGACCGGCAGGTCACCGACTGGTCGGCCAGAGAAACCCTCCGGCGGTCGCCGGTCCGGAGTGCACGGCGATCGATGGTCCGACTCGGTACTCGACCACTTCGACGACGTGGTCCATCTCACGGAGCATTTCCATGAGCGTGTCGGTGTACCCGGCCGTGTCATGGTCAGCGCGCGCAACGCCAGCTCGAATCCTTGTGGTGGCGTCCCGAAACGGAATCGCGAGTAGCTCGCAGAGCTCTTCGGGCGTGCGCCCCGATCCGAGAAGGTCGAAGTTGGACCCCCTGCCCCGATAGACGCCGATACCGTCGTCGGGTCCGTCGGGCCGCGCCAACGACGTGCGGCCGCTCGCGTCGATGAAGTCGTACGTTTCGAACAGCACGCTGCACGTGATCTGGGGCACCAACTCGTTCACGGCGCGGGCCATGTCGTCGGCGGATCCGCCCGCCGCTCGCACCGCGCCGGCTTCCCACACACAGGCGCCGACGCCGAACGAAGCGGTCCCCGTGTCGATGATCCGCACCGGGATGTCGACGAGTTCACTGGCGATCCGCGCACTGTTTATGGTGCCGGAGAATTCCTCGCCGACGTGCAGTGACACGATCTCGGCGGCTCCCGAACGAGCGTGCGTCTCGTACAACTCGACGAAGGCTCCCGGCGACGGCAACGACGTTGCGATCTTGGTTGCTCCGGCCCGGTGCAGCGCAAAGAACTGGTCGGCATCGAGATCGACGCCTTCTGCATACTTCCTGCCGTCGATGGTGATCGGGATTGCGGCGACGCCGACGTCGAACCGTTGGACGAGTTCCGGCGGCAGCTGCGCGGTCGAGTCGGTGACCAGGGCGACCTGAGGGACTGCGGCTCGGTTCATCGGCTCGCCTCGGCGGACGGCCACGTACCGGTGGAGCCCGAATCGCCGGTGGAGAGCGGGGCACGGTCGCGTTCGTCGAGAAAGCGTTTGAGGATCGCTGCGCTGCTCAGCGCTGCGGCAAGAGGAAGCGCCGCGGACGGTTCGGGCCCCCAGGTGATGAGGCGTGGACGTCGCCATGCCAAGGTGGCCGAGCCCACCCAGACCGCAGAGGCGATGGTGTTCGCGGCCATGGTGCGTTGCTTCCAGAACGGCATCGCCACGGCGGTCGCGCCCACCGCTGCGTCGATGGGTAGATAGATGGGGAAGGTCGCGAGTACCTGGCCGACGCTTGTCGCAACGCCCTTTCCTCCGCGAAATCCTCGCGTCGCCGGGAAACAGTGCCCGATGACGGCGGCGCTCGCCGCGACGTTTGCGCCAGCGGGTCCGGCCATCGCTCGGCCGGCACGGGCCGCGACAACACCTTTCGCGATGTCGGCGCCGAGGACCGCGAGGCCCCACTTCTTGCCCAAAGTTGTAGCCGTGTTCAGCGCCCCGGGATTTCCGGTTCCGGCAACGGCCATCGCGGATGGGGAACGACCGGCGAGCCGTGCCGCCAACGAGGACGACGGGACCAGCCCGGCAACGTAGCCGGCGGTAGCGCTGGCGATGACGGCAGGAAGTGGGTACATCAGGTGAGCGCTGATCGCGCTACAACACCTTTCCTCGCATACGGGGAACGACCATCCGGGCATGGAGCGAACAACCGTCTTGGTCGTTGTATCGGGACAACACCGTAGAGCATTCGGGGTCTTCACAGATGCGGAGCTCGGCATCGACCTCGCCGGGTTCGAGCGGGCGGACCCGGTCGGTAGATTGGTCGACGAACCGGTCGGTAGATTGGTCGACAAGGTCGTCGGTGAGGTGGATGGTGGAGTCTTCGGAAACGTCGCGGTCTCCGTCGCGCAGCTTGGCCATGCAGAGGTAACGGAACCGGAGCATGGATTGTTCCCAGACACTCGAATGCAGCGCGGCACCTGCGGGTTCGAGGGAGCGCGCTACCCTGTGGCGCATGAGTCTTGTCATTGCTGTGGTTTGGCACTTCTGGTTGGGCGTCGCTTTGTGTGGTGGTGCTGTCGCCGCCGTCATCGGGCTGGTCGTCGGGTACACCACCCAGGTCACTCGAACGCGCTACCCGAAGAAACAATAGCTGTTGAGCGCCACTGATCCAGTCGACTGGGACCTCGCGAAGCGCGTCGCCAGCAAGGTGGCCGGGCGCGAGCCGTTCAGTGTCAGCTATCACGCGCACTCGTTGCTTCCCGATTTCACCGAGTTCACGCAGCAGGCCGAAGCACTCGTGTCCGAGACCACGGGGCTCACGTCCAATGCGGGCCCGGCGCGTGCTCGGGTTGCCGACCGCGAGCAGTGGGTCGACGCCAACCTCGCATCGTTTCAGCGCTTGTTGCGCCCCTTGCTCGACAAGATGAACACGGATTCGAACGGCCTGTTGGCACCGGTCGGTCGGCGCCTCACGGCGATCGAACTCGGGGGCCTTCTCGGATGGATGTCGACGCGGGTGCTCGGTCAGTACGATCTGCTCGTCATCGAGGATGAGAATCCCGAAGACCAGGACATCGTGTACTACGTCGGGCCCAACGTCTTGGCGCTCGAGAAGCGGTACGCCTTTCCGCCCGAAGAGTTCCGGCTCTGGTTGGCGCTGCACGAAGTGACACACCGCATGCAGTTCACGGGCATTCCGTGGATGCGCGAGCACTTCCTCGGCTTGGTCAATCAGACCCTCGACGCGGTCGATCCCGATCCCCAGCGTTTCCTCGATGGCATGAAGCGAATGGTGGCGATCAAGCGAGAAGGCGGCGACCCGCTCGCCGACGGCGGCATTGCGGCGCTCCTGGCTTCCGAAGATCAACGCGCGGTGCTCGATCAGATCGCCGGATTGATGAGCCTGCTCGAAGGGCACGGCGACGTCACCATGGATCGGGCCGGCGCCGATCAGATTCCGAGCTCCGAGCGATTCGGTCGGGTCCTGCGTTCACGCCGTAGCCAGACCAAGGGCTTCATGAAGCTGTTCCAACGGCTCGTTGGCATCGACGCCAAGATCCAGCAGTACGCGCAAGGCGAGCATTTCATCGAGGTCGTCGAGAACGCGGGTGGCACCGAACTGCTCGATCAAGCGTGGATCGGCCCGCAGATGCTGCCGTCGATCCAAGAGATTCGTGCTCCGCAAACCTGGGTCGAACGGATGCAGGCCGACCAAGCTGCGTCGGCCTAGCCAGGACAGGAACGTCATCCGGTGCGGTCTGCGTTGGTCGCCGACCTCTTGGATCGGTGTTGGTTTCCCGAGCCCACCACGCTGGTCGACTGCGCCGTGTCGGGCGGCGCCGACTCGCTGGCGCTGCTGATCCTCGCCGCCGAGGCCGGCTGCGTCGCGACGGCGGTCCACGTCGACCACGGGATGCGCGATGGGTCTGCCGGCGAGTCGGCCCTCGTGGCCGACGTCGCCCGGGAACTCGGTTGCCGGTTCCGTGCGGTCTCGGTACACGTCGAGGCGGGCCCAAACCTCGAAGCCCGGGCCCGCGAGGCGCGGTACGGCGTGCTTCCCGCCGGAGCCCTCCTCGGCCATACCGCCGACGATCAGGCCGAAACGGTCGTGCTGAACATGTTGCGCGGGGCGGGCCCCACCGGGTTGGCCGGCATGCGTCGAACGGCCCGGCGACCGATGCTCGACTTGCGACGGGCCGATACCGAGGCGCTCTGCGCGGCCTATGGCGTCGAGCCGTTTGTCGATCCGTCCAACGCCGATCCCGCTTTTCGTCGCAACCGTGTTCGTTCCGAGGTGTTGCCGCTCTTGGCCGACGTGGGCGGTCGCGACGTCGTGCCGTTGTTGCTTCGCCAGGCGGCACAGCATCGGGCCATCGAGGAAGTGCTCGATGCCCTGTCCGCCGCAATCGATGCAACCGATGTCGTCGCCTTGCGCTCGCACCCCGAACTGCTGGCTCGCACGGCCCTTCGCCGTTGGCTTCGAGAGCAGACGGGAGCGCCGTACGGACCGGACACCGCCTCGCTCGATCGCGTGATGACCGTCGTCGAGGGGAGTGCAGTGGCCGCCGAGGTCGCCGGCTTCGGTCGAGTTTCTCGCTCGGCCGGCCGGCTGTCGCTCACCCCCCGCTGACGCCCGACCCCCCGAACGCTGCCGCTGTGTCCACCGAACGCTGCCGCTCTACCGAATCGGCAGCGCTCGACATATTGCCTCGATTGTGCGTGCGTGTCATGGTGATGCCTCGGGGATTATCGGGGGTAGGCAATGTTTCGTTCACATAGACGACTTCGCGCGACGGTGTTGGTGGCAACGGTTGGGTTGATCGCAACCGCGTGTCAGATCGACGTGCAGGCGACCACGTTCCATGTGGTCGATGCGCAGGAAGAAGCCTGGTACTCCAACGGCGACGAGCCGTACATCGCCGTCATCAAGTGGCGTGTCACCCCGGGAACCGCAGGATCGACACAGGTGTCGTTGCTAACCGAACTCGACGACGAACTTGCCAGCAACATGTACGACGGGAGCTCGGTCGCTATTCCGGCTGCCAATGGCTTGGTCGAATTCGACAACGTCACGCCGGTGGCGCTCCAGCAGGTTCTGACCGGCAGCGTTCCGGAACTGCTCGGCACCGTCGTCGTGGCGATCGAGAGCGATCTCACGTCCTGGGGGACGATCAACAACCTGATGCACGATGTCGAGGCGTCGCTCGCAACCGAGTTGGCCAGCATCATCGAGCCGCTCACCATTGCCGATCTGACCAATCCGCAGATCATCGCTGATGCGCTCGGCCTCGCCGCAGCCAATGTGCAGGCCGCGATAACCCCGGATTTCTGGGATTCGGTGCTGCTGTTCCTCGGATCGCTGGGCGACCCAGATGACGTCATCGGCATCGGCTTCACCGTCTGGGTGGCTGCGGCCGGCCCTCTCGGCGACGTGGTCAACGCATCGCTTCCTGCGGCCCTGCCCAGCAACGCCGTCGGCGGAGCGTGGTCGAACAATCTCGACCCCGTCAACGGATCACTGACCTTCAGCGGCGACGGCGCCACGTACGTCGTCGACGTCGTTGCCACGCCATCGCCCTAGGCGGACGTCGCCACCACGAAGGACCGCGTCTCGCGACGTTCGGCCGGTTAGGGTCGCGTCGATGTGTACGAGGTTCAGAGGGGTCCGATAGTGGAGTTCATCGGCGATGACTGCGGCGAGATCCTCGTTTCCGAGGAAGCACTGCAGCAACGTATTGCGGAGCTCGGTGCGCAGGTCACGAAGGACTATGCGGGTCGACGGCCCCTGCTGGTCGGGGTGCTCAAGGGCGCGTTCATGTTCATGGCCGACATCGCCCGCGCGATCGATCTGCCGGTCGAGTTCGACTTCATGGCGGTGTCGTCCTACGGCAACGCCACGAAGACCAGCGGCGTCGTGCGCATCGTCAAGGATCTCGACCTCGACCTGACGGGCCGCGACGTGATCATCGTCGAGGACATCATCGACAGTGGGCTGACGCTCAAGTATCTGCGGAGCAACCTGCAGGCTCGAAATCCGGCGTCGCTCGAGGTGTGTGCGTTGTTGGTGCGATCGGGGCAGCAGGCCACCGACCTCGACCTCGCGTACGTCGGCTTTGAGCTTCCGCCCGACTTTGTTGTCGGCTACGGGCTCGACGCCGGTGAGAAGTACCGCAACCTGCCCTTCATCGCGCAGTATGTAGGTGAAGGATCTTCGTAGTCGAGGCGAATCGTGACGAATCGTCACGAATCGTCACAATGCGACGCCGGCTGCCGAAAAGAAGCTCATGGTGTCGCCGTACACACGCAACCGGCGACCGATAAGGTGAAACTACCGTGAAGCGCTTTTCCCGCAGTGTTGTTTTCTGGGTGTCCTTGGCACTTATCGCCGTCATCGTGGCGAGCTCCGTGCTCCGCTCCGGTCCCGATCGTGAAGATCTCGACTTCACCGAGTTCCGGACCCAGTTGGACGAGGGCAACGTCTCCGAGGTCGAGGTTCTCGATCGCGACAACGCCCTCACCGGCAAGCTCGACGACGACACGTTGTTCCGCACGACCTACGTTGCCGAAGCGGCCGACGAACTCGTGCTCGACCTCGAGGCCGCCGAAGTCGACTTCAAGGTGAACCAGCAGCGTGATTCCATTTGGATAACGCTGTTGTTCAACCTCCTGCCAATTCTCTTCCTGGTCGGCATCTTCTTGTTCCTCATCAACTCGATGCAGGGCGGCGGCAAGGGGATCATGCAGTTCGGCAAGGCCAAGACGCGCCAAATGTCGAAGGACCAGCCGCAGGTCACCTTCAGCGATGTCGCCGGCGCCGATGAGGCAGTCGAAGAGCTCCGCGAGATCAAGGACTTCCTCGAGGCTCCCGCCAAGTTCCACGCGATCGGCGCGAAAATTCCCAAGGGCGTGTTGCTGTACGGCCCACCCGGTACCGGTAAGACGTTGCTGGCCCGAGCGGTCGCCGGCGAGGCCGGCGTTCCGTTCTTCACCATCTCGGGCTCCGACTTCGTCGAGATGTTCGTCGGTGTCGGCGCCAGCCGCGTACGCGACCTTTTCGAGCAGGCGAAGGCCGCCGCGCCTGCCATCATCTTCGTCGACGAAATCGATGCGGTGGGCCGTCACCGCGGTGCGGGCCTCGGCGGTGGACACGACGAACGTGAACAGACGCTCAACCAGTTGCTCGTCGAGATGGACGGTTTCGACGTCACCACGGGCGTCATCCTCATCGCTGCGACCAACCGTCCTGACATTCTCGATCCGGCGTTGTTGCGGCCGGGCCGCTTCGATCGCCAGATCGTGGTCGATCGCCCCGACCTCGAGGGCCGCAAGGCCATCGTCGAGGTACACCGGAAGGGCAAGCCGCTACTCGAGAATGTGTCGAGCGAAGTCATCGCTCGCCGCACGCCCGGCTTCACCGGTGCAGATTTGGCGAACCTCATGAACGAGGCGGCGCTCCTGGCGGCACGCGAAGACAAGTCGCAGATCGGCGCGGAAGAAATCGAAGCCGCGATCGATCGGGTCATCGCCGGTCCGCAGCGCAAGGGCAAGCTGATGACCGACAAGCTCAAGCATGTCATCGCGTACCACGAAGCCGGTCACGCCCTCGTCGGCCACGTGTTGCCCAACACCGACCCGATTCACAAGATCACCATCATTCCGCGCGGACGGGCATTGGGATTCACCCTCGCATTGCCGACCGAAGACACCTACCTCGTCAGTCGGGCGGCATACCGCGATCAGATAGCGATGATTCTCGGCGGCCGCACCGCTGAAGAGATCATCTTCGGAGAACCCACGACGGGCGCCTCGGACGACATCAAGAAGGCCACCACCACAGCCCGGGCGATGGTCACCGAGTACGGGATGAGCGAGCTGCTCGGTCCGCAACAGTTCGGCGAACCCGAAGGCGAAGTGTTCCTGGGGATGAACCAGAGCCACCGGCAGAACTACTCCGAAGAGATCGCCGCAACGATCGACGCCGAGATTCGTCTGTTCATCAGCGAGGCGCACGACGAGGCACGCGAAGTGCTCACGCTTCATCGCACCACCCTCGATCTTCTGGCCGAACGCCTCATCGAAAAGGAAACCCTCGACGATGACGACTTGGCTGCGCTGTGGGACGAGGTCGGTTTGCCCAAGGGCGGCGCAGATCCACAGCCCGAGGCCGACGCCTCTTCCGATCAAGGTCAGCCGAGTACCCCCCAGCCGACGTCATTCGAGCCGACACGCCGCCCCGACGAAGACAAGTATTAGGCGCAACGGTTCGCTGAGAACGAAGGGGTTTCATGACGACCAGTGACGAACGGCTGAAAGCTGAATCCGCGGTCGAGGTCGATCAACCTCGCATCGCTGCGGCGGTGAAAGAGATCCTCGCCGCGATCGGCGAGGACCCCGAACGCGACGGCCTCCTCGAGACGCCGAATCGGGTAGCCCGGATGTACGCCGAAGTGTGTTCCGGATTGCACATCGACCCCTCACAGCACCTGGCAAAGACCTTCGATGTCGAGCACGACGAGATGGTGATGGTGCGTGACATCCCGCTCTACTCCTTGTGTGAACATCATTTGCTTCCCTTCGTCGGGACCGCCCACTGCGCGTACATCCCGAAGAAGGGTGGCCGCATTACGGGCCTCTCGAAGCTGGCGCGGCTCGTCGATGGCTATGCCCGCCGCCCGCAGGTGCAAGAGCGCCTCACGCAACAGATCGCCGACGCGATCGACGACATGCTGCAACCGCAAGGCGTTCTCGTGGTCATCGAGGCGGAACATCTCTGCATGTCGATGCGCGGTGTACGCAAACCGGGCTCGTCTACCGTGACGTCCGCAGTCAAAGGCATCTTCCGCGACCAGGCCTCCACCCGGTCCGAGGCCATGAGGTTCCTCGAACGCCGCTGATTGCCCAGGCACCGCTCGGTGCCTTCGCAGTGTGCAGGTAGCCTCTACACCGTGACGTGTGGCAGCCAAATCATGGGAATCGTCAACGTCACCCCTGACTCCTTTTCCGACGGCGGCCAGTACTTCACGACCGAGAAGGCGATAGCGCACGGCCGCCGTTTGGTGGCCGAAGGAGCGAGCTGGCTCGATGTCGGCGGCGAATCGAGTCGACCCGGCGCCGACGAAGTATCGCTCGACCAAGAACTGTCGAGGGTCGTCCCCGTCGTCGAAGCGCTCAAGAACGACGCTCCCATATCGATCGACACGGTAAAGGCGGACGTAGCCCGAGCCGCGGTCGACGCCGGAGCGACGCTTGTCAACGATATTTCCGCCAGCCTGTTCGACGTTGCGGCACAGACCGGGGTCGGCTGGGTGGCGATGCATCGCCAGGGCACCGCCAAGACAATGCAGGATGACCCGCGGTACGACAATGTGGTCGCCGAGGTGTGCGCCAGCCTGCGAGCAGCGGCCCGCCGGGGCGAAGATGCTGGTGTTTCTCCGATTTACCTGGACCCCGGTATCGGCTTTGGTAAGCACTTCGACCATAATCTTGCCCTACTGGCGAATCTCGATGCGTTGATCGACCTGGGGTATCCCGTGCTGATTGGCGCCAGCCGCAAGGCATTCATTGGAGAAGTGCACCGTCGCGCTGATCGAGTGGACGAGCCGGTGAAGGTGACCGACCGCTTGGAAGGATCGTTGGCGGTGGCTACCTGGGCCTTCTCCCAGGGTGTAGCAATTGTTCGAGTACACGACGTCGCGATGACCATGCAGGCATTGCGAGTGTCATCAACGCGAGTAGGGAAGTAGCCGTGAGAATGAAGGGCAAGTGGGCGCGAGGAATCGAGCCTCGCAACTTTCACTGGATCATCAAGGATCAGCTCGCGGTCTGCGAGCGACCCGGTGGCTACGGCACGAACCACCGCAAGGTGCGGCGCCAAGAGGAGATCATCTGGATCCGCGAGAATGCGTTTGATGTCGTGTTCTCACTCATCAAGTCACCGCACAATCTGCACAACTACGACGAGCTCGGCGTCGCCTACACGCACCAACCCTTCAATGGCCCAGAAGACGGGGCGAAGCAACTCGCTGCCCTCTACCGCAACCTCCGGACTCTGCTGGACAACGGGTCGAAGATCATCGTGCATCGCGAAGAGATGGCCGACCATGTGTGCGGGTTGCTCGGCGGATTCTTGCTTTGGAACGGCCTGATCGACAACGGCCCCGATGCGATCGTCACGATCGAGCAGCTGGTGCACCGCAAGCTCGGCCCTCTCGGCCGCGAGCTGGTCTCGATGGCCGAGGCTGCGAAGGCCGTGGTTCCCGAATCGTGAACACCGGTGGGGTGCCGGAAGGCGACGTCTTGCAGCTGCGTGGTCTCCACACCATGGTGTTGTGTGGCGCGCTGCCGGAAGAACGCGATCGAGCGCAACCGTTCGCGTTCGACATCGATGTCATCGCCGACTTTGTTCCGGCGGGCGAGTCCGACGAGCTCGGCGACACCATCGACTACGGCGCCCTGACGGCCAAGGTGACCAACTACGTCGAGTCCACGCAGTTCACCCTGCTCGAGGCGATGGCCCATCGCGTTGCGATGCTCATTCTCGACGATCCAATGGTGCAGGCGGTCGACGTGACGGTGCACAAACTTCGACCCCCGGTTCCGCAACACCTCACCTCGGCCGGGGTGAAGGTGTCGCGCCGGCGCGGCGCCTAGATGGCACGCGCATTCCTCGGCCTCGGGTCGAATCTGGGCGACCGTGAGTCGTTCCTTCGCGATGCGGTGCTCGCTATCCCCGACGTTGTCGCCGTGTCGCCGCTGTTCGAGAGCGAGCCGGTGGGAGGGCCCGAACAAGGTCGTTTTCTCAACATCGTCGTGCAGCTCGACACCGAGTTGTCTCCTCGTGACCTCTTGCTGGTGTGTCGCGACCGTGAGGCGGCAGCCGAGCGGGTGCGGAAGGTTCGTTGGGGTCCCCGCACGCTCGATGTCGACGTGCTGTGGGTCGATGGCGAGACGGTGGACGAACCCGATCTCATCGTGCCGCATCCCCGCATGTTCGTTCGGTCCTTCGTGCTCGAACCACTGCGATCGCTCGCTCCCGACCTCGTTCCGCCGGATTGGGTGCCGCCGGCCGACCAGCCGCTCACCAATATCGGCGAGCTCGATCTGTCCGGGTCCCGTTGATATGAGCGTGGTGCGGGTGATCGGCCCCGGACGAGCCGGAGGGTCGATGGCGGAAGCGCTTCGTCGTTGTGGATGGTCTCTTGCGACGCCGGTCGGTCGAGGGCAATCGGTCGCGACGGCCGCGGCGGGAGCCGATGTCGTGGTCATCGCGACCCCCGACGCAGCGGTCGCCGAGGTCGCCGCCGCCATCGACCCGGCTCCCGACACCGCAATCATCCATCTCGCCGGATCCCTGGGCCTTGACGTTCTGGCCGGCCACGCACGGGCCGGAGCGCTCCACCCGCTCGTCGCCCTGCCCGACGCGGCGATAGGGGCCGACCGGCTGCTCTCCGGTCAGTGGTTCGGCATCGCAGGCGACTCGGTCACCACCGAGATCGTGGCGCAGTTCGGCGGACGGTCGGTGCCCGTGGCCGATGCTGATCGAGCGACCTATCACGCCGCTGCCGTGGTGGCCTCGAATCACCTGGTGGCCCTGCTCGGGCAAGTAGAGCGACTCGCCGACGCAGCATGCGTGCCGTTCGAGGCGTACCTCGAGTTGGTGCGGGGCTCCGTCGAGAACGTCGCCGAACTCGGCCCCAGACAAGCGCTGACCGGTCCGGTCGCCCGAGGCGATGAGGCGACCATCAACCGCCATCGAGGTGCCCTCG
>RCMY010000363.1_pt1 | contig 42429 bp, 39 predicted proteins | sample 2041341 | NCBI WGS metagenome assembly RCMY01 (sample SAMN09708234, study PRJNA481090) | Marine sediment metagenome, whole genome shotgun sequencing project. | reverse complement strand
TGATGCGAGCCTTGCCGCTGGCGAGCTGGTACTGAAGCCAGATGATTGGGACGACGATGACGATTGGGATGACGACGACGATTATTGATGCAGATAGTGTGTTGTTGTAATTTGCATAAGTTATATTAATATTTATTCGATTCTAGATGTGTATGTATCTTTAGAATCGAATAAATAAGGAATCAGGCCAATCCATCGCTATAAAAGTAATAATTAGTGTTTAATAACTACGATTGAATCTTGTAGCGCTTGTAGTAAGTATGTGTTTAATCGCCTTAATGGAAGATTTCATCTGTGGCAATGAAGTCGCGCAAAGAATCTAAGCACCCGGGAAAACTGGCCTATAGCTTTCGACGACATTTGCATGAGCGCTTCATTGAAATGCTTTTGTTTATGGCTGCTTTATGTTCGATCTTGATAATGCTTGCAATTATCGTCATGTTGGTTAAAGAATCCTATGTTTTTTTTCAGCATGTGCCCATTTGGGATTTTCTGACAGATACAGAATGGACGCCATTATTTGATAATGCACATTATGGAATACTTCCTCTAGTTTCTGGTACGTTGGTCAGTTCTATGGTGGCGCTAACAGTAGCGCTTCCACTCGGAACGATTATTGCGATTTATCTGTCAGAGTTTGCTCCATTTACCGTACGTGAAATTGCTAAACCATTTCTAGAATTACTGGGTGGCGTTCCGACCATCGTCTATGGCTATTTCGCATTATTATTTGTAACGCCGTTATTGCAAATATTTTTTCCGGAACTGCCAGGATTTAATCTACTATCCGCCGGATTAGTCATGGGCATAATGATCATTCCTTATGTCAGCTCAATGACAGAGGACGCAATGCGTGCGGTACCTATGAATCTGCGAGAGGGTTCCTATGCAATGGGTGCTACACGTTTTCAAACAGCTATAAGAGTCGTAATGCCCGCTGCTTTCTCAGGAATAGCGGCGGCATATATATTAGGGATATCCCGCGCTGTCGGTGAAACAATGGTAGTTGCGATTGCTGCAGGAATGCAACCCAACCTAACATGGAATCCGGCAGAACCAGCAGCAACGATTACCGCTTATATCGTTCAAGTAAGCCTAGGAGATCTGCCGCATGGTAGCATCGGCTATCAAACCATCTTTGCGGCAGGATTAACATTATTATTAATTACACTCGTATTTAATATCATTGGCCATATTCTACGTAAACGTTACCGTGAAATATATTAAGTCTAGCGAATTATTAGAAAGTTGTATCAATCATAAATCATATGCTGATATGACCTTAATAGAGTATGTTGGTTTTCCAGCAAAAGGTTCTAATTAATGCAGTCTGATAAAAATCTAGAAAATATCCGCGCAATTATTGCGCGTCACAAGCGTTGGGATATGTTGTTTCTAGTAGCCGGAATCATATCTTTGATGATTGCTGTCTTAACATTTATCGCACTATTTTCTCATATGCTGATCGATGGGTTGCCACGTTTGTCATGGGATTTTTTTACGTCGTATCCATCACGCCATCCTGAAGCTGCAGGAATATTATCTGCCTGGGTAGGAACTACGCTAGTCATGATCGTGACAGCACTTTCTGCTGTGCCATTAGGTATAGGTGCCGGGGTTTATCTAGAAGAATATGCGCGAAAGAATTTCCTCACGGAAATAATAGAAATTAATGTAACTAATCTTGCCGGCATTCCCTCAATCATTTATGGGTTGTTGGCTTTAGGCCTGTTTGTCTACCAGTTGAGCCTTGGCCAAAGTATATTGGCGGCTGGACTGACACTAGCATTACTCATTCTTCCTGTTGTGATTGTGGCGACGCGCGAAGCAATTAGATCAATTCCTGTCACCATACGTGAAGGTTCATATGCGCTTGGCGCGACAAAATGGCAAACAGTGTATGATCATATTCTTCCATACTCTGCACCTGGAATACTAACAGGTGTGATCATTGGTTTGGCAAGAGCAATCGGAGAAACGGCACCAATTATTACTATAGGCGCACTAACGTTTATAGCGTTTCTACCGCCATCCCCAGTTAAAGAGGAGTTTCCCTTTCTATCGTTTGATTGGTTAATGGCGCCATTTACAGTGATGCCCATACAAATGTTTAATTGGGTATCACGTCCCGAGGAAGAATTTCAGTTTAATGCGGCGGCGGCTGGTTTAGTTCTCGTTGTGATGACACTTGCAATGAATGGTTTAGCTATATATTTACGTTATCATATGCGTAAAAAAATTAAGTGGTAATACATCATGCAAAATAAATCAGTGTCAAACGCAGAACCAATACAATATAAATCAGAAGTGAAGAATTTAAGCTTTCATTATGGGGAGTTTAATGCATTGAATAATATTAATATGGTGCTGCATGATAAGCAGATTACCGCGCTAATTGGACCTTCAGGTTGTGGTAAATCGACATTTCTGCGATGTTTTAATCGCATGCATGATTTGTATCCAGGCAATCGTTATGATGGGGACATTATATTATACCCGGATGACGTTAATATCCTGGCTGAAAATGTAGATCCGATTGAAGTGCGGATGCGGATTAGCATGGTGTTTCAAAAGCCTAATCCATTTCCTAAGTCAATCTATGAAAATGTAGCTTATGGACTAAGAGTTCGTGGAATTAAGAAGCGGTCTATAATTAACGAAAAAGTGGAAAAAGCACTACGTAATGCAGCATTGTGGGATGAGGTAAAAGACCGTATTCATCAGTTGGCATTCAATTTGTCAGGTGGACAACAACAGAGATTGTGTATTGCAAGGGCGTTAGCTACAGACCCTGAAATACTGTTGTTTGATGAACCTACATCAGCGCTAGATCCTATTGCGACAGCGAGTATCGAAGAGCTGATTGCTGATCTTAAGAGTAAGGTAACAATACTTATTGTTACGCATAATATGCAACAAGCTGCCCGTGTCTCAGATTATACGGCCTATATGTATCTCGGTGAGTTAATTGAGTTTGGTGTAACAGATACAATATTTATTAAACCAAAAAATAAACAAACCGAAGATTATATTACAGGACGATTTGGCTAGCACTAATTGAGCTAAGAATTAGATAAATTTATGTGTAATTCTACATTTGTTATGCTAAATAAATGCCGCGTGAGAAAATAAAAAAAAGTTTAACGGAACTATTTTGTAGGTTGTTGTATATTAGTAATAAAGTATTTGAGGTTAAAAGAAGGCATAAGACTTAAGATTGACGTGTCGTCTAATCACAGGTAGCATCGCCTCTTTTGAGGAATAAGGTTAGGGAAAATGCGTAAGAAGTTTGTTGCTGGTAACTGGAAAATGCATGGCAATTTAACGCATAACCAGGAATTGCTAGAAGCAGTAATAAAAAACACAACTAATATGCGCCAAAGTGAGATAGTCGTATGTGTACCATTTCCTTATTTGTCAGCGGTACAAACCCAGCTTAAAAATACCCATATTAAATGGGGAGCGCAAACTGTTAGTGAGTATGATAAAGGTGCATATACGGGTGAAGTGTCGACAGAAATGCTTAGTGATTTTGGGTGTAAGTATGTCATTGTTGGTCATTCTGAAAGAAGAGCAATTTATGGTGAAAATAGCCAAGCCGTTGCACTCAAATATATTGCGGCACAAAAGGCAGGACTTATTCCAATATTGTGTATAGGCGAAACATTAGAGCAAAGAGAAAGTCAGATTACAGAGCAAGTGGTAGGTGAACAGCTGAATGCGGTTATTGAAAAAGCTGGTGCTGAGTCATTAATGAAGTCAGTTATCGCATATGAACCCGTCTGGGCTATTGGCACAGGTAAGACAGCGACACCACAACAGGCGCAAGATGTGCATGAATTTATACGCAAAAGTATTGCGGCTCATAATGCAACGATTGCATCAAAAATGACTATACTTTATGGCGGTAGTGTAAAGGCAAGTAATGCAGGTGAATTATTTGCTAAGCAAGACATTGATGGTGGGCTAATAGGTGGTGCATCGTTGGTTGCTGAAGATTTTGCTGCAATATGTGAAGCAGCACAGAATTAACGATTATGGAGTTATAAGTTGGAAAACATAGTTTGGTCAATGCACGTAATAGCCGCGGTGGTAATTATTGTGCTGGTGTTGATGCAGCAAGGTAAAGGCGCTGATATGGGCGCTGCTTTTGGCAGCGGATCTTCAGGCAGTGTTTTTGGTTCAAGCGGATCAGGAAATTTCTTAAGCCGTACAACTGCAATCGTAGCAACTATATTTTTTATAACCAGCTTGAGCCTTACCTACCTAGCGGGACATGTAAGTGATAGCCAAGGTGTAATGGGTGTTATGGGTGGAATAGCTGAGCCAGTTGTCGGAAATGATGTGCCTTTAAACAGTGAAGAAGGCGTGGAGGTAATGGGTGTGCCAGAAACACCTGTGGAAGTTGATAGCTCAAAAGCAGGACAAATTCCTAACTAGAATTAATTCATTTTAAATGAATGTGAATTAAATGCTAGATCAGTCTTGATTCTTTAAAGCTTAGCTGCCGACGTGGTGGAATTGGTAGACACGCCGTCTTGAGGGGGCGGTGGCGAAAGCTGTGCGAGTTCGAGTCTCGCCGTCGGCACCATGTCAAAATTTCGAATGTCAAGAATATTTAAAGTTGGCAAATAAATCTGAGTAATTAAATAAAAGATGTTAGAAAATTATTTTTCGATACTGTTGTTTATATTCATTGGTCTTGCGGTAGGTGTTGTCCCAATATTGTGCGGTTGGCTATTGGCGCCAAATCGTCCGGACAAAGAAAAATTATCGCCATATGAATGTGGCTTCGATGCATTTGAAGATGCGAGAATGAAATTTGATGTGCGATACTATTTGGTTGCCATTTTGTTCATTTTGTTCGATCTGGAAATTGCATTTTTATTTCCATGGGCGATAGTGTTAACTGAAATAGGCATGTTTGGCTTTGTTTCCATGATGATATTCTTGAGTATATTGATTGTTGGATTTATCTACGAATGGAAAAAAGGCGCTTTAGAGTGGGATTAGGAAGATGAGTATAGAAGGCGCATTAGACAAAGGATTTGTAACTACAAGTCTCGATTCAGTAATCAATTGGGGGCGGACGGGTTCTATGTGGCCCATGACTTTTGGATTGGCGTGTTGTGCTGTTGAAATGATGCATACAGGTGCTTCGCGATATGATTTGGATCGGTTTGGAATCGTGTTCCGCCCCAGTCCACGTCAATCTGATGTAATGATTGTGGCTGGTACGTTATGCAATAAAATGGCGCCCGCATTAAGAAAAGTCTATGATCAAATGGCTGAGCCACGATGGGTGATATCAATGGGTTCGTGTGCAAATGGCGGTGGTTATTACCATTATTCGTATTCAGTGGTGCGAGGCTGTGATCGTATCGTTCCAGTTGATATTTATGTGCCTGGGTGTCCACCTACTGCCGAAGCGCTGTTGTATGGCATCATTCAACTGCAAAATAAAATACACCGTACAAACACAATTGCTCGTTGAGCTTATGATATGTCAACTACACGCATAAAAAGAATGTCATCCGCTTTACATCATATTTTAACTGACAAAATCGTTAGTTTAAATGAGGGTTTTGGCGAGTTGACGCTTGTTATACATTCGAATGATTTAAGTAATGTTGCGGAAACATTGCGCGATCATGCGGATTTGGATTTTGATACTTTGATGGATTTGTGTGGTGTTGATTATTCTCACTATGGTGGTACATCAGTATCCGACTCAAAGTGGGTGGGTAAGCGGTTTGCGGTGGTCTATCATCTTCTGTCTATTAAGCATAATTGTCGTCTTCGCGTAAAAGTATTTGCTGAAATTGATGAGCTGCCGGTTGTTAATTCTGTTATAGAGGTATGGCCGGCAGCAAATTGGTTTGAGAGGGAAGCTTTTGATTTATATGGGGTTGTGTTTAATGGTCATCCAGATTTGCGGCGTCTGCTTACCGATTATGGGTTCATTGGCAACCCTTTCAGAAAAGATTTTCCGCTTTCTGGGAATGTTGAAATGATCTATGATGAAGATCAGAAGAGAGTGATTTATCAGCCAGTCAGTATTGAGCCGCGAGAAATCACACCGCATGTGATTAGAGAAGAACATTACGGCGATAACGCATAAATACGTTGTTATATTCAATTGATAACTAGAATTTTAAAGAAATTTGTGAAGTAATGTATGGCTGAGATAAGAAATTACACCATGAACTTTGGTCCCCAGCATCCAGCAGCGCACGGGGTGTTGCGTTTGGTTTTGGAGCTAGATGGGGAAGTTATTCGTCGCGCAGATCCTCATATTGGTTTGTTGCATCGTGGAACTGAGAAATTAGCTGAGAATAAGACATATATTCAATCCGTTCCGTATATGGATCGTCTAGATTATGTGTCAATGATGGCGAATGAACATGCTTATGTTATGGCTATCGAAAAGATGCTGAATATCGAAGTTCCGGAGCGTGCGCAATATATTCGTGTGATGTTTGATGAAATAACACGGATACTTAATCATTTGCTCTGGATAGGTGCGCATGGTTTAGACGTTGGTGCCATGACGATGTTTCTATATGCATTCCGTGAACGCGAAGATCTTATGGATTGTTATGAAGCAGTTTCAGGTGCCCGATTGCATGCAGCCTACTACCGACCAGGCGGTGTTTATCGTGATTTGCCTGAGACTATGCCGCAATACGACTCATCGAAAATTCACAACGATAAACAAACAAAAATTCGCAACGAAAATCGGCAAGGATCATTACTCGATTTCATAGAAGACTTTACCAATCGTTTTCCAACTTATGTTGATGAATATGAAACACTGTTAACAGATAATCGTATTTGGAAGCAGAGATTGGTTGATGTTGGTATTGTGTCACCTGAAAGAGCAAAAGCGCTTGGGTTTACTGGACCAATGCTGCGAGGCTCAGGCGTAGAGTGGGATTTACGTAAGAAACAGCCTTATGAAGTGTACGACAGATTAGACTTTGATATACCCGTTGGCGTCAATGGTGATTGTTATGATCGCTACTTGGTTCGCATGGAAGAGTTTCGTCAATCGAATCGCATTATTAAGCAATGTGTTGATTGGTTGAGACAAAACCCGGGCCCTGTTATTACTGACAATCATAAGGTAGCACCACCTTCAAGAGTCAGTATGAAGCAAAATATGGAAGAACTAATCCATCACTTCAAATTATTTACAGAAGGTATGCACGTACCACCGGGTGAAGCTTATGTTGGAATTGAGCACCCAAAAGGTGAGTTTGGAATATATATAGTTTCCGATGGCGCAAATAAGCCTTATCGTTTAAAAATAAGAGCGCCAGGATTTGCACATTTGGCAGCCATGGATGAAATGACGCGCGGTCATATGATTGCTGATCTTGTTGCAGTTATTGGTACGCAAGATATTGTTTTTGGTGAGATAGATAGATAAAAATCCGATGTTAAGCCCCGAGTCCCTTAAAAAAATAGACCACGAAATAGCAAAGTACCCGCTAGATAAAAAGCAATCTGCAGTGATGTCAGCGCTTGCTATTGCGCAAGAAGAGAAAGGATGGTTAGCAACTGAAATAATGGACTTTGTTGCTAAATATCTAGATATGCCATCAATAGCAGTGTATGAGGTTGCTACATTTTATAATATGTATAATCTCGAACCGCTTGGTGCCTATAAGCTCACCGTCTGTACAAATTTACCTTGTGCGTTATCGGGTGGATATGATGCAGCTAACTACTTAAAAAAGAAGCTTGGAATTGGATTTAACGAAACAACAGCAGACGGTAAGTTCACACTAAAAGAAGGCGAATGCATGGGTGCCTGTGGTGATGCGCCTGTGTTATTGGTCAATAATCAACGGATGTGTAGTTTTATGTCTAACGATGCAATAGACAAAGTTTTAGAGGAATTGAGCAAATGAATCCGTTTCCTCAGACATTACTTGATCAAGTCGATTCATCAGATCCTGAGAATTGGAAATTAAGTTATTATATTAAACGTGGCGGCTATGCAGCGATAAAGAAAATTTTGTCAACTAAAATGACGCCAGATGAAGTCATTGAAGAAGTCAAAAAGTCTGCTTTGCGAGGCCGAGGTGGTGCTGGATTTCCTACAGGATTAAAATGGAGTTTTATGCCCAAGCAGTACGAGGGCGATAAATATATTGTATGTAACTCCGATGAAGGTGAGCCAGGAACCTTCAAGGATAGAGACATCATGCAGTTTAATCCGCATATTCTGATTGAAGGAATGATTATCGCAGCTTATGCCATGGGTGTTAAGGCGGGATATAATTACATTCATGGTGAAATTTGGGATACCTATATGCGCATGGAAGAAGCCGTAGATGAAGCACACGCAGCTGGATATCTTGGTGATAATATTTTAGGTTCAGACTTTTCTTTTAATTTATATAACCACCATGGTTATGGTGCATATATCTGTGGCGAGGAAACGGCGTTATTAGAATCCCTTGAAGGTAAAAAAGGGCAGCCTAGATTTAAACCGCCTTTCCCTGCAAACTTTGGTTTATATGGCAAGCCAACCACGATTAACAATACAGAGACATTTGCTTCTGTTCCCTGGATTATTAACCATGGTGGAGAGAAGTACTTAGAACTAGGTAAGCCAAATAACGGTGGAACTAAGTTGTTCTCAGTATCTGGCCATGTCAACAAGCCTGGTAATTATGAAATTCCGATGGGCACACCCTTTGCAACGCTACTTGAAATGGCAGGTGGTATGCGTGGAGGAAGGAAGCTAAAAGGATGTATTCCGGGTGGTTCATCCATGCCAGTATTACCTGGCGATGTCATGATGGAAACAGATATGGACTATGATTCAATTGCAAAGGCTGGTTCTATGCTTGGTTCTGGTGCCGTGATCATTATGGATGAAACAACATGCATGGTAAGGGCACTAGAGCGACTTTCCTATTTTTATTTTGAAGAGTCCTGTGGACAATGCACTCCTTGCCGTGAAGGTACGGGATGGCTTTATCGTATTATCAATCGGATCGAGCATGGCAAGGGTAAAATGGAAGACCTTGATCTTTTGGATAATATCGCTGATAACATACAAGGACGTACAATATGTGCGTTAGGGGATGCAGCAGCAATGCCGGTTCGCGCCATGATAGAGCACTTTAGAGATGAGTTCGTCTATCATATAGAACATAAAAAATGTATGGTTTAGATTGTAACTCCTTGAGTCAAATCAAACGAAACAATCATATCTTTTCGTGATTAATCTAAGAAATTTAGCTGATGATCAATATTGAAATCGACGGTAAGCAAGTATCTGTACCCAAAGGCGGTACCGTTATGGATGGGGCGAAAGAATTAGGGATTTATATCCCACACTTTTGCTACCACAAAAAATTATCTATTGCCGCTAATTGCCGCATGTGTTTGGTGCAGGTGGAAAAGGCGCCTAAGCCTTTACCTGCATGCGCTACGCCAGTTATGGAGGGGATGAAGGTTACGACGACCAGTGAGCAAGCGATTACAGCACAAAAAGGGGTGATGGAGTTTTTGTTGATTAATCACCCGTTAGACTGTCCTATATGTGATCAAGGCGGTGAATGTCAGTTGCAAGATTTGGCTGTTGGTTACGGCGCGGGTCAGTCACGCTATACAGAAACAAAACGTACAGTAGCTAACAAAAACTTAGGCCCACTGATTTCTACCGATATGACACGCTGCATTCATTGCACGCGTTGTGTAAGATTTGGTCAAGAAATTGCCGGCATTATGGAATTAGGAATGACGGGTCGAGGCGAGCATGCTGAGATACAAGCGTTTGTAGGAAAGACCGTTGATTCTGAATTGTCAGGTAATGTAATTGATTTATGTCCAGTTGGTGCCTTGGTTAGTAAACCATTTCGCTATTCTGCGCGTACATGGGAGTTGTCACGTAGAAAGTCAATTAGTCCGCATTGTGGATTAGGTTCTAATTTGGTTGTCCAGGTGATGCATAACCGTGTCATGCGCGTTTTGCCACGCGAAGATGAGTCTATTAACGAATGTTGGTTATCTGATAAAGATAGATTTTCATATGAAGGACTGAATTCCGAGGATAGGCTGACTAAACCAATGATCAAATGTGATGGTCAATGGAAAGAAGTTAGTTGGCAAGACGCCTTACAATTTGTCGCGACTAATTTAAAAGCAATTAAAGAAAAGAATGGTGCGAATGGAATTGGCGCTTTAGCATCTCCACATAGCACAGTTGAAGAACTTTACTTGTTACAAAAATTGATGCGCGGATTGGGTAGTGGGAATATCGATCATCGACTTCGTCAGTCAGACTTTAGATTCGACAAAAGTGAGAATGGCATTCCTTGGTTAGGAACCAGTATTGCAGACATTTCATCATTAAATGCTGTGTTAGTCGTTGGAAGCACGCTGCGCAAAGATCATCCGTTGATAGCTCAGCGAATGCGCCAAGCGGTAAAAAAAGGTTTGCAACTCAATCTGATCAATCCTTTTGGTGATGATCTGCTGATGAATATAGCAAATGAGGCGATAGTTTCGCCAAGTGCTATGGTCTCTACTTTAGCTGAAGTCTTAAAAGTAGTTATTGATGCTAAAACAGCAACGGTGCCGAGCGGTGCTAAAGACATTATTAAAACAGTTGTCGTTAGTGATACTTCGAAAAGTATTGCAACTAGCCTTCTTGAAGGTGAAAAAACCGCAATCTATCTAGGAAACCTAGCGCAACATCATCCACAGTATTCTGAGCTACACCAATTAGTTAATTTGATTGCTGATGTATTGGGCGCGAAGTTTGGTGTTTTGGGTGAAGCTGCAAATAGTGTTGGTGCTTACTTAGCAGGTGCTATACCAAATAAACCAAATTCGTCCAAAGCTAATGATCAATGCATAGCAGGGCTTGATGCATCACAAATGCTTGCAACAAATGCAAGTCAGACTGCCATGTTATGTCAAGGATATGTCTTAATGAACGTGGAACCTGAGCATGATGCGCATAATGCTCAGCAAGCTTTAAGATCCTTAGATGAAGCTGATTTTGTGGTTGCATTAAGTTCATTTAAAGGTAAAGCAACTGAATACGCGGATGTGTTACTTCCAATTGCTCCATTTACAGAGACCTCCGGGACTTTTGTCAATACCGAAGGACGTGTTCAAACATTTAATGGCGTTGTGTCTCCGCTAGGTGAGACGCGACCCGCATGGAAAGTATTAAGAGTGCTTGGTAATTTATTGGCGCTGGATGGATTTGATTATGAAACATCAGAGCAAGTACGTGCTGAGGTGATTCCAGATTTAAACGATGTGTCAACACAGCTTAATAACAAAAGAGCGCTAACGTCTATTACTGTGGCGTCTAAGAGCAACGGCAAAATTGAGCGAATTGGTGAAGTTCCAATCTATCAAGCGGATCCAATTGTACGACGGGCTGAATCGCTTCAGCAAACGAATGATGCCGTTTCACCATGCGCTTGGATGTCTCCAGATCTACTTCAAAAGTTGTCCATAAGGCCCGGTGACGAAGTAAAAATTAAACAAAATGATGGCGAAATACGCCTACTTGCGGCAAGTGATGAAAAATTGCCGGCTGATTGTGTGCGTCTTGTTAGCGCCCACGCTAAAACATCTGAGCTTGGATCGATGTTTGGTGAGATTTTAATAGAGAAGCTGTAATGGCAAGAATTGGGAATTCTTAATGGAGTATATTCAACAGCTATTCGAGCAGATATTTGGCACTGAATGGGGAGCAATGTTATTTGTTGTAGCAAAAAATGTAACGCTTATTTTTGCTATTGTCATGCCTTTATTAATTGGTGTGGCTTATCTGACTTATGCTGAGCGGAAAATTATTGCTGCAATGCAGATACGTGTAGGACCTAATCGCGTAACGTTCTTTGGCATATCATGGCTGCGCGGATGGGGTCAGCCCATTGCTGATGCGGTTAAGGCAATGATGAAAGAAATCGTCATCCCAACAAGCGCAAACAAGTTTCTATTCATATTAGCACCTATTATTACAATCGCACCGGCTTTAGCAGCCTGGGCTGTTGTTCCTTTCTCTGCAGAAATGGTATTAGCTGATATTAATGCAGGTTTGCTTTATATTCTAGCGATGACATCTCTTGGTGTTTACGGGGTTATCTTGGCCGGTTGGGCATCTAATTCTAAATATGCTTTTTTAGGCGCGATGCGTTCAGCGGCACAAGTTGTATCATACGAATTAGCGATGGGATTTGCATTGGTATGTGTCTTAATGATGTCACAGAGTTTAAATCTGGGTGATATTGTTAATGGTCAACAAGGAGGTAGCCTGCTGAGTTGGTATTTTATCCCTTTGTTTCCAATGTTTTTGGTTTATGTCATTTCTGGTGTCGCTGAAACGAATAGAGCGCCGTTTGACGTAGCAGAAGGTGAGTCCGAAATTGTTGCAGGTTTTCATGTTGACTATTCAGGCATGGCATTTACAGTGTTTTTCTTGGCAGAATATTCGAATATGATTCTCATTGCTACCCTGACGAGTCTTATGTTCTTGGGCGGATGGCTGCCACCACTGAATATTGAATTGTTCACAATGATTCCAGGATTTATCTGGTTGTTGATGAAGATCGCCTTTGTATTATTTTGTTTTCTGTGGTTTCGTGCAACATTCCCGCGTTACCGCTATGATCAGATTATGCGCCTAGGTTGGAAAGTATTTATACCAATTACATTAGTTTGGATTTTTGTTCTGGGTGGCATTATGCAACTTCCAGAATCAATACTTGAATTATTTCCGCTAAATATCTGGTTCTAATGAGTGGAGAACAGTTATGAATCGTATTAAGAGTTTTTTTAAAACCTTCCTATTAATTGAATTATTGAAGGGACTGATGGTAACAGGACGGTACTTATTTAAACCGAAGATTACTGTTCATTACCCCGAAGAGAAAACACCACAATCACCACGTTTTCGTGGATTGCATGCATTGCGTCGATATCCGAATGGGGAAGAAAGATGTATTGCTTGCAAATTGTGCGAAGCCGTATGCCCTGCACTGGCAATAACGATTGATTCTGAATTACGAGATGATGGAACACGCCGTACAACGCGTTATGACATTGACTTAACAAAATGCATTTTTTGTGGGTTTTGTGAAGAGTCTTGCCCAGTTGATTCCATCGTTGAAACTCGCATACTTGAGTACCATGGCGAGAAAAGGGGTGATTTGCTTTACACTAAAGAAATGTTGTTAGCAGTTGGTGATAAGTATGAAGAGCAGATCGCTAAAGACAGACAAGAAGATGCAAAATATCGCTGAACTGGATTGTTAAATAGAAATGATATTTCAAGACATAGTATTTTATTTTTTCGCTACCGTGCTAATTGTTTCAGCGTTGGGTGTTATTACATCACGTAACCCGGTATATTCCGCGTTGTTATTGGTACTGTCTTTTGTAACTTGCGCTGGATTGTGGTTGCTTCTCGAGGCTGAATTTCTTGCGATAACGCTGGTTCTCGTCTATGTCGGTGCAGTGATGGTTCTGTTCCTTTTCGTTGTCATGATGTTAGATATAAACCTTGATCGACTGAGAGAGGGCTTTTGGAAATGGTTTCCATTCGGCGCAATACTAGCTTTAGTGCTGGTTGCTGAAATAACAATGGTGCTTATGAATGGTCAATTTAGCCTCGATCAAATGCCCCCACCACCTGCCCATACGGCAGACTATAGTAATACTAAAGAGTTAGGCCGACTGATTTACACAGAGTATGTCTACGCATTCGAACTTGCTGCTGTATTGTTGTTGGTCGCGATGGTTAGTGCGATTGCGTTGACTTTACGTCAACGTACTGATAAGCGGTCACCGGATCCTTCTAAGCAAGTAGCAGTCAGAGCTGAGGATAGAGTCCGTATTGTATCTATGCCTACAGAGAAAAAAGAATAAATTTTATTAAATTAACATGATAGATGATTTAAATGAGGGGTAGTTAACTTGGTATCGTTATCCCATTATCTGGTTCTAGGTGCAATTTTATTCGCCATAGGTGTGGTCGGCATTTTTCTTAATAGAAAGAATGTCATCATAATCTTGATGGCTATTGAATTGATGTTACTAGCCGTGAATATGAATTTTGTCGCATTCTCGCACTATTTGCAGGATATTCACGGACAAATATTTGTATTCTTTATTTTGACAGTTGCAGCTGCAGAGTCGGCAATTGGCTTAGCCATACTGGTCGTGTTATTCCGAAATCAACGAACGATTAACGTTGACGACCTCGATAAGCTAAAAGGTTAGTACATTACTTGTAGAAAGAGACTAAATAGCAGTAACTGATATATAACTAAAAACCGAAATGCAAACACTTTATTTACTCGTTCCACTGGCACCACTTTTGGGAGCGCTCATCGCAGGACTGTTTGGTCACTACATAGGGCGTGACTGGAGTCACCGCATTACTATCTCATTGGTGTTTACCTCATTAATTGCATCCATCATCATCTTTATGGATGTGTTGGATGGCAATACATATAACGGAACAGTTTATACGTGGCTTGTTACCGGTGACACTAGTTTCGAAATTGGTTTCTTAATCGACCAACTATCAGCAACCATGATGGTAGTCGTTAGCCTCGTGTCATTAATGGTGCATGTTTATACCATTGGTTATATGCGCGAAGATCCAGGCTATCAACGTTTCTTCAGCTATATTTCATTGTTTACCTTCTCAATGATGATGTTGGTGATGTCGAACAACTTCTTGCAATTATTTTTTGGTTGGGAAGCTGTTGGTTTAGTATCTTATTTGTTGATTGGTTTTTGGTACAAACGACCCACAGCAACCTACGCTAACATGAAGGCTTTTTTAGTTAATCGCGTTGGTGATTTTGGGTTCTTACTCGGTATCGCTATGGTGCTAATGTATTTTGGTTCCTTAGATTATGCGACCGTTTTTGCACAAGCGCCAAGTGAAGCCAATACGACCGTTGAGTTGATTCCAGGTATGGAATGGATGCTTCTAACAGTGATTTGTATATTGCTTTTTATTGGCGCCATGGGAAAATCAGCACAATTCCCGTTGCATGTTTGGCTGCCAGATTCAATGGAAGGACCGACACCCATTTCAGCTTTGATTCATGCGGCAACAATGGTTACAGCAGGGATCTTTATGGTGGCACGTATGTCACCACTGTTTGAATTATCCGAAGCTGCGCTATCATTTATTATTATTATTGGTGGTATCACGACACTATTCATGGCACTTGTTGCTGTTGTGCAAACTGATATTAAACGTGTTGTTGCCTATTCTACGTTGTCTCAATTAGGTTATATGACAGTCGCTCTTGGCGCATCCGCATATTCAGCTGGCATTTTCCATCTAATGACACATGCCTTTTTTAAAGCGCTGCTTTTCTTAGGCGCTGGTTCGGTCATCATTGCTATGCATCACGAGCAAAACATGCAGAAAATGGGTGGCCTTAAGAAATATATGCCTTTGACCTATTGGACGATGTTTATCGCAGCATTAGCTAGTGCAGGCGTGCCTGGTTTCTCAGGCTTCTTCTCAAAAGATGCAATTATTGAAGCTGTTCAGTTTTCAAATATACCAGGCGTAGAATTTGCATATTTCTGTGTATTGGCAACAGTATTTGTAACAGCACTTTATACCTTCAGGCTCATCTTTATGACTTTTCATGGTGCGCCGCGTATGGATAAGCACACCAAAGAGCATTTACATGAGTCGCCGTGGGTAGTTACACTACCGCTGGTTGTGTTAGCGATACCAACGGTAGCTGCGGGTTGGTTTGTTGGTCCGATTGTTTTCGGGTCCTATTTTGATGGTGTCATCCAGGTTCTACCTGAACATGATGCTATTGAGAAATTAGGCGCTGAATTTACGGGCGTATTTGGCATGATGATTCATGCTTTATCCACAGCGCCATTTTGGCTCTCTGTCGGTGGCATATTTACGGCTTGGTTCTTGTATATAGCTCGAACCGATCTGCCAGGAAAAATAAAGAAAATGTCTGGCCCTATCTATACCATTCTGGATCGCAAATATTATATTGATGAATTTTATTCATGGTTGTTCGCTGGTGGTACACGAGCATTAAGTACTTTCTTGTGGAAAGTAGGCGACATAAAAATTATTGATGGGTTCTTCGTCAATGGCACAGCGCGTGTTGTGGTGTGGTCGGCGATGTTGGTACGAAGATTTCAAACTGGTTACATCTATCACTATGCATTTACAATGATTGTGGGTGTGTTTGTTTTATTGACGGTATGGCTCTATTAGCTAGCCTAGTAATTAACGAAAGTAATATAGATATTAATGTCATCTAAAAGCGTAATCAGTCATCTTTTTATAACAGATACGCACTAACGAAAAAACGGAATAGACATGTTGTTTGGTTTACCACTATTAAGTTTGGTTATATGGCTACCTATCGTAGTCGGCTTGGTTGTTTTTGCAACCGGTAGTGATCGAAATGCGCAATTAGCACGCATAATAGCAATTGCAGGTTCTATTTTAGGATTCTTAGTTGCAATTCCACTTTATCTGCAATTTGACTCTGCACTAAGCACGATGCAATTTGTAGAGCATCACTCTTGGGTAGAGCGTTTTAATATTTACTATTTCTTGGGTGTTGACGGTATTTCAATGCCTCTGGTTCTGCTTAATTGTTTCACAACACCTTTGGTTGTATTAGCTGGTTGGCAGGTTATTAAGGAGCGAGTATCTCAATATATGGGTGCGTTTCTCATCATGTCAGGTATTGTTAATGGGGTGTTTGCGTCACTTGATGCGGTCTTATTCTATGTTTTCTGGGAAGCTTCATTAATACCAATGTTCTTAATCATTGGTATTTGGGGTGGGCCAAACCGTGTTTACGCTGCGATAAAATTTTTTCTGTATACGTTACTAGGTTCGCTACTGATGTTGGTGGCTTTCATTTACCTTTATCAAACATCAGGTGGTAGTTTCTCGATACTTGATTATCATCAGTTGCCACTTCCGATGGAACCACAGATTTTGATATTTATTGCGATGTTTTTGGCATTTGCTGTCAAAGTGCCCATGTGGCCAGTGCACACATGGCTACCTGATGCACACGTTGAAGCACCAACCGGCGGCTCAATAATACTTGCAGCTATTTTGCTGAAATTGGGTGGTTACGGATTCTTACGTTTCTCACTTCCGATCGTGCCTGATGCCAGCCAATATCTAGCGGGTATGATGATTGCATTGTCCCTAATTGCTGTTGTATATATTAATATCGTTGCATTAATGCAAGTTGATATGAAGAAACTCATTGCCTATTCATCTGTGGCGCATATGGGATTTGTCACCCTAGGTTTTTTCCTTTTCAATGCTTACGGGCTTGAGGGTGCAATGGTTCAAATGATTTCTCATGGATTCATTTCAGGCGCAATGTTCTTATGTATTGGTGTACTTTATGACAGATTGCATTCGCGACAAATTGCTGATTACGGTGGTGTCGCAAACAAAATGCCAATTTTTGCTGCCTTTTTCATGTTATTCGCAATGGCTAATGCCGGATTGCCTGGAACCAGTGGTTTTGTAGGCGAATTTATGGTCATCATGGGTAGCGTGAAAGTAAGTTTCTGGTATGCATTTCTTGCTGCAACGACACTTATTTTTGGCGCTGCATATACCTTATGGTTGTACAAACGCGTCATATTTGGCGATATCGTGAATTCAGCAGTTGAGGGTTTAAAGGATGTTAATAAACGTGAATTTGCCATATTGGCTATATTGGCTATAGCCGTTATCTGGCTTGGTGTGTACCCATTCCCATTGACTGAAGTCATGCATGCAACAGTAGATGATCTGTTAGCGCATGTCGCACAAAGCAAACTATAATTAAATATCGAGATTAACACTATCTCAATATGAGGAATATTGATTAATGAATATCCAGCCACCTGATTTAACTTCTGCCTATCCCGAGATATTTCTTCTTGTGATGGTCTGTGTGGTGATGCTTGCTGATCTAGTCGCAGGTGAGAAGAAACGTTACGTTGCCTATTATTTATCGCATTTTGCCTTATTAGGTTGTGCTTTTCTGACATTTACTTCTTTTTCACCAGAAACAACTTTCACCTTCTCCGGTATGTTTGTTGATGATGCGATGTCAGATATTTTGAAGTTAATGGTATATGGAACCGTTGCATCAGTTTTAGTTTATTCACGAAGCTATATCAGTCTGCGTGGCATGTATACCGGTGAGTTCTTCAGTCTCATATTATTTGCGACACTGGGCATGATGGTGATGATTTCTGCCAGCCATTTTCTCACACTATATATTGGCCTTGAATTACTTTCACTCTCTCTCTATGCATTAGTTGCATTACGACGTGGCACGGTAACGGCGACCGAAGCCGCGATGAAATTCTTCGTTCTTGGCGCCTTGGCATCTGGTTTCTTGCTCTATGGCATGTCGATGGTATATGGCGCAACGGGTTCGTTACACGTTGCTGCGGTATCTGATGCTATTAAGAGCGGCGTGATGAGCCATGAAGTGCTTGTGATAGGGTTAGTGTTTATTGTTGCTGGCATCAGTTTCAAACTCAGTGCCGCTCCATTTCATATGTGGGTACCAGACGTTTATGAAGGATCGCCGACTGCTGTTACCTTGTTTATTGGCTCGGCACCAAAGCTAGCCGCATTTGGGTTTGTGATGCGACTGCTTGTTGAAGGCATGGGTGAAATGGTCGATGATTGGCAAGGGATGCTTGTTATCCTCGCTGTTATGTCAATGGCCATTGGTAATATTGCGGCGATCGCACAAACGAACATCAAACGTATGTTGGCCTACTCAACTATTTCGCATATGGGATTTTTGATGTTAGGCTTAATCAGTGCTGATACTAATGGCTATAGCTCAGCAATGTTTTATACGTTTGCCTATGTTCTAATGACGCTGGGCACTTTTGCCATCATATTGGTGCTTTCACGTGATGGATTTGAAGCAGACAATATTGATGACTTTAAAGGACTCAGCAAAAGAAATCCATGGTATGCATTTATTACGCTGGTCATGATGTTGTCAATGGCTGGTATTCCACCGATGATAGGTTTCTATGCAAAGCTGTCAGTATTACAAGCGGTTCTTGCCGCAGGGTTTGTTTGGGTGGCGATTGTTGCAGTTTTATTATCAGTTATTGGTGCTTTTTACTATTTACGTATCATAAAACTGATGTATTTTGACGACCCAGTTAGTGATGCGCCAATTACACCGAGCATTGATGTGAAGGTGCTTGTTTCAGCGAATGGATTGGCAGTTATTGCATTTGGTATATTTCCGCAGAGTTTGATGGCACTGAGTCTGTTCGCTATTGAACATTCAATGTAACGGTTCTCTTTAAAGTAACACTAGCCCGTTATATCTTCATATGAATGGAGTATGGCGGGATTTTTGTTTTGTGATGGCCTATTCATATTGTTTATCTACTGCTTCAGGTTTTTCTGATGTTCCGTTGAGGCTTTTACTTAAAAGCTTTCGACATCTTTTATGATGATTTCAACAAAACAATCATCAGACTAGTAATTTAATTCAAATTATTATTCGATAGTTACATAAGTATCTAGTGACAATCGATATATTCCAATAGATTTAAAGTTATTTTAGTGCTTGATTAGTGACGTGCATACTGGATTAACTTGAATTTCACTAAATCATCCTTATTATCTATCTGATTTAACCATGGAGAGTACTGTGCCAAAAAAAACAAATAAAGAACAAATGAACTTCCAAACTGAAGCAAAGCAACTGTTGAAATTGATGATTCACTCTTTGTACAGTAACAAGGAAATATTCCTGCGTGAATTGATATCGAATGCATCAGATGCTGCGGATAAATTGAGATTTGAAGCATTAACCGATGGGGCATTGTATGAGGATGATTCTGAGTTAAAGATTCTTGTTAGTTATGACTCAGCAGAGCGCACGATTACCATTACGGACAATGGTATTGGAATGTCACGTCAAGAGGTGATAGACCATATTGGTACGATTGCTAAATCGGGTACACGCGAATTCTTTGATTCGTTGACGGGTGATCAGGTAAAAGATGCCAACCTCATTGGCCAGTTTGGTGTTGGTTTTTATTCTGCTTTTATTATCGCAGATAAGGTAACGTTGCTTACGCGTCGTGCGGGACTGACTGCTGAGCATGGTGTATGTTGGGAATCAATCGGGGAAGGTGATTTTACATTAGAGACCGTTACAAAAGAAAAACGTGGTACTGAAATCACCCTGCATTTGCGTGAGGGTGAAGATGAGCTGCTGAATGGAATGCGTCTGCGCGGGATAGTCCGCAAGTATTCGGATCACATTACCTTGCCAATTGAGATGAAGAAAGAGGAGTGGTCTCAGGAAGAGAATAAGACGCTTATTTCCGATGAATTAGAATCAATCAATCAAGCAAATGCGTTGTGGGCAAGGCCGAAGAGCGATATTACGCAAGAACAATATAACGAATTTTATAAGCATGTATCACATGACTTTGAAGCGCCACTGACTTATTTACATGCCAAGGTTGAAGGTAAACAAGAGTATACACAGTTACTCTATATTCCGGCGCATGCGCCATTTGATATGTTTGATCGTGAGCATCGCCATGGCATCAAATTGTATGTACAACGAGTATTCATCATGGAAGATGCGGAGAAGCTACTTCCAAACTACCTTCGGTTTGTAAGAGGCGTTATAGATTCTAATAATTTACCTTTAAATGTGTCTCGTGAAATATTACAAGAGTCAAAAGATATCGAAACGATACGAGCAGGTACCGTTAAGAAAGTACTTGGACTTATTGAGAGCTTGTCCAAAAGTGAAGATGATGAGGGTAAAGAAAAGTACAAAACTTTCTGGCGCGAGTTTGGTTCGGTTCTAAAAGAAGGAGTAGGCGAAGATTTTTCTAATCGAGAACGTATCGCAAAATTGCTTCGGTTTATTTCAACGCATGATGAGTCTGATGAACCCTCAGTTTCTTTAGCTGATTATGTCGGGCGTATGAAGGAAGGCCAGGATAAGATTTATTATGTTACTGCAGATAGTTTAAACGCGGCAAAGAGTAGTCCTCATTTAGAAGTTTTCCGTAAGAAGGGAATCGAAGTGCTCCTGTTGTGTGAACGAGTCGATGAGTGGTTAGCTTCAAACCTCAATGAATTTGATGGTAAACCTTTGCAGTCAGTAGCAAAAGGAAGCCTTGATCTGGGTGATTTAGAGGATGAGGCAGAAAAAAAAGAAAGAGAAAAGGAGTCTGGTGAACTACAGCCATTGACTGAGAAAATGCAAGAAGTTTTAGGTGAGCGTGTAAAAGAGGTGCGTATTACCTTACGTTTAACCGAATCACCTGCTTGCTTGGTAGCTGATGCACATGATATGGGTGGAAACCTAGAACGGTTACTTAAATCAGCCGGTCAGCAGGTTAATCATGTAAAACCAATCTTAGAAATCAACCCACATCATCCAATGGTTAAGGGCCTAAATATTGATGATGAGAGGTTTGAAGACTGGAGTAACCTGTTATTTGATCAAGCACTATTGGCTGAAGGTGGGCAGCTTGATAATCCAGCAGTTTTCGTTAAACGACTTAACGAATTATTATTATTGTCAAAATGATGTGATAAATACCACATCCTTATGCATTATTTATATTTATGATGTTTCGCAGGCGGATGGAGAAGCGTTAAACACTATTTTTAAAATTATATTTTCTTTAGGCATAAATAAGTAATTTGCTTAAGCATAAATAAGTAATTTACTTATTGTTTATTTTGATGATATCATGTAGTACATTTCGCGAAAAATATTGATTCATGAATTAATCGGTATTTCCTTAGGTGGCTTGATTATTCATTTTAATTTGTGATTTGACTAGGCGTGATCTTAAAACGAATAAAAACAATAGAAAATGATTGTTCAGTAAACAATTTTCAAGCAAAGTTTGTCACTCCATTTGCTGTTGTAGGCGTGCGTACGGAGGATGAATGGCTGGTAGATATAGATTATCTGCCGCTGGATACTTCCGAACTTATGCCACAGAATGCGTTTGCAAGTGAGGTGTGTAATCAATTGCAGGAGTATCTTAGGTATCCAGATTATGAATTTGATCTGTCATTACATGTTCGAGGTACTCCATTTCAGCGGCGTGTATGGCAAGCCATTAAGGCGATACCATGTGGCCAAACGAATAGCTATGCTGATATCGCAAAACAATTACATTCATCACCCAGGGCGGTGGGGGGAGCATGTGGTGCGAATAACATACCCATAGTGATCCCTTGTCATCGTGTTATAACTAAAAATGGTGGATTAGGGGGTTTTATGAATGCAAATGATGGACAGCCTTTAGTGATTAAACGTTGGTTATTACATCATGAGGGTGCATATGCCTAATGTGAATTTATTGGATGAGTTTTCTGATACCTTGTGGCTAGAAGATGGGTTGTCGCACAATACGCTCGAGAGCTATCGTAATGACCTGCGTCAATTTGGTAATTGGTTAATAGAGCATCAAAAAAGTGGCGGAGAGCTTATTGAGGCAACGCACATAGATTTGCTTGAATTTCTTGCTTACCGCGTTGAATCTAAAATTAAAGCTAGTACGGCGAGTCGTGAGGTGTCGAGTCTAAAACGTTTTTATCGTTTTTTATTGCGACAAGGACGGATTCATACTGATCCTAGTCTAAATATTTCGACGCCAAAGATTTCGCGTCATCTCCCTGCTACCCTGACTGAGAATGATGTTGAATTGTTGCTTGCTGCGCCAGATATCAATCTGCCATTAGGCGTGCGTGATCGGGCAATGTTAGAAGTACTTTATGCCAGCGGGTTACGAGTGTCTGAATTAGTAAACCTAAAAACATCTCAACTCAGTGAAGATATGGGGGTGGTGCATGTGCGTGGAAAAGGCGATAAGGAGCGACTTGCCCCTTTGGGTGAAGAGGCTCTGGAATGGATCCATCGCTACAATAAGCAAGTTAAGCCGATGTTGTTGAATGGTAGAATATCGGACACTGTGTTTGTAACAACGCGTGGCTCTGGTATGACTCGTCAGGCATTTTGGTATCTTATTAAGCGCCATGCAAAACATGCGGGTATTGATAAATCGTTATCACCGCATACCTTACGTCATGCATTTGCGACCCACTTGCTGAATCATGGTGCGGATTTACGTGTTGTTCAGTTATTGCTGGGTCATGCTGATATTTCAACGACGCAAATTTATACACACATAGCGAGTGAGCGTTTAAAAAAATTGCATGCTCAACATCATCCGAGGGGGTGAGTGATAAGACTATGGTTTGAGTTTTTGACCTGTTTACTTTGTCTTATCTTTTCTCATTCCGCCAGCTATCATTTTGTATTCAAACAAACGACATTCCAGCGCGCCGTTAAACAATGGCGTGCGGCGTGACGTACTAAGCCGCATTAGTTTAGGTAGCATCGAGTCGCCGGTGAAAATATAAGCATTCCAGCCACTAAATTTTCTTTTGAGTGTGTCACCCATCTTAGGGTAAAGCGCTGCTAATTCCTCTTGCTCACCAATGCGCACGCCATAAGGTGGGTTAGTCACGAGAATGCCTGTCGGTGTCGGTGCAGAGATTTCCAGCATATTGGCTTGTTTTAACTGTATGACATCATCTAGTCCAGCGGCAGTAAGATTAGTTCGGGCTGCCGTTAATGCGTCTCCATATAAATCACTGCCAAAGATGGGTTGTGGGCTGGATGGTTGCTGCTTTGCAATTGCCGCTTCTTTTAAGTTATTCCAGAGTAGGGCATTGAACTGATTGAGGTTCTCAAAAGCAAAGTGACGTTTGATGCCGGGTGCGATGTTGAGCGCCATTTGGACGGCTTCTAACAGAAACGTGCCACTACCGCACATTGGGTCCAATAATGGTGTGCCGGGTTTCCAGCCAGATAAACGTAAAATCCCTGCAGCTAGGTTCTCACGCAACGGTGCGTCTCCCGCTGTTTTTCTAAGTCCTCGTTTGAATAATGCGTCACCGGATGTGTCCACGTACAAAGTGAATCTACGTGCATCTAAGAAACCATGGATGCGGATGTCGGGTTGAACCGTATCAACACTGGGGCGTTTGCCGGACATTTCACGGAATTTGTCACAAACGGCATCTTTGATTTTTAATGTAACAAAATCCAAGCTGCGTAATGGGCATTTAATGGCAGCTAAGTTAACGCGTATGGTATGTGTTGGTGGAAACCAGTCATTCCAAGGTAGCGCATAGGCTGCTTTGTATATTTGATCTTCATTAAGATACGCTTGATCGGCAACTTGCCATAAGACGCGACTCGCAATGCGACTTTCTAGGTTTGTGCGGTAGCATGTTTCCCAGTCACCTTGAAAATGTACGCCGCCATTACTGGGCTTCACGCAAGTTGCACCCAGTTGTTCTAGCTCCTCGGCAAGTATTGACTCAAGTCCACGAGGACAGGGCGCAAAGAAGCGAAGTGGTTTTGGTTTCATATTTGGTACAAAATTAACCAATGATCCCGGTGATTATTTCGCTTTCCATATACCCGTCGCAAGTAATGTCCATGCGCTTAATAATGAAAGACCACCAAATGGTGCAACCATACCGAGACCGCGCATACCCGTTAGACTTAATACATAGAGACTGCCGCAAAATAAAATAATGCCGACCAGCATTAACCAACCTGAAATTGTGATTAATTTAGACTTAGTAAAGTGTAATAACAATAGTCCAATCATGATGAGAGCAAGTGCATGATAGAAATGGTATTGCACGCCGGTATGAAAAACAGCCAACATATCTACTGATAGACTATGTTTAAGACCATGTGCGCCGAACGCGCCGAATGCAACACATAAGAATGCATTGATAGCACCCAGTAATAAGAAAGTTTTGGGCATCGGAGAATGTTTCCTTGATGGAGTGAATTTAGTTGTTTTAATCCTGCGAAGCAGGGGGATTTCTGCGTATTCGTTTGCCTTTTTTTGATACGCTCGCATCGCACCATCCTTTGGCAAATGTTACTTGGATGTTGTCGCCAATCTTAATTTGATCGCTATTTCTCAGTACGACGCCATCAGCAGTATAGCTAATACTATAGCCACGTGCTAGTACAGCGTGTGGATTGAGGTGTTGAAGGTGTGCTTGTTGGTGTTGCAAAAGGGTGCTGGCTGTTTCTGTGTGGTGATTGATGGCACGCGTCATGCGTAAAGCCAGCTCTTGTTGTTTCTGGTTTAATTGTGGAATGTTCGGCGTGATAGACACAATGCGTTGATGCATTGTGTCTAATTTCCAGTGTTGCGTTTCAATGGTGTGCGACCAGCAGCTAGCCAATCGCTCTTGTAAATGTTGAAGCTGGGTAAATTGGTTTTTAATGCGTTCGCCAGGATGAAGTAGTCGATGCGATAATGTGTCAGCCTGTTGCATGAGACGTTCAAGATGGTGACGTATGTTTAGCTGTATTCGGTCACCCTGTATATTGATGTGACGCAATAATGTTTGTGTATCTTGGCAAGCAAGCTGTGCGGCGCCGGTTGGTGTTGGTGCGCGAATATCGGCGACAAAATCTGCGATGGTGAAATCTGTTTCGTGACCAATGCCACTGATGACTGGAATGGTGCAAGCGGCAATTGCGTGTGCAACAATCTCTTCATTGAATGCCCATAAGTCTTCAATACTGCCGCCGCCGCGACATAATATGAGAACATCACACTCGTCTCGTTTGCCAGCAAGGTGAATAGTATCCACAATTTTTGTCGCAGCACCTTCGCCTTGAACGGGCGTTGGGTAAATGATGATTGGTATGGCCGGCATACGGTGTTTTAATGTGGACAAGACATCACGCAATGCTGCTGCTGATGAAGAAGTGATGATGCCAATTTGTTTGGGATGCGCAGGCAGTGGTTTTTTTTGTGCTGGATCGAATAAGCCGGCTTTTTTTAATTTAGCTTTTAGGCGTTCATACGCTTCAAATAATGTACCTAGTCCAGCGCGGCGGATATTTTCAACACCAAGCTGAAAATCGCCGCGTGGCTCATAGATTGTTACCAAAGCGTTGACTTCGACTTGCATGCCATCCTCTGGCTGCCAATTAAGTAATCGGTTCTTGTGGCGAAACATCACGCAACGAACTTGTGCGTTCTCGTCCTTCAGTGAAAAATACCAATGGCCGGAACTGTATCGTTTGAGGTTGGAGATTTCACCGCTGATCCAACGAAGTGGCATCGCTTGTTCTAATAATAGTTTGGCGCAATAATTCAACTCACTGACACTTAAAATGGCGCGAGTATTTTGACTGGGGGTGGATGAAATATTCATAATGCAATGGATGAACTTCTTAATGGGAGTTTAATCAATTTCTGTGATAGGTATATTGATCTGAACGAAACTTCCCGCTATTTATATGGCTTAGAGCTTAGAGGCGATTCAGTGGATAAGTGGGCGTATAGATAAATAATGCCGATTATCCAGTGCGTATTCGTTGTATTGATAAGTTAGGTGACGTGTTACTTTAGCACGCATATCTACTCTGCATGGTTTTTTCTATAGAAATGCCGTAGTATTTTTCATTCCCATTTTTTAATCATCTGCAATTTCTAGCTTTGAAATCTTTTCCTTCCCTGAAAAAGGTTATCTACGACCTACATAAAAAAATCGAATAATTCTATATTCTATAGAGCATCTTGCAAAACTCCATCAGGATCAGACGCGCAAGTGGCGGCAAATTAAATTAAGCTACATCTCAATCCGAATAAGCTTGAATGTTAGCGTTTTAATAATATTTCATAGATTTTGCCAAACTTAAGGCGTAATTTGCCCCGTGAGTGCTTTAAATTCTATTTTTAAGACTTACCTGGTTGTTTTTTAAGTCACCAGAATCATCATTTGGTTCACAGTTAACGCCAGTATGCCAAACATTAAATGGCGCATCACTTTGGCATGTCCCCGCACACGGACAACTCGGCCACCAAATTCGTCTTTTAATCGTGCGTTCACCCGCTCAACGGTACCACGTTCGTGATAGTGGGCGTGTTCTTGGCGAGTAACAATGCGAACGACAATTTCTTTAAGCTGCAAGAACCGATTTCAATCAAGTTTTGTTGAGACTCCTTTATATCAATATTTCTTGAGTATGTTCAGCATTATATTAGTTATGACCGTCGTTATTGGCTTGCAGAGTTAGAACAAATTAGCCCTGACCAAGGAAGTAATGAGCCTTGTATGGTTATCCAATGTTGTGATAAGGTCTCTCTTAACTTGCTCATTTATAGCTGCTTTTAGATTGTCTTTGGTGCCTCTATTTTACCGCTTATGAGCAAGTTCTTTTCTTTTTTTAGGCTACTTCAGCCTCAATTCCCTATATATTTATGAGTTTTGCAAGAGGCTCATTAGTTAAATTGGTATTGACATTTTACGATAATCCACATTAAACAGTAAAATTATTTAATTTTCATGTTGAAAGCGACATGAATAGGGGTTAATTCATAATTAATTGATAATTAACGATTTGTTGTTGGTGCGATAATTAATCAGATTAGAGAAAACTGTTATGAAAGGATGGCTTAATGATTTCATTCATTCTTTATGCACAAACTTATCCACAGGATTTGTGGGCAAAAAGATTGATAGACTTTCTTGCTGAAAACACGTAAGCAAGATACATTACGAGCATATTAAATAGAATATCGAAATTAATTAGAAATGCTGTCTCTCATGCGATATTTCATTGCTATGAGATCTGTATAATTATTAAGATAAGAGAGTAAGTTGGTGGTATATCCATTTCGGGTCATTAGGGAGATTATTACGTGTTTTCGTTAATTCAAGCTGCTGGTTGGCCAATCTGGCCGATAATTATTGCGTCTATTGTCGCAGTGGGTATTATTGGTGAACGTATGTGGGTTTTACGTTTACGAGTTGTTTCTCCTAAGGAATTATTGCCTAGGTTATTAAAAGAATATAAAAGAGATGGTGTGAGTGCAGAAATGATTATGCGATTGCAAAAACATTCGCCGCTAGGTCAAATTTTTGCAACAGGCTTAAGAAATGTCGATAATTCACGCGAAATCATGAAAGAATCTATAGAAGAAGCAGGCCGAGAAGTTGCTCATAATCTTGATAGGAATCTGACGACACTGGGGACAATTGCTTCATTGAGTCCATTGATGGGGTTATTTGGAACATTGGTTGGTATGATTGAGATTTTTGGTTCTAATTCCCCGACGGGTGGTAATCCAGCACAACTTGCTTACGGTATTTCTGTGGCACTGTATAATGCTGCTTTTGGTATTTTGGTCGCAATACCTAGTATGATTTTTTACCGACATTTTCGTGCAAAAGTTGATTCCTTGGTTATGGACATGGAGTTACAGGCACTAAAACTGGTTGAGATCGTTCACGGGGAGCGAAAGGATTAGTTTTTTGAATTCCGATAGTAAATTATTTTTTTTAAATTAGACAAGAATAAGTTTTTCGATATTTGAGGGTTCGAGTGCTAGCTTAGTCCTGATGATGATGTCGGTAATTTGGCTATTTGCTATTTGCTATTTGCTATATGCACTTTGTATCTGTATAGGAGAAAATTATTTTGAATAATAGGCGCTCGCTGGTTACTGGCGGTGGCGGTTTTATCGGCGCACATTTAGTTAGACAATTGTTGGAACAGGGTGAAACCGTCAGAGTTTTGGAATTGCCTGATGTGCCATTACCATCATTACCATCATCTGTTGAGGTTGTTCGTGGTTCGGTATGTGATGCCAGTGTTGTGCGTGATGCGCTTGACGATGTGAAGCGGGTATTAAAAGAAATGCTCGGGCCTTATTGCCGTTCAAAATTTCTAGCAGAACAAGTAGCTTTCCAAGCCGCACGTGATGGGTTGCCTGTTGTGATTGTCGCGCCGACGTTGCCGATTGGTCCGGGTGATCGCTTGATCACACCACCAACTCGCATGATCTTAGACTTTCTTAATGTCAAAATACCTGCCTATTATAATTGTCGGTTTAATTTAGCCGATGTGCGTGATATTGCAAGGGGGCATATTCTTGCCGCGGAATATGGGCGTCCTGGAGAGCGATATATTCTTGGTCATGAGAACATAACGTTGGGCGAGTTGCTTCAGATGCTCCAAGAAATTACCGGGCTTTCTATGCCTAAGTTGCGTGTCCCTTACTGAGTCGCTTTAGGTGCAGGTCTGGTTTCTGAATTTACGGCTGACTTTATTACGCACCGACCACTAAAAGCACCATTAACAGGGGTGAGATTGGCTAAACATCCCATGTATTTCAATAGTGATAAAGCAATTAATGAATTGGGTTTTCCACAAAGCTCATTGCGCCAAGCACTGGTAGATTAAGTGCAGTGGTTAATTAATGAAGGGTTGGTTGAGCGTAATGTATCGTTGCAGCAAGAAACCTAATCATTTTTTTTGGTAAATAAATAGCATTAAAGAAAATTATGAGGTTTGAGCTTGACTATAAGATGTAACCAATTGGGTGTTTTATTTCCTATCATTTTTATGGTATTGGTTTCCGGTTGTTCTTCGGTACCTAAGGATGGCTATGAGCATGATGAGATAGATCCGCATGAAGAGGTTAATCGGGTATCTTATAACTTCACTGATTCTGTTGATCGAATGCTTTTAGAACCCGTTGTGGATGTTTATGTCGACTATGTGCCAGCGGGTACTCAGCGGTCAATTGGTAATTTCTATGATAATTTAGCCTACCCTAATGTGATGTTGAATGCCTTCTTGCAAGGCAAAGTTAGTCAAGGATTTTCGGATAGTCTTCGATTCATTGTGAACTCAACGGTTGGATTTTTCGGGCTGTTTGATATGGCAACACATATGGGTTTGGAAAAGAATGACGAAGACTTTGGGCAAACACTGGGTGTGTGGGGCGTTGATACTAATTCTTATGTGTTCATTCCATTTCTAGGGCCGAGTAGTGACCGTGATGCAGCAGATATTCCTGTTAGCGTGGCCACTAATGTTTTGTTCTATGCGGGCTATGTTGCCGGTGCTGCAGTGCTTGCACCGCTTACCGCGTTAGGAGCGATTGATAAACGCGCACGCATGGCCGGTCCTATGAAAATACGAGATCAAGCTGCACTTGATCCTTACCTGTTTGTGCGGGAAGCTTATTTGCAACAACGTGAATATTTAGTCCATGACGGTGAATTACCACCTGAAGCTTACGATGACCCAATAATGGATGGGATTTTGAAAAAAAATACACTAGATGAGATTAGATGAACGCATTAGAAAGAATAATGAAAGTGTCGACTAAAAACGTTGACTCTAAAATATCAAACACCACAGATTTTTTTCAACCGATACCAACGACAGCCAGCGAGCATGAAATTGATGTAGTGGAACTGAATAAGAAATTTGAAGCGGCACGTGAGGCCTTGCTGTCGTTGCAGCAAGATGACGGACACTGGTGTTATCCATTGCAGGCAGATTGCACCATTCCCGCTGAATACATATTCATGATGCACTTCTTGGATGAAGTGGATGTGGCATTGGAGAATCGGATAGCACGTTATATTCGCGACCAACAGGATATTAAGCATGGCGGGTGGCCACTCTATTATGGAGGTCATTTTGACATTAGTTGCACCGTTAAATCTTATTATGCCCTCAAATTGGTAGGCGATTCGCCGGATGATGCGCATATGGTTGCTGCGCGTAATGCGATTTTAGCCGTAGGAGGCGCGGCGCGTTCCAATGTGTTTACACGGATATTGCTAGCAATGTTTGAGCAGATTCCATGGCGGGGTGCGCCGATTGTTCCAGTCGAGCTTGTATTATTGCCGCGCTGGTTTCCTTTTCATATCAGTAAAATCTCATATTGGTCACGTACGGTAGTGGTACCGTTGTCCATTTTGTGTTCAAAAAAAGTTAGTGCAGCTAATCCACGTAACATCCATATTAGTGAGCTATTCACAGTAGCACCCGAGGAAGAACAAAATTACTTCCCGCCGGTAACAACGCGTCTGGCGCGTTTCTTTATGTGGGTCGAACATGCAGGTGCAAAGATTGAACCTTATATCCCTAAAACGATCCGTAATCTGGCCATGCGTCGTGCTGAGCGTTGGACAATTGAGCGTCTTAATGATGAGTGTGGTATTGGTGCTATTTTTCCTGCCATGGTGAATGCATATGAGGCGCTGACCTTGTTAGGCTATGCAAAAGACAACCCCTTGCGTGAGCAGTGCCGGAAAGCCTTACTTGGGTTATTGGTTGAGGAAGAGGGTGGTCGTGCCTGGTGCCAGCCCTGCACATCGCCTATTTGGGACACGGTTCTAACGAGTCTCGCGCTACAAGAAGATCAAACAACCGACCAAACACCCATCAACAAAGCACTCGACTGGTTAATACCTCATCAAATATTAGAAGCGCCGGGTGATTGGCGTGATAATTGCCCTGACTTGCCGGGAGGCGGCTGGGCTTTTCAGTATGCTAATCCACATTATCCTGATCTCGATGATACGGCTGCCGTGGCTTGGGCATTAGATCAGTCGGACGCTCAGAAATATCATGAGAGTATCGAGCGTGCCGCTAACTGGTTGGCTGGGATGCAGTCTAGTAATGGTGGCTTTGCCGCATTCAATATAGATAACACCTATCACTACCTAAATGAAATTCCTTTTTCAGATCATGGTGCATTGATCGATCCGCCAACCAGCGATGTTACTGCACGTTGTGTTGGTTTCCTCGCCAAATATGGACAATCACGTCATCAACAGGCTGTTCAACGGGGAATGAAATTTCTATTTGATGAGCAAGAAAAAACAGGTGCCTGGTTTGGACGCTGGGGTTCCAATTATATTTATGGTACTTGGTCGGTATTGGAAGCATTCCAGTTAGCCAAGCTTGATGTTAATCATCATGCAATTCGACGTGCCGTGCAATGGCTAAAGTCGGTGCAACGTGAAGATGGTGGATGGGGAGAAAGCAACGACACCTATTTTGCCCCAGAACAAGCAGGCCAATTTGACGTAAGCACCTATGCTCAGACAGCCTGGGCATTGCTTGGTTTGATGGCAGCCGGAGAAGTGCATAGCCAGCCGGTGTGTGATGGGGTTAATTTTTTATTGCGCCATCAAGCGGACAATGATTTATGGCAGGAACCTTGGTTTAATGCACCTGGTTTTCCACGTGTTTTCTACTTAAAATATCATGGTTACTCAAGATATTTCCCTGTGTGGGCATTGGCACGATACCGCGCGTTAACCCGAAAGGAATGACACATGACCATGGTGGGCGTCATTACGGCCATACGTGCTGAAGCAAGTTGCATTGTTTCGCGTAAACTACCTTTTAACCAAATGGTGCACTTGAGTGATGATGCGGCTATTTGGTTATGTGGTATGGGTGACAGTGCTGCGCGACAAGCCGCAGAAAGTCTGCTTGAAAGTGGCGTAACTGCCTTGGTAAGCTTTGGCGTTGCCGGTGCATTGGATGCTCGTTTGCGCTCAGGTGATTTAGTGCTGCCAGAATCAATTCATGTTAATGGCGAAATGCTGTCCGTGACAGAGAGCTGGCGAAATCAATTAAAACAGCTGCTGCCATCTGGTTTAACCGTCGTTGGTGGCACATTGGCAGCAAGCAAAGAAGTGGTTTCTACAGAAACTGCCAAGCGTGAACTGGCCAATGTAACCGGTGCATGTGCGGTTGACATGGAAAGCGGCGCAATTGCTGAAGTCGCTGCCAATGCAGGCATTCTATTCATCGTCATTCGCGCAATAACTGACCCCATAAAATTTTCTCCTCCCACCGCATTACTGAGCGCGGTATATCCCGATGGCTCCGTCAATGCCATGCGTTTAATAAGCTTAATATTACGACGGTCTGTTGGTATCGGTACGTTGATGCGGCTAGGAAGAGGGATGCGTGCGGCAAGTGATACTTTGAGCGCTGTCGTTAGACATTCAGATGGAAATGATTTGGGTAATATCTCTCGTGCATTGAATTTGAACTCATCCTATCAGTTGCCGACCAATCATTAATCAAGAAATACTGCACCAGCGACGATCTTAGCTTGTCGGTATCATTATGTTAAGAAAGAATAAATAATGCACTTAACTTATTTTGCAGTCATGGATGCTAATTTTTCGATACCTTTCTTAAAAACTGTAGTTTGTGAGCGATCTAGCAGTGCACAAGGTTTCCCTGAATGCTTGCAATAATCTTTGACGGCAAAATACGCTTGGTGATTAACGCAATCAATAGGGCAAATCACCATGTCTGTATTTTCTAGTAGCTTATGCAATTGCTCGATACTGTCATTTGAGTCACCATAAAAAGTAACGAGACGACAACCTACAGCCTCAACCAAATCACGATAAATAGGATAGTGTTTTGCTTGGCCACCAACACATAGGATAGATCGCCCTTTTAGGTCGAAATAGGCACCACTATTTTGTATATGAGTCGTCGCCTTGATGATTGATATCCATTCAATTTCCTGTTTTTGGACTCTTTTTGCCAAAGGCCAGGAGATTCGGTCATAAAACGGATGGCTGTATAGATTCTCTGCAACACGTAAGCAACCAGACAAAATATTGCCGATAGGCGAAAATAGGGGGTGAGATGCGTTTCCTGATGGGACAATGCCATCCAAGGCCAATTTAATTAGAAATTTCATAGTCAATGCTCCTGACAATTCAATCAATAAAAAAGTGGCTGGCTTGTCCGGAAGGTAGGGACTGGCTGGCTAAAGTGCCACTGGTGAAGGAGAGAACGCCAGTAGCAATGCAAAAAGTATTTATTTAGTTAAGATCAGCTTGCCGTTACGTGTGCGACGTAAATAGTATTGATTATCTTGATGTTGGATCAGTACGACATCGCCATGTGCAAACAATGTGTTGCTATAAATGGTTGAGTTTTGATCGGGTGTCACAAGTCGTTGTAAATTAATTGTGTTTGTATTAGCTGAATTTAAGTTATCCATAATCGTATCTTTATTAATAGCAAATGAGAATGATTCTCATTATATTCTATTCTGCGCGGAATGCAATACTTAGATTCAATCTTTCGGTACTACGAAGATAGAGCTGTCAGAATGAACCCTTTCAATGTTTTAATTAGCTTCATTTCATCGGGTGAAATACCCTCCGGCGCCTTGTGTTGGCGATCAGCATAGAAGAGCCCGATGGGCTTGCTATTTATAACTAACGGTAAAATAATAAAACTTTTTGTATCGGGCATTAAATCTATGTGCCAGCGTGGTAGCCTGTTATTCATTTTTGGGTCGGTGGCATCTGAGATTGATAGGTCTATATTTCTGTTGATAGCCAGACTAAATAAATCATCGGATGAAGTGTCTGTAAAATTAAAGTTTTTTTGTTTTGCAATATTATTTTTACCTAGCGAATTGCGAGCTTGATATTGATTTGTTTTTATATTCTTTAAGCAGATTGTTGCGAATTGAAAGCCCAAGCTGCTATACAGCGTTTCTAAAACTTGCAGCATTAATTGGTTAATTTTGTATTTCTTGGATGAGGTCGTCTCTGTGAGACACTGAATGCCTTCCAGGAGTTGATTAAGTGAATCGTAGGGTTTTCCACTTGGGAAGGTCTTGATAGACTGCGAGCTGTCAACGTCATCCGTTTCAATGTGTAAGCCGTCTAGCAAGTCTTCTTCAGGATCATTTTCTTCAGTCGCTTTGATTTTCTTTGTGCTGGTTTTGGCCCGTTGTTTTAGCTGGGTATTGTTGATCAGTTCACGAGTTTCTCCTGCAACGGTGGTGAGGAGCGATTCCATCTGAGTTTTGTCGAGATTTAATGCTGTTGCAAAGCGACCTAACAATGCTCCATTTACCAAATCATCGGTGGGTTGGTCGGCATCCAAAGACAATATAGCCGCTGCTTCACTAAACTCGGTTACTTGCTGCATCCATTCTTGGCGATTTTTGGGTACAGATAATCGTTTGGATGGTAGGAGCTTCATTGCTTTGACAATACTTTGAGGAATTTGCCATTCCCGCATCGCCTTCTCGGTTAGGTCGTCAAAACTATAACCAATGGTTTGCAATGATGCTTGTGCCCTTGTGTGTGTGCCTTCATTAACGAGGGCCATGGTTTCTCTGTAAAGTTTGTCATCATAGGCCGCGACCAACAAGCGCCCCATATTTTTAAATAGTGCTGCAATGGCGGCTTCCTCTGCGTTTGGGAAGGCGCTGCGTTTGGCTAATTTGCGACCTATAAGGCTGGCTGATAATGCAATTGATAGCTCACGACTGACTGATTCGGCATGTTGTTTGGGTATGCCATCGACTAACATCATTGCTAAGGCGCTTTCCTTAACAGTGTTTAGACCAAGGAGTTGAATCGATTTAGTAATATTTGTTACAGCTTGACTGGTTGATGCGCGAAGAATGACGGAGTTTGATAGGCGTAGAATTCTTTGGGCTAGAGAGATATCGGCGAGTATTAAATTTGCTAATGCAATTGTGGAATCATCGTCCGACGATGAAATTTGTACAATACTTGCAATGGATGTGCCTAAGGTTGGAAGATCAGGATTCTTACAGATCATGTCTATCAATTGACTTTTGACAGGCATGGATTCATCTTTTTTATAAGATAAAGTTTCTGTTGATAGCTCTTTATCCGCCTCTGTTTCTTCTACACTCATTGCTTTGCTTTTGCCGAAATGAATAAAGTATACGTTCCCTAAGTGATTTCTATAACTGATTGTAAATAGGTAATTGGCTTCTATTTAGCCTTCCAAGTTATCTGGAGGCATTTTTATAATCCAATTGAAACTGCAAAGTAGCCAGTCGAGTATAGAGTTCGCTGGATTTTATTAATTCATTGTGTGTGCCCAAGGCTTCCAAACGCCCATTGTTAAGCACGGCAATACGGTCGGCTGATTTCACTGTGGCTAAACGGTGGGCGATGACCAGCGTGGTGCGGTTGACCATTAAAAGTTCTAGCGCTTGTTGTACTAGAGATTCACTTTGCGCATCCAATGCGCTAGTGGCCTCATCCAGAAGTAGAATTGTGGCATCGGCAAGTATAGCGCGGGCAATAGCGAGGCGTTGTTTTTGTCCGCCGGATAATCCTAATCCCGCATCGCCTAATTGGGTTTGATAGCCTTGTGGTAATTCAATAATAAAGTCATGTGCATGGGCGGCTTTGGCGGCGGCTTCGACTGCTGCATCGGGGGTGTCAGGCTTGGCGTAGCGCAGGTTGTCAATGATGCTGCCGTAAAATAACGCTGGGTTTTGTGACACTAAGGCAAAACATCGTCTCAAATCATGAATGTCTAATTGTCGGATATCAACGCCTTCCAGTTTGATACTGCCTGACTGCACATCAAAGAAGCGTAGCAACAAATCAAACAGCGTTGATTTGCCTGCACCTGAAGGACCAACCAATGCGAGGGTTTCTCCGGCCTTAATATTCAAAGACAATTCATGGATAACCGTAATATCAGATCGTGTCGGGTAAGCAAAAGATAATTGTTCTATTCTAATGTTGCCGGATACGGGTGGTAAGGCGAGTGGATGTTGTGGTGATTGTATTTCATTTGGCGTGTCCAGCAATTCGACGGTGCGCTCGGCAGCACCAGCTGCGCGTTGTAATTCACCAATCACCTCAGAGATTGAGGCAACGGCAGAGCCAACAATAACGCTATAAAACACAAAAGCCGCTAGCTCACCCCCGCTGATTTTTCCTTCAATGACATCCATGCCGCCGACCCAAAGCATCATGCCAACTGCGCCCAATACCAAAATAATGACCATGGTGACTAATAAGGCACGTTGTGTAATACGACGTTTGGCGACAGAGAATGCCTCTTCGACATGTTGGTGAAATTGTTTTTTGTCGATTTCTTGGTGGTTGTAGGATTGTACGGTTTTGATTTGCCCCAATATCTCGCCGACATAAGCACCGACGGCGGCAACTTTGTCCTGGCTTTGGCGCGATAAGCTGCGCACACGCCGCCCAAATATCAGAATGGGGGCGACGACCAAAGGTACGCAAATCAAGACAATGGCAGTTAATTTTGCATTGGTGATGAACAGCCAAATAATCCCTCCAATCATCATGATTAGGTTGCGAAGTGCAAATGATACTGAAGAGCCAATGACTGATTGTAAAAGCGTCATGTCTGCCGTGAGTCGTGATTGAATTTCAAGGCTACGGTTTTGTTCAAAAAAACCAGGGTGAAGATTAATGAGATGATCAAATACTTTGCGACGAATGTCAGCAATCACGCGCTCGCCAAGCCAAGTAACCCAGTAATAGCGGGTAAAAGTGCCCACTGCAAGCGCAATGACCAGCGCGAAAAATATCAAAACATATTGTGTTAATAACTCAGCAGAATTTGTTGCGAAACCACGATCAATCAATAAACGAATACCCTGGCCAATGGATAAGGTGATGGTCGCCGTGAAGAATAAAGCCAGTAGGCTATAAACAACTTGGCGTTTATAAGGCGCAATAAATGCGACAGCCATTTTGATGGCTTGCCAGCGGGTTCGCTTGGTGTTTGAGTCGGTAGCCATTGGTGTTTCTAAGAGAAAATGAGAATAAAAAAGGGAGCTTAGTAGCTCCCTCGTGTTTCAAGTGACAAGAAAGCCTTAATCAGTACGATCAGTCACTTCAAGTAAATGAAAACCAAATTGTGTTTCTACCGGGCCTTGGACTTCACCAACGGGCGCACTAAAAACAACGGCATCGAATTCTTTAACCATTTGCCCTGGGCCAAACTCACCAAGATCGCCGCCCTGTTTGCCTGAAGGGCATTGCGAGTGTTGTTTTGCTAAGTCATCAAACTCAGCGCCATTCTCAATTTCAGTTTTTAGATTATTACATTCCTCTTCGGTTTTCACCAAAATGTGACGAGCACTTGCTTTTGCCATGTTTTTATCTCCAGCGTATTGTAAAAATGCAGTGTTTGCATGTTACATTTAAGCATAAATTTAGAGTTATTAACATGCAGAACAATTTTTCTGGGCAATTATGCTTGAACTACGCAATATCAACAAAGGCTTTAACGATGGGCGACAAGTGCTGTCCGATTTGTCCTATACGCTGAATGCGGGTGAATATGTGGCTATTATGGGTGATTCTGGTGTTGGCAAATCAACCTTATTAAATCTGATTGCTGGACTGGATACGCCTGATTCGGGTGATGTATTAATAGATAATGTGGCGATTTCTTCTTTGGACGATGATGCCGCGACGCGATTGCGACGCGAGGCATTTGGTTTTATCTTTCAGGCGTTTCATGTCTTGCCACATTTAACGCTGAGTCAGAATATCGCCTTACCACTGCTACTCAATGGGGCTTCGACGGAGTGCGTTGAAAATATGTTGAGCAGCGTGGGCTTGCAAGGGCGCGGTAATGATTTTCCGCGCCAACTGTCGGGTGGTGAATTGCAGCGTATTGCCATTGCGCGTGCATTAATTCATCATCCAAAATTAGTGCTGGCTGATGAGCCAACGGGCAATCTCGACCCCGATACGGCGCATGAGGTGCTGATGTTAATGCGTGATGAAATCAAAGCCAATGGTGCGTCGGGTATTATTGTCACACACTCAGAGGCGGCTGCTGCAACGGCAGATCGCGTATTGATTCTGACAAAAGACGGCCTTAATCCAGCAGACTCACCATGTGATCAATGAATAGCAGCCAATTATTTCGTTGGTTATGGTTTGGTGAATGGCGTGCGCATCGCTGGCAGTCGGTGGCGGCCATGATCGCCATTGCGCTCGGTATTGCACTGGGTTTTTCCATCCATCTGATTAATACCGCAGCGCATAATGAATTTTCCGCTGCGGCACAAAACCTCTCTGGTCAATCTGATTTGCAAGTTTTGGGTACGCAGGAGATGTTTGATGAGATGCTCTATCCGGCGCTGGCCACACGCGAGGGTGTTGCTGTTGCGAACCCTGTGCTGGAATTTGATGTGGTTGTACCGGAAAAGCAGGAAAATAAACGAGATAAAATACTTAAAATACATGGTTCGGATATGTTCCGAGCAATTAATATATCGCCTGATTTATTGGGTGCGGTAGAAGAAGGCGGGCTGATGGACGGCATGTCGGATGATGCGGTTTTCTTGTCACCAGCGGCAATGGAATGGTTGCAATTAAAGCAAGGCGACATGTTGCTATTACGAGTGGGTGTACAAATGGTTGAACTGCGAGTTGCTGGTGGCTTGGTCAGTGCGCGTGCGGGGCAACGTATTGCGGTGATGGATATTGGCGCGGCGCAGTGGCGTTTTGATCATCTGGGTGTGCTGTCACGTATTGAACTGAAACTGAATGACGGAGTCAATCATGCGGCATTCAAAGCAAGGCTGGCGCAAGAACTAGGCGACAATTATCTGGTGACAGAATCAGCCGACCAAGAAGCTCGGATTAACGACATGTCGCGTTCTTATCGTATCAATTTAAACATGTTGGCGTTAGTTGCGTTGTTTACCGGTGCATTTTTGGTGTTTTCGACGCAGGCGTTGTCTGTCATTCGGCGTCGTCATCAATTGGCTTTGCTACGTGTATTGGGATTAACGCGTCGACAATTGTTGCGACAAATTCTCCTGGAAGGTGCAACGCTGGGTGTGCTGGGTTCATTGCTTGGATTGGCGCTGGGCTACATAACTGCCGCCGCTGCGCTACGGTTCTTTGGTGGAGATTTGGGTGGTGGTTTTTTTACGGGCGTTACCCCTGCAATGCACTTTAGTTGGTCTGCGGCAGCAATCTTCTTTTTCTTGGGATTGGGCATTACTTTATTTGGTAGTGCGGTGCCGGCGTGGGAAGCTGCTTGTGCTAAGACGGCTCCTGCACTCAAGTCGGGCAGTGAAGATATGGCGCTTGCAAAGCTGGCTAAACCTTGGTTTGCGTTGTCTTGTTTGACATTGGCGGGCATATTTACGCAATTGCCAGCGGTTTCTGGTTTGCCTGTTTTTGGTTATTTGGCCATTGCGTTGTTGCTCATTGGCGGCATTGCATTGATGCCGCATTTTTCTGTAGTATTTTTCTCTACATTTTTTAAAGTGACCAGAAATACAGATTCAAATGTCGTTTCCACCTTGGCATTAACAAGATTGGCTAATGCACCGAATCAGGCTTCTATTGCGCTTGGCGGCGTGTTGGCGAGTTTTAGTTTGATGGTGGCAATGGCGATTATGGTGACAAGTTTTCGAGTGTCGGTTGATGATTGGTTGGGTCATGTGCTGCCTGCTGAGATGTACGTTAGCTTGGCATCTAGTGGTGATCAAGGTGGTTTTCAGCCTGAGCAACAAAGTGCTATGAACGCAATGACGGGTATGAGTCGTCTCGATTATTCGCGCCATTTGCAATTAACAATGGATGCCAGTCGGCCCAGTATTACATTGATTGGGCGTCCAATTGATGTCGCTGACCCCAGTAAGATTGTCCCTATTATTGGTGAAATATTGCCACCAGAATCTTTTCCCAGTGGCGCAATACCCATTTGGGCATCAGAAGCCATGGTTGATTTATATGGGCATGTTGTGGGCAAGCAGGTGAGCTTACCGATAGGTGCTGCGGGGCAAAGTTTTGTGGTTGCCGGAATATGGCGTGATTATGGTCGACAATTTGGTGCGTTGCAGATGCAGTTATCTGATTATCAAGCGCTAACGGGTGATATGAATGTCAATACAGCGGCGCTATGGCTCAAGCCGAGTGTTAGCGCAGAACAAGTGATGAATGAATTAAACGCGTTGTCCTTTGGTGATGCGGTGGAGATTTCGCAATCCAGCGAAATCCGTGCTTTGAGCCTAGAGATATTTGACCGCAGTTTTGCGGTGACTTACTTACTGGAGGCTGTTGCTGTCATCATCGGATTGCTTGGTGTGGCGGCAAGCTTTTCGGCACAAACGCTGGCGCGTGCCAAAGAATTCGGTATGTTGCGCCATATTGGCATGTTGCGCCGTCAAATATTTAGTATGTTGGCTGCAGAAGGTGGTTTGCTGGCAGTGTTGGGCGTGATACTAGGTTTTATTATTGGTTGGGGGATTAGTCTAATTTTGGTCTTTATTGTTAATCCGCAATCCTTTCATTGGACTTTGCAGTTGCATATACCGTGGGGCTGGTTGGCCGTAGTGGCTGTTGTGATGGTGGTTTTGGCGGCGTTAACTGCGTTAATGGCAGGTCGCCATGCCACATCAGGAAATTCAATTCGTACCGTAAAGGAGGACTGGTGATGCTTATTTTGAAACATGAATTTTGGCGACTTGTTTTGATATTTGTATTAGGCTTGTTGACGACAAGTAGCTTCGCAGAGTCGGCTAAATATTCCCCTGTTGTGGCTGAGCAAAAGCTGACTTTTCCATATGATTATGGCGCACACCCAGATTTCCGCCTTGAATGGTGGTATGCCACGGGTTGGCTGGAAACGCCGGATAAAAACCCTCTGGGTTTTCAGATTACTTTTTTTCGTACTGCAACGGGTCGAAACCAAGATAATCCCAGTCGCTTTGCAGCTAAACAATTGATTGTCGCGCATGTGGCCTTGTCTGACCCATCCGTTGGCAAGTTGTTGCATGATGAAAAGACCGTGCGTGAAGGATTTGGCTTGGCTTATGCTAAAGAAGGCGATACCGATGTGCGGGTGGATGATTGGTATTTAGTCCGTGAGGCGGATGGTCGCTACGAAGTGGATATGCAAGCACGCGACTTTGGTTTGAGATTGTCATTTACTCCCAAGCAAATGATGATGCGACAAGGGGACGACGGTTTTTCGCGTAAAGGACCTAAACAAGCGCAAGCCAGTTATTACTACAGCGAGCCTCATTTGCAAGTCAACGGTGTCGTGACTCGAAATGGTAAGCCAGTAACCGTCAGTGGTAGTGCTTGGCTGGATCATGAGTGGTCATCAGAAATTTTAGACCCAGATGCTGTCGGCTGGGATTGGGTGGGCGCGAACCTTGATGACGGTTCAGCGCTGATGGCATTCCAGATCCGCCATAAGGATGGCGGTAAACTCTGGGCTTATGGCACATTGCGTGATGCAGCAGGCCATGTTTTACAATTTGAGCCGGATCAAGTGGATTTCACCCCACTAAGAACGTGGCAATCCCCACATACTGATGCGCATTATCCTGTAGAAATGCATCTGCGTGTCGGTAAAAATGAATGGCAACTCATCCCGTTATTCGATGACCAGGAGTTGGATTCACGTCAATCAATCGGATCCGTATATTGGGAAGGGGCAGTGACGCTGACGCGAGATGGTCAACCTGCCGGACGAGGCTATCTTGAGTTAACGGGTTATGTGGAGCCACTGGATATGTGACGCTAAGGGAGAATTATTATGGATTTTCCAAGTTTAAGACGCGAAACCCGCTACGGAATGCTAGCCGCCCAGGGCTAATTTGTTCTAACCCCGCAAGGCAATGGCGGTGAGCATAATGAATATAATTCTGGACATAGCCAGCAAATATTGATATAAA
>RCMY010000615.1_pt1 | contig 42460 bp, 35 predicted proteins | sample 2041341 | NCBI WGS metagenome assembly RCMY01 (sample SAMN09708234, study PRJNA481090) | Marine sediment metagenome, whole genome shotgun sequencing project. | reverse complement strand
TGTTGGCTGCTTGGACCTCGCCCGCACTGCTTCGACCGTCGGTCGTGTCCAGCGAGAACCTGTCGGGGAGCTGGACCGCGATTCTCACCCACGACCAAGTGCTTGCAGTGGCGCAACTCCACCCCGATGCGTGGAACGGCGTCAGCGTTCAGTCGGTCTCCGAGGTCCCCGGATCGCAACTCGCAGGCGTCTGGGTCGTGGTCGATGGTTTGGCCAACTTCGACGGAGAGCTCGACGAAGCAAGCTTCCCCAGCGGCATCGAGTACCTGGAGGCAGCGTTCGAGCCCGGCGCCCTGGATGCGACAACGGCGGCACTTCCCCAGGACGTCGATGACGAAGCGACGACCCACCTGGTCATCCTGTGGAACATCACCGACTGTGCCCAACTCGACGCCGACGCCCTACCGCAGGTGGAGCTGCGGAGCTTCTTCGGCACCACGACGCACCAGGAACTCGGCACATTCGCGAGTCCGGCATTCGACATACCGACGCTGGTCGAGAACGGCATCTGCCCAGCGAACTGAACGTGTGTGGGCCTGACTGGCAGTGCTCGTGGCCAGTTGCGGCGGAGCAACAACCGGTGACGTCGACATCGCCAGCAACGACGGACCAGGATCCGGCGATGGTGTCGACCGATCCCACCGCGATCTGCTCCTGGCTCTACGCGGCGACCTTTCCTGGCTGCACCTGGCATGAGTTCACGCGAGCCAGCACGCTCGAGATCGCTGAGGACGACTGGACCTCGAAACACGACGCCCGTTGCGAGGACAACGCCCTCGTTCCCACCGGAGATGGTGCTGGGTTCGATCCACCGATCCGCCTCGCAGTCAACGGTGCCGGCGAACTCGTCATCCTCTCCGGATCGAACGATGAACCGACGATTGCGGAGTCAGTCGTCTGGTGGTAGCGAGACGGGGCCGAACCCGGTCGAACAACTCCTCGGAGCGCTCGGGAACTGCCTGGCAGTTGGCTACGCCGCAAATGCCACCGCTGCCGGCATCGAGATCGAGGCCCTCTCGATCGAACTCGAAGGCGACCTCGACCTCCGCACGTTCCTCGGGCTCGACCCCGACGGCAACGCTGGCTACGAGTCGATCCGGGTGAACGTCAACCTCGACAGCAACGCAACCGACGAGCAGCGGGCGGAGCTTCACGCGAAGGTCGTCGGCACCTCACCGGTTGGTCACACCCTCAACCGTGCGGTACCGCTCGCGATCGATCTGGCGTAGGGGGTCGGTCAGCGGGGGTCGAAGGGGGGCACGGGATCTTCGTCTGGGGTCAGATCAGGTGATGGTTCCAGGGGAAGGTCGGCCGGGTCGACGGGTGCCGTCATGATCACAGGGGCGGGCACGGTCACGTTGATCACCGGCAGTTCGCTGCTCTGACCACCCTGCCTCGACAGGGTCTCGGCCACTTGCTCGATGGCGGCAACCACGCGAGTGGCTGGGTCACGGTCGTCACCACCGAGGCGTTGCTGGCGTTGGAACACGCGCAGGATGTCGTCCCAGCGGGTCCGCTCGTCATCACTCAGCGTGCCGCGCATCTCGCCCAGCTTGAGCAGGTTGGTCTCGGCCTGGCCGGTGAGGGCCTGCGATTCGGCCACGTAGTGCTCGTCGACCACGCGCTCGACCTCGTTGGCGGTCATCGCCGGCAACAACTTGGACGCCATGCGTGCCATGTTGCGGTAGGAACCCTGCAACAGGAACGGTGGCTCGGTTCGGTACTGATCGTCCGTGGCCGCCGACGCTATGTACTGCCGATTGACCTTCAGCACGACCTCTTGGACTCGGCGCAGATGACCAAGCACGGTGACGATCTCATTGGCTTCGGCGCTCGAATAGCTGTGTTCGAGCGCTGACTCCTCGAGCGGTGAACCGCCGGCTGCTCGAAGGAAGCGGTCCAGGTCGGCGGGACTGCGACCGGCCAGCGGAGCCAGAGTTTGGTTGGCAGTGAGGGCGTTCTCGGTGTAGCTGCGAGCGAACACGTCCTCGTTGCCGGCGAGCACATCGCCCAAGTTGTAGGTGTCGGCCCGGTTGGCAAGCATGTCGGGAATCCGGAAGCGATCGCCGGATTCTGTGTACGGGTTGCCCGCCATCACCACCGCGAACCGCTTGCCGCGGAGATCGAACGTCCTGCTTTCGCCGTTCCACACGCCCTCCACTCGACGCTGCGCGTCACACAGCGAGATGAAACGCTGGAGCAACTCGGGGTTGGTGTGCTGGATGTCGTCGAGATAGAGGATCACGTTGGTGCCGACAGCGAAGGCCAGGTTGATGCGTTCGATCTCCCGAGCAGCGGTCGCACTTGGCGCTTGGCCCGGATCGAGCGAAGTGACTTCGTGACCAAGACCGGGACCGGACACCTTGACCAGCGCCATGCCGAGTCGATCGGCCACGTATTCGACCAGCGTGGTCTTGCCGTAGCCGGGCGGCGAGAGCAGCATCAGCAGGCCGGAACGCTGGCCGCCCTGGTCGTCGACCGTGCCGATCTGTCTGGCGAGATTGTCGCCGATCAGCGGGAGATAGATCGTGTCGATCAGCCGGTTCCGCACGAAACCGTCTGGCACTCGCGGTTCCAGATCGTCGACCCGTAAACGACGTCGCAGCGACTCCAGCGTCTCACGCCGAGCCGCGCCGAACTCGCGATGCATCGGCAGAGCGGTGGCTCGATGCTCGGCCACGGCGGCCAGCAGATCGTCGACCCTGCCGACAAGGGTTCCGTCGACCACCGTGGGGTGTCTGCCGTTGAGGCCATCGATCGTGAACTCGAGATCGACATCGACAGTGCGTCGCTCGAGCTCTGGCAACGCAAGGGCGACGGCCACCTCCGGTACCACGTGGCGTTCGCCTGGCATTGCTCTGGTGACGGCGTCGGCGACCACGGGCAGGAGCCCGTCGATGTCGTCGGTCGCGGCGTCGATCACGGCGCGCAGTTGCGGCTCCTTCACGAGCTCGGCCGTTCTGGTCGCGGCTGCCGCTGACTGGGCGAAGCTGAAGCCCTCGGTTCGTGTCAACTCGGTCAGGAGGTAGCGGGCAACCCGCTGGTCGGCAACGTCGAGATCGGCACCGAGATCGGAAGTGAGGCGCTCGAGGGTGGTGCGGCTTGCGGTGGCACTGGCGATCGCCCGCCCTCGATCGACCCACATCGACTTCGCTTTCTCGTCGAGACGCGACCACGACACCTGTGCCGTGGCCCGAACATCGCTCGGGATCACCAAGGCGCCGGCGTCCACGGCGAGTGGACCGACGAACGCCAAGATTCGGGCCGCGTCGAGGTCGTGCACACCTCGGTCGTAGCCCTCGTCGAGTCGATGATCGACAGCCACGCGGACCTGATCGAGCAACGCTGTGGTGTCGCCGATCGCGCCGCCTGCCTTGCCGGCTCGGGTGCGACGAACCGGCAGCGCGAGCGAGGTCGTACCCGTGATTTCCGAACGGTCGTCGAGCGCTGCGAGCAGGAGGTCCCCGGCAAGGAAGGCCGAGCGATACAACGACGCCGTCTCTGAGGCCAGCGGCTGATCCCAGAGGTCGCGGTGCGCATCGAGCCGCTCGTCTTCGATGGGCAGACGAAGGTCTGTGCCGGTGAGCACCGCCTGCAAGTGTTCCTCTCCGGGGATCAGCGTGAGCTCGCGGGTCCGGTCATCGACGCTGAATCGAAAGCGGCCGAGCTTGACCGCGTCACCGTCGAACAGGTCCTGCCGGTCCCGGAGTGCCCTGTTCGCGCGATCGCGTGAGGCTCCCAATTGTGACTGCAGCTCATCGGCCCGCACCGGTTCACCCAAGTCCCGAAGATCGTCGACCAGCTTGCGGACCCGGCTGACCATCGGATCGGCGGCGTAGAACCCATTGACGTCGTCAATCGATGCCATGGTCTGGGCTCGCTCGGCCACCCGGTCGAGGGTGCGCGTCGCTGCGGTCACCAGACGGTCGGCCCGTTGCTGGCGATCGTCGACCAACTGCTGGCGCTTCGTTGTCAACGCCTCGGTGACCTGATCCCGGCGGGTGGCGAGCTCATCGATCTGGATGTCGGTCCGGGGGCCCGCTGTCTCCAAGTGTTCGAGCTGGAGCAACAGGCGTGCCAGGGCTTCGTCACAGGCTTCTGGGGTGTTGGCGCGGCTGACGGCGGTGGCGATCGACTGGCCGAAGAGCCCGAGCTCGGTGGCGAAGGCGGCGCCAGTTTCGCTCTGGATCAGAGCGTCGCGTTTGCCCTCGACGCCGGCCCGCACCCGGTTCATCTCGGCCAACACCCCGGCCACCTGTTCGAGCACCGACGTTCGGACTCTTGGGTCGTCGACCACCAGATCACTGACGGTGTTGGCCACTAGGTCCATCGACTCGGCCAGGGCATCGACGGACGCCAACGTCTCGGTGGCATCGAGTGACGACGCAGCCTGCTGGGTGGCTGCTGCCAACGTCTGGAGCTGATCGTGGTACGGAGCGAAGGCTCCGTCAGCTGCGAGATGGGCAGCAGCGGCCTGGGCCAACGAATCGTGAGCCTCGGTGGTCGAATCGATCAGCTCGTCGATGCGAACCAGGTCGATGCCGCGCCGCTCCTTCTCGGTGTGGAGATGGCCGATCTGACGCCTAATCGCAGCCAGACCGTCGATGAATCCCTCGGTCGCGGTAGGGGGCGAGAGGCGCAGGTCTTCGGTGATGCGAAGCGTCTCGACTTCGGCTGCCGCCAGCGCATCGGCCGCCGCGGATGCAACCGCCTGCATTCGCTCGAATTCATCGATCACCTGCTCGGCCACGACCCGGATGTCATGGGCGCTCTCTGCGAGGTTTCCGACCTGCTGGTCACCGCTCCAGTGGTGGGTGTCGGTGAAGCGGCCGGCCGACATCAGGAGGTCGGTGTAGATCGCCGTGGAGGGCTCGACGTCGGCGATCAAGCGGGTCAGGGCCAACGCGTCGGCGATACCACTCACGAGGCTGGCGTTGCCGATCCGGTCGAGATCAGACGAGCTGCGGGGTTGTTTGGCATACCACTCGTCAGTGCCGAATGGCGTGGCCCAGATCTGCATCGGGTGGATGCGAGTGGGTTCCGGCTCCTCGCGGAAAACGACCATCGTGCCGTCGGCGAAGATCGTGTGGCCGTGGCACCAGATCGGCGCCGCCACTTCTTGGCGCACCACGTTGTATGGCAGCAGGATCGATCGACCGGACGTGCGCTCGTGGAACACATAGAGCACGTCCTCGCCGTTCGGACTTCGAACTACTTCGAGCAGCTCGGCATCACCGGAGTCGACGTCGAACGTCCGCATCTCGCCGGTCTTGAGATAAATCCCCTCGGGGAAGATCAGACCCTGGCCATCTGGCAGTTGCCGGAACGCGGCCCCCAACGCGTCGAGGCGGACGGCGTGGTCGACCAGAAGGTTGACGACGTAGTAGCGGTGTCGCACTTCTCCGTATGGCAGCACGTCGACCAGTAGGAGATCGCCGGCGGCGGCCCAACGAATCGTGCAGTCCTGCAAGCTCTGGTCGGCATGTTCCAGGCGATCGGAGAGCAGTTTTGTGCCGCTTCCATCGCCGCCTCCGTCGGCCAGCTGGATCACGAGCGATCCGCCGAGCGGATCGATGAGGACCCGCTCGCCGAGTTTCACGTGGGTGGCGGCGACATGGTCGGCGCGGGTAGCGAGTGTCCACGAGACGTCTTGGCTGGCTGGGAAACGATGGTCGCGATCGCCGCGGGCGTCGAGGTACGACAGCGTGCCGTCGAGGCCGATCTCCCAGCGGAACACCCGAAGGTCGCCTTCGCCGCCACCCGTGCGGAACACCGCCAGCAGCTTCTGGCCGACGGCATAGAGCTGCTCGAGTTTGGTCTGGCTGAAGTAGGTGTGGAGCTCCTCGAAGTCGCGCCGGAACTGATCGTCGTCGAGCGCTGATCCGGACAAACCCTCGGTGTTCGGACTGAACCACACGCCGGGCTGGCTTTCGGACCCCACTTCCAGATGGTGCACGCTGAAAACGTCTTCGGGCCGCACCTCTGCCCGCACGCCGACTTCGGCGTTGTAGGCCATGATCAGCTGTGAGTCGATGCTGGCAAGGTCGCGGGGAATCGTGTTGAGCTCGGTGCGCACCCGTTCGGTTGTGGTCAGCTCGAGCTTGGCCGAACCAAAAGCCTCGAGCCGTCTCGCGTTGAGAGCGTCGGCCCGCGAGGTCAGCTCGCGAGCCGCCGATTCGAGCCGACCGCGGAGAAGGGCGTAGGTGCCCTGGGCAATACCGTCGCTGGACTTGTCGGCGGTGCCCTCTTCATTTGCCGAAGTACCAGTATCAGTCATTGTTTCCCAGATGGGAGTTGTGAGCCCTGGCGAACAACTCCGTTAGTGGCGAGGCCCCCCGGGGCCTCGAAACGACCGTCACTTGCCGAGCTGGCGCAGCAGTTCGGCGACGGAGAGGTCACGGATGCCGTCGGCACCGAGCCCCGAGATGGCTTCGGCGATCTTGGCCACGAGATCCTCTTCGCCATCGGCGTACTTCTTCAGCGCGCTCGATGCCAGATCCGAGCTCTCGATGAACCCGTCGACGGCCTTGCCGGAGCTGATGGCGCCGACCAGCCGGTCGACGAACATGTCGGAGCCGCCCACGATGTCGATGTCGGCGTTCTCGAGTCCGACCTTCATCGCTTCGGCCTGCGCTGTTGCGACGCCGACGCGGGCGTCGACTTCGGCGAGGCGGACCTTGGTGTCGGCTTCGAGCTGGCGCACGAACTCCTCGTGCTCCTGGCCGACTCCCTCGAGTTCCCGCATGGCGGCGGCCTTGTCGGTGAGACCAGAAGCCTCCCCCTTGAGTTTGGCTTCGGTTACCTCGGCCTCTGCCAGGCCAGCATCGCGTACCTTTGAGGCTTCCGCTTCGCCCAGCTCGCGCACGGCGTTTGCTTTGGCCCTCTCGACCGTGACGTCGGCGAGGCCGAGCTTCTCGTTGGCGACGGCCCGGGCTTCGAGCACTTCGACTTCGGCCAGGCCGGCTGCTGCCGACTCGGCCTGCACACCTTCTGCCAACTTGATCTTGGCTGCGGCGTCGAGATTGCTTGCTTCCATGCGGCCCTTCGCCATGCGAACCTCTTCGCTCGCCAGGTGCTCGGCGGCGACCGCTTGCGCCTCGGCGGCCTTGATGTCCTTCACCAGGGCAGCCTCGGCGGCGCCCTCGGCCGTGATGATGGCCGACTGCTTCTGACGGTTGGCCTCTTCGACCATGCGAAGAGTATCGATCGCCTCTTCCTGCTCGGCCACGGTCTTGTCGACCGCGATCCGGCTACGGCGGATCTCGGCGATGGTGCCCATCTCCTGTTCGAGCGCCTTCTCGGCCGCGAGAGTCTCGACCTGGCGGCTCATGTCTTCGAGTTCGGCAGCCTTGCGAACTCGCTCCTCTTCGACCGCGATCACTCGCTCGCGGTTCTTGCCGGCAACTTGGACCTCTCGCTGGAGGTTCTCTCGCTCGATGCCGAGCTTCTGGTCGACTTCGATGGCGGCCATCTCGGCCCGCAGTCGTTCCTCGGCGGTGATGGTGTCGATCGTGGCCTGTTCACGGGCTTGCACGCCCTGGACCTCGCGCCGCTGGCGAGCCTCGGCGTCGGCCTGCTGGCGTTCGAGCTCGAGGATCGCTTCACGTGTCTCGACGTTCTTCGCCGTGATCTGCTTCGACTCGTCGTTGGACGCGTTGTTGGTGGCTACGTGCTCGATGGCAGTGAGTTCGGTGATCTTGCGGATGCCCTGGGCGTCGAGAATGTTGTCGCTGTCGAGCTGGGACAGGGGAGTCTGCTCGAGGTAGTCGATGGCCACGTCTTCGAGGCTGTAGCCGTTGAGGTCAGTGCCGATGACTTCGATGATCCGATCGCGAAAGTTCGACCGCTCGGTGTAGAGCGAGATGAACTCCATCTGCTTGCCGACGGTCTTGAGCGCCTCGGAGAACTTGGCCGTGAACAGCTCCTCGAGTGTTTCGACCTGGCTGGCTCGCTCGGTGCCGATGGCTTGGGCGACCTTGATGACGTCTTCCTCGGCCTTGTTGACCCGAACGAAGAAGTTGACCTTGATGTCGGCCCGGATGTTGTCCTCACAGATGAGGCCTTCAGTGGCACGCCGGTCGATCTCGATGGTCTTGACCGAGATGTCCATCATCTCGGCCTTGTGGATCACCGGGATGACGAGGCGACCAGTGAAGGTCACCTCAACGGCTTTGGCCGTCGACACCACCAGCGCCTTGCCCTGCGGGACCTTCTTGTACAGAGTCGAGTAGACGAAGCCACCGACCACCAGGAACGCCAGGGCGATCAGGACGACGAAGACGACAATGAGGATGATGGTGCCCATGCTTGCGGTGCTGCTTTCTGATCCGTAGGGATCACTCTGGTTTGGTAGTGCGGTTTGGTAGTGCGGTTTGGTAGTGCGGTTTGTGGTTCTTGGCCGCGTCAGATGAGGGACTCGACGTCTGGCGAGATGATGAAGCGTCCATCGTGGTCGACGTCGACGATGAGAGCCCTCATGCCGCCCCGGAGGTCGTTGTCGATCGTGCACCGGACCTGGATGAGGTGGGTGCTGTGCTCGCCGTCGACGACTTCGGCCTGACCGAAGGCAGCGTCGACACGGCCGGTTTGGACGGTGCAGAGACGACCGATGAGATCGCGGCGGCGGACGTGTTTGGTCGGCACGAAGATCGGCCGAAGCAGGTGCCCGACCCGACCGGCGACGAAGACGCCGGCAACGAGGCCGGCGAGGCTGATCGTGAGACCGACGAGCAGATTCGGGGCGTTGTCGGACGTGAGGATCACTGTGCCCATCGCCGACACGAACCACCCGACGAGCGAGATGATCGAGAGGGTCAGCGTCAGGGGAAGGATGTGGAGATTGAACGTCTGGAGCAGTCCGGCGAGTGCGCCGTTGTCCGATCCGTCGCCGTCTGACCCTCCGGCGTCGACATCGACATCGACATCACCGACGTCAGCGCTGCCGACATCGAGGTCGAGGTCGCCGCCGTCACCGAGCCCGAACGCGATCGTGATGATCCAGAATCCGAGGCTGATGAGCAGCAACGTCGTGAAGATGACGGTGGGCAGTCCAAAGACAATTTCGAGAAACTCTGACACCCAACCCCCTCTCCAGTGGATCCGCCGTGACGCACATGCTGTCACGTGTCGGGTGTTCAGATGATGAACGACGTCACACTTCTCTGAGTTCCCCGAAATGGCCGGTTTTCTGGCCAGGCATCTTGACCACCAGGCTCAGCGGGGGAGCGACTCGATCACTCCAGCATTGCTCACTTGATCACCAGCGCTCGGATCGTGTCGGCCTGCGAGCCCGTCGCGTCCGGGCCGTACCCGATCTGCCGTCCGGCAAACCGGCTCAACTCGGTGGATATTGCGCCGATGCAATAACGATGTCGACCCGGAAGGAATCGCGGTTCTTCATCGACTCCTGGGCGACCGCAGGTGGCGAACGTGCGCTGATCGTTGGAGACCATCAGCTGAGCTATGCCGAACTCGATCGCCTGATCGACGCGCGGTGTGTCGACCTCGGTGATACCCGGCGGCTCGTGCTCATCGAATCAGAGAATCAACTCGACCCGTTGGTCACCTATCTGGCAGCGCTCCGCGGCCGCCACGTTGTGATGATGGTGCCTCCGGGGCCGACAATCGACGACCTCGTTGCGTCCTATCGACCGGACACGATCCTGCGGCCGTCTGATGAAGGCTGGGTGCTCGATCACCTCCGTGATGAGCCGGCGGGCGGGCTCCATCCCGATCTCGCCCTCCTGCTGTCGACGTCAGGATCGACGGGTGTGTCGAAATTCGTCCGACTGAGCCGGTCGAACCTAGAATCGAACGCCGAAGCAATCGCCGATTATTTGTCGATTGAACCGACCGATTGCGCACTGCTGCCGCTACCGCTCCACTACTGCTACGGGTTGTCGATTCTGCACTCGCACCTGCTGTGCGGCGCTGCCGTCGTGGTGACGGATCGCTCGGTGGTCGACACGTGCTTCTGGACACTGGTTGACGAACATCAGGTGACCACGTTCCCGGCGGTTCCGTTCACGTTCGACCTGCTCGACCGGATCGACTTCGCCTCGAAGGACGTGCCGTCGCTTCGCTACATCACGCAGGCCGGCGGCAAGCTCGCTCCGGAGGCCGTCGAGCGCTACGCCAGGCTCGGTGAAGAGAAGGGCTTCGACCTCGTTGTCATGTACGGGGCGACCGAGGCCACCGCCCGCATGGCCTACCTCCCGCCGCACCTGGCGGTCGAGCATCCACGAGCCATCGGCCAGCCGATACCCGGTGGCGAGTTCGAACTCGCTGACGATGGCGAGCTGCTCTACAGCGGGCCGAACGTGATGATGGGTTATGCCATGAGTCGGGCCGACCTGTCGGCCGGCGCCGACGTCGACGTTTTGCACACCGGTGACCTCGCCACACGAAACGACGCCGGTCTCTACGAGATCACCGGACGGAAGAGCCGTTTCCTGAAGCTCTTCGGACTTCGCGTCAGCCTCGACGCGGTAGAAGGGTTTCTTGCCGATGGAGCCGACGGTTCCGTTGCCGCCACTGGTACTGATGAGCAGCTTGTCATCGCCGTAGAAGGAGGTCGTGACACCGACGTCGTGTGTGACGAAGTCGTCGAACGATTCGGCCTTGCTCGTGCCGCTGTCGCGGTCATCGCTCTGCCGGAGCTGCCCAGATTGGCGAACGGCAAAACCGACTACATGTCGATCCGCGAGCTGAACGAGGACTCGCTGGCCAAGGCTGTTGATTCCGTCGAGGATCCGATGGCGGGTCCCCGGACACGTTCCGTGTCATCGGTGCTGGCGCACGCGGTCGGCCGTGCCGAGATCGCTGACGACGAGACGTTCGTCTCGCTCGGAGGCGACTCCCTCTCCTACGTCGAGGTCTCGATCGAGCTCGAGGATCTGCTGGGGCATGTTCCAGCGGCGTGGCATCTGATGACGGTTGCGGAACTCGAAGCGGCCCGGACCGAACGTGGCCGGCTGCGGGAAGTCGAGACCGGGGTGGCCATCCGTGCGCTGGCAATCCTTGCGATCATGGCTCAGCACTTCGAGCTGCTGAATGTGCTCGGGGGCGCCCATGTGCTGCTCGCCGCCGCCGGCTTCAATTTCTCCCGCTTCACCCTGGGGACGATCTCGCGCCGGGACAGCGCCCGTCCGATCATCCCGATCGTCGTGCGAATCATGATTCCCACCACGGCTTGGGTCTTGCTTGTTTCGTTGATGACGGGGACGCTCGACTGGTCGGTCGTCACCTACGTTTCCCATCTCGATCCGGAAGCCTCGGGTGGCTACTGGTTCATCGAGGTCCTGGTCCAGATCCTCGTGGTCGCCGGTGTTGTTTTCTCGATTCCGAAGGTTCGCGCCCTCCATCGTGTTTCTCCGTATCTCTTCGCCGTCGCCGCCATGACGCTGGCGCTCTATCTGCGCTACGGCATCGAGGCGATCTGGTCGACTGACGACCTCGGATTCAAGGTGCTCCACATGTCGCTGTGGCTGTTCGCGATCGGATGGGTCGCCGAGCAGTCCCGCCGGCGGTGGCAGCGGTGGGCCCTCACGCTGGTCACACTCCTGACCGTGCCGGGGTTCTTCGACTCGACGAGCCGGACCTTGGTGATCCTCGCCGGTGTCGTGGCGCTCATCTGGTTGCCGACGGTCCTCGTGCCCGCCCCGCTCCACCGGGTGCTCGGTGCGATCGGGGGAGCGTCGCTCTACCTCTACCTCGTGCACTTCCAGGTCAACACCGCGCTCGGCGTCGAGCAACCGGTCCTCCAGCTGATCGTGGCGCTGATCTGCGGCCTCGTGGCTTCGGCGGTCTGGTCGCGGATCTTTCATGCGGTCGCTCGTCATAAGCTCGACGATCGTGAGTCAGTTCCATCTCGTTGAGTTCAACGTCGGCCGCTTGCACCACCCGATCGACGCACCCGAGAGCGCGGAGTTCGCCGCATCGCTCGAACCGATCAATCTGCTGGCCGAGGTGTCACCCGGTTTCGTCTGGCGCCTGACCGACGAGAGCGGAATGGGCAGCACCTACATCGACGTGTCGGATGACCAGCGCGACGCTGTGAATCTGTCGCTGTGGGAAAGCCACGAGGCGCTGCACCACTACGTCTACAAGAGTGGTCACGTCGCCTATCTTCGCCGGCGCCGCGAATGGTTCGAGAAGCCGCCGGAGGTCGAAACGGTCTGCTGGTGGATCGAAGCCGGGACAACACCCACCCTCGATGAGGCGTGGGCCAAGCTGGATCAGCTCCGCCGTGACGGGCCCTCAGACGAGGCGTTCACGTTCGCTGATCCCCACCCGGCACCCGACACGCGCCCGGATTGATCGGGCCGGCGCGATTCAGGCCCCGGACGGACCAGCGCTGACCTCGACCTCGAACTCGAGCAGCGTGGCGCCCATGCTGACCGGGCGCTGAGGGGCTTCGGCCTCGTCGCCAGACGGTTGAGCGTGGCTGTTGCGGGCGCCGTCGCCGTCACGCCATCCCTCGTAAGAGGTCTGGTCGGCCCAGCGGGTGTAGACGAACCAGCGGGTTTCGGCATCGCCGGTGGGGCGCAACAGCTCGAAACCTTCAAAGCCGGGAACGTCGGCCAGGCCCTCCATGCGAGCGGTGAATCGCTTCACGATCTCGTCGCCGGCCTGCGGTGGAATCTCGAGTGCGTTGATCTTCACGACAGTCATGTGAGTGTTCTACCGTCGGCTCGGGCCGTTGCCAGAACTACGTCCGGCGGACTGGCTAGTGTTCGACCGGTCCAGAGATCGGGGAGTTGACGTGATTCGTGCTGATGCGTTCGGGGTGGTCGTGAAGGACATGGCGGCAGCCATCGCGTTCTACCAGCAACTCGGGCTCGAGTTCGCCGACGGGGCGGCTGACGAGTCGCATGCCGAAACCACGCTCCCGGGTGGCATCCGGCTCATGTTCGACACCGTGGACCTCATGCGTCAGATCTCCGACTACCACCCCGCGACCGGCGGGCATCGCATGGGCATGGCGTTCCTGTGCGACAGCCCGGCTGAGGTCGATGCGACGCATGCCTCTTTGGTTGCCGATGGGCACCGCAGCGCGGTCGAACCTTGGGACGCATTCTGGGGTCAGCGCTACGCGACCGTGCTCGACCCAGACGACAACCCGGTCGACCTCTTTGCTCCCTTGGAGACCTGAGGACGCGCCAACCGGCTCCTCACTTGGTTTCATGTCAGGACGGATGGCAGCGCTCGGAACTGATCGACGTCGTGCCCGTACAGCAGACGGCAACCCTCCTCATCGCGCAGCCGTTTGAGCTCGACCATGGACGTGCGCTGCTGGTCCGTGTCGTAGCCGAACTTCGGTACGCGCATCTCGTCCAACATCCGATCCCAGTAGATGCAGTCGCCGGTGAGCACGACGGGGCCGGTCTCGAGCTCGACTCGCAACGACTGATGCCCGATCGTGTGGCCTGGCGTCGGTACGCAGACCACGGTTCGGTCACCGAAGACGTCGTGGAGCCCGGCGACGGTCTGCACGTCGTGGCCGAGCACATAGTCGTCCGGCATGTAGGCCCCCTTCTCGATCAGTCGGGGGTCGTTGCCTGCGGCCCATTCGTCGGCCTGCACGATGATGCGGGCGTTCGGTATCTCGGCCGTGCCGCCGACATGGTCGAAGTGGAGATGGCTGAAGATGATGTGGGTGATGTCGGATGGCCGGACGCCCGCCGCGGTGAGCCGGGCTGCGAGTTCTTCGCCCGCCGGGAAGTCTGGTTGAAAGAAGCGGCCGGAACGACCGATGCGCTCGGTGCCGTGTTGCAGATCCGGGTGGAGCCCGGTGTCGAACAACACCAGGCCGTCGGGATGCTCGATCAGCCAGCTCGGGATGGGGAGCGTGGTCGTCGCGTCTTCGCCAGTGATGATCGAGAGACTGGCCGTCAGGCGGCCGATCTCGAGGGGAATGAGTTGCATGAGCGAACCTTTCGACTGCGCTGTTGCTTCCACTCGGCGTTCGTTGGCTGAGCCCGGTGGCCCCGTGCCCCGTCGTCTTACCACGGCTTTGCCCACAGCGGGCAAGAGGACCTGCCTGTACCGTCCTTCGTGTGTTGCGAGCATTCGAGCAGTTGCGCCCCGTCCACGTTCTCGGCTTTGCGCTGTTCCTTTTCGTCGGTGCGGCGTGCTCCGGGCAGGGCGACGATGCGGTTGAGGCCGAAGGCATCGCCGAGAGTCCGGTCACGACTGCCGATATCGCTCTGACCACCGAACCCGCCCCGACCGAACCGGTGACCACCGTGGCCGAGCCGATCGTCCAAGAAATCGCGGTCCGCGTCGACCTCGCCCCGGCCGACGGTGAGCCGGTCTCGTTTGCCGAGCACATCCAGCCGATCCTCGAACGCTCCTGCGTTTCGTGTCACGGCCCGGAACAGGCCGGATCTGATCACGTCGTTCTCGCCACTGCCGCTGACGCGGTCGAGAATGCCGATGCGATGAGGCGCTACACCTCGACTGGTTTGATGCCCCCCTGGCCGGCGTCGTCGCTCTCGGTCCCATTCATCGGGGACGTCACGCTCTCCGCAGGTGAGATTGCTGCCATTGCATCTTGGGAAGCTGATGGTGCCGTGCTCGACGTCGATCCGACCACACCACTGGCGTCGGACGCTCCGCCCTCGTACCTCGATGACCCCGAGATCGTCATGACGGCTTCGGGGGGCGCCTATTCCGGCGACTACGGCGCCATCGACGACTATCGCTGCCTGATCTACGAACCGGGCAATGCGCAGTCCGAATGGATCGTCGGCGCCCACTTCGTGCCGGACGTGACCGAGGTTGTCCATCACGGCATCATCACGCTGGCGTCGAAAGAACTTCGTGATCAGGCGGCGTGGCTGGACGACTCGGCTGCCGGACCGGGTTGGACTTGCTACGGCGGGACCGGTCTCCAGACCAACGATGGTGGACGTCTCGCCAGACTGGGAGGCTGGGCCCCTGGTGGTCCGCCGGCACGGATGCCGGACGGCTATGCCATCGCCCTCGATCCCGGCGACTTCGTCATCGTGCAGATCCACTACCACTACAACGGTGCTGCGCCGGCCGACCTCTCGCTCTACCAGCTGGATCTCGCCAGCGACGAGGAGATCGCCGCCGTCGGAGGCGAGTATGCCCAGCTCACGGGTTCCCTCTATCTCGGCCCGGCCGAGATCCCCTGCTACGTCGGCGACACGAATCCGCTCTGCGATCGTTCGGCTGCAGTCGAACGCGTTCGCGATCTCTACGGCGACTTCATCGGCGGGCTCCCGAACTACTTCCTGTGGAACTGTGGCGCATCGATCGACGACTTTGCCGACATGACCGACGGCGCGGCCTGGTCGACTTGTGACCTACCGGTCGACAATCCCGGGCTGATCACGTCGGTGACCGGGCACATGCACGAGCTTGGTGACAGCATTCGGCTGACCCTGAATCCGGGTGAGCCAGACGAGCGGGTTCTGCTCGACATTCCCGAATGGGACTTCGAGTGGCAGCTCGGCTACCGCCCCGTAGAGGACATCATCATCGATCGTGGTGACACGATCCGCGTCGAGTGCGCGTGGAACCGTGAGAACGCGCCGTACGACGCCGTTGGGTACATCGTCTGGTCGGATGGCACGGGCGACGAGATGTGCTACTCGTCGATCACCACCGCACCCCTCTCCTGATGTCGCTCTCGGCCCGCGTCGCGAGCGCACTTCCCGATCCCGTGCTGCGACGGGCCATCCATCTGTTCTGGAAGTACCAGGAGCCGGAGCTGCGGCGACTCGACGACTACCTCCCGACGGATCGGGTCGTTGTCGATGTCGGGACCTGGTGGGGACCGTGGACGGCCACTTTTGCGAAACGCTGTCCCGAAGTGCATGCGATCGAGCCGCAGCCGCAGCTGGCGGAGCGTCTTCGTTCGTGGGTTCCCCCGCACGTCACGGTGCACGAGACGGCGATCGGCGACGCCGTGGGGCGGGCACTCCTGGGTCGGCCAGACGCCACGCCGGGCAATGATGGGCTGGCGTCGCTTCGTAACGGGGCCACGGCCCCCGACTCGGTCGAGGTCGCCGTCACGACCATCGACGCACTCGAACTACGCAACGTCGGTCTCATGAAGATCGATGTCGAGGGATTCGAGCTGCCCGCCCTGCGAGGGGCGACGGCGACCATCGAACGCGACCGACCCAGGTTGATGATCGAGATCGAACAACGCCATCTCGATGTTCCGATCGGCGAGGTCTTCGCCTGGTTGACCGATCAAAACTACCGAGGCCACTTCCTGCGCAAGGGATGGGAACCGCTCGAACGTTTCGACGTCGAGCGCGATCAGCTCGCCTCCGTCGATCGTCCCCGCAGCGCCGACTACATCAACGCGTTCCTCTTCACGCCGGCTGAGGAGTCGTGGTCAGAACCGACCTGATGGAGCAACCGGCAAGCCCTCGATCTGCAGTCGGTGTGGTGGCGTGGGTCGCCGCAATCGTTGTGGGCGGGGCGGCCGCGGTGCGCACGTTCGGATCCGGGCTGCTCCTGAACTGGGATCAGGTCGTCGGTCCCACGATCCCGATGCCGCCCGGTTTCTTCGGCCTCGGGCCGGAGTTGCCGCGTCGAGTCCCCTTCTACGGTCCACTTGCGTTGGCCAGTGAGGTGGTCGGGGGACCGAACGTGGTGGCCGTGTTGATCTGGTCGACCGTGGCGGTCGCATGCTTGGGTGTGGTTCGGCTGATCGGCAGAAATCCCGTCGGGGTCCTTCTCGGAGTCGTGTACGCACTCTCTCCGTTCCTGCTGAGCCGTCTCGCTGTCGGTCATCTTCCGTTGGCGGTCGCCACCGCGTTGCTGCCCCATGCGTTGGTCGATCTCGGCGATCGACGTCGACGCTGGCAGTGGGCGATCGTTTTCGGTTTCACGGGTTCGAGCGGAACCGTCCTTGGGTTGGTGCCTCTTCTGGTGGCGACGTTGCGTCGCGAACGGTCAGGCGAACGTCTGCGTTCGCTGATCGTGCTCGTGGCTGCCCAGGCGGTGTGGGTCGTGCCTGGATTGGTCGTGCTGGTCGGCGGCAGCGCGTTGCCGTCGGCGGCGTCGGCGCTGTTCCAGGCCAGAGCTGACGGGGTTCTGGGCCCTGCCAGGGCCGTCGCCGGCGGTGGGCTGTTCCTCGTCGACGAGGACGTGGCGACCCGTGCCCCGGTGCTTGCCGCGGTGCTCGGCCTGTCCCTTCTCCTCGGACTCGCTGGCCTCGTCGGCCGGCAACGGTCTGTCCTCCGACCGGACGATGGTGCCGCTTCAATGGAATCGATCGGTCCGGATCTGATCTGGTCGGCGCTGGTCGGGCTCGGACTGTTCGTCGTCCCGACGGTGCCGGGTGTCCGCACCGTCTGGGAGAACGCCCTCGTCGGTCCGCTGGTGATCGTTCGCGAGACTCACAAGTTCTGGCCGCTGTTCGGGCTCGTGCTGCTGGTCGGGCTCGGCAGCGTGCTCGGCCGGCGAGGAGCTCTGGGTGTTGCCGCTGGTGCCGGGTTGGCCGCGCTGGCGATGGCCGTGGGGTGGTCTGGTCTGTGGGGGGCCGATGGTCGGTTGACACCGCTCGCCGAGCCCGCCTCGCTCGCTGCGATCCGGGCCGAGTTGGCCGATGGCGATCACGTGGTTCTCGCCCTTCCCTGGGAGCGCTACGGGCCGTCGTCGCTTGCCGGCGGTCGGGCAACGCTCGAGCCGTCACCGTGGCTTCTCGATGGGCGGATTCTGGCGTCGGGCCGCGCCTTCGCTTCGGTCGACTCGGACGAACGAACAACAGTCGACGACGAGAAGCTTGCGGGAATCGACACCATGGTCCGGGCCGGATCCACCGTGGCAGATGAGTTGCGAGACCTCGGGATCGACCGGGTCGTGGTGATGGGGAGTCCCGACGCCGCGTTCTATCGACGCTTGGGCAGGGAACCCGGTGTGCGGCAGCTCGTCGGCTCCTCGGAGTCGCCCGCGTCGGATGTCGACGCGTCGGTCCTCCTTTTCGCCATCGACGATGTGCCGGTCTCGATCCCCCCGTCGAACGATGCCGGTGCGGTCGCAGTGTTGGCGACACAGTTACTCGCCCTTTTTGCTGCCCTGAGATTGTTCCGTCCGGGCGAGAAATACCGACCGGTGACCGCGAGTGGTTGAATCTCCCCTTGCGTGGTTGTTACCGAGCGGTTAACTTCACTCAACCAATCCGGTGGAGGGACCCCTCGGATGAGGGGACTAACGCAAGGCGTGTGGACTCAATGAAGCGATTTCTCCTGGCAGCACTGCTGCCTCTCTTTTTCGTGCTCGGTGCGGTACTGCCCGCCTCTGCCCAGGGTGGGTACGGCGAGGACCCATCCGAGATCACGATCATCGGCACGGGTGTTGCCAACGCCGATGGCAAGTTCCTTGCCCGCTACACCGCGCCGGCCACGATCGACGAGACCTACTTGGTCTACGTAGTCGGAACCGACAAGGATGGCTTGCCCTTCGAGTTCGTGCTGGCACAGGTCACCCCGGCGTTCGCCGGCCTCACGTGGTCGCTGAACGGATTCGACATGCAACCCGGATCGGAGTTCACCCTCGAGGCTCGCCACGAGCGGGGGACGAATGTGGCCTCTCAGGTACTCGGCCTCCAGAACCTTCCGGTCACGGGTAGTGACTCGCGTGGGATCGTCGGTGTTGGTCTGGTGTTGGCCGTCATCGGTGGCGCTCTGCTCTACGGCTCACGGCTCGATCGTTCCGAGCCCGTCAACGCGTGACCAACACGGCGGCGTTCGTCTCCGTCGTCCTCCCCACCAGAAACGAAGCTGACAACATCGTCGAGGTGCTGGAGCGACTCGATGCTCCGCCCGAGGTCGTTCCGGCCCTGATCGAGCGCCGCGGCGGCGCCGATCTTGCGATCGCCTCGAGGTTCAACTGGGAGAGCGTCAGCGAATCGAAGGCGGGTGCGCGCGAGGCAATTCGCTATGGCCGCCATCTGCTCGATCTCCGCCGACGAGTCAGAGCCGGATCGATCGCCGAACGCGCGGAACCGGTCTCGGTGTCGTGAGGATCCTCTTCAACGCCTCGCGTGAGCTGGCCAACGAGCACTCGGGCGGGTCCGAGGTCTACATGGACATCGTGATGCGAGGGCTCACGCAACGCGGCCACGAGGTGACGCTCTCGGCCGGAGGTCCGATCGAACCCCGCGAGTACACCGTGCGCGACGCCGGGTCGACGCTCGGGCAGTTCGTCAAGTATCCGCTTTGGTATCTCCGCCACCGTCGGCAGTTCGATCTTGTGGTCGATGTGGCGAACGGGCTCACGTTCTACACCCCGGTCTTTCGCCGGGGCCCCAGCTTGTGTGTTGTCCATCACGTGCACACCGAGATGTGGTCTGAATGGTTCTCCCCGCTGGTCGCCGCCGCCGGACGTTTCCTCGAGCGTCGGGTGATGCCACTGCTCTACGGCAACACACCGTTCGTCGCGGTCTCCGAGTCGACCCGCACAGCGCTTCATGGCATCGGCGTCGATCACAGACGAGTCAGCATCGCCTACAACGCCACCGCCGTTCCCGACGAGCCGGCGGCGGCAACGTCGACTGCGCCGCTGTTCGTCGCCGTCGGGCGTCTCGTGCCTCACAAACGGCTCCACCTGCTCCTCGAGCGATGGCCTGAAGTTCGGGCTGCCACCGGTGGCGAGCTGGTCATCGTCGGCGAGGGCCTCGAGCGCGGTCGGTTGGAGTCGCTCCTCACCGACGGCGCCCGTCTGGCTGGTCGGGTGTCCGAAGCAGAACGGGACCAGCTGCTCGCTTCGGCGACCGTCCTCCTCCATCCCTCCTATGTCGAGGGGTGGGGCCTCGTTGTCATGGAGGCGGCGGCTCAGGGCACGCCGTCGATCGGATTCGATGTTCCCGGCGTGCGAGATTCCGTGGTCGACAACGACACGGGATGGATCTGTCACGACCTCGACCATCTGGTCAAGCAGTGGATCTCGGTCGGACGAGATCCAGAGCTGGCGGAGCGATTCGGAAGCGCGGCGAGGGAGCGGGCCCGCACATTCGGCGAAGATGCCCTGGTGGAGTCGTTCGAACGGGCGGCAATCGAGGCGGTTGTCGCAAAGACGGGCGTTGCAAAGACGGCGTCGAGCCGCCGCTGGGCGCGCTTCACCGCGGGGTTGTCCTCGTGACGGAGGCCGCTGTCGACGTGCGCCCTGACGGGGCAGCACCGCCGTCGGCTCTCGAGATCCTGCGTCGGTTCCGGAACGAGAAGACCGATCCCGCACCGTTCTACGTCGGCCTCGCCGATCGGACCATCGCCAGCTTTCCTCACCAGCTCGCCGGCGCCCGCATCCTCGATCTCGGATGTGGACCGGGTTGGTACTCGGTCGCGCTCGAACGAGCCGGTGCGACCGTGGTGGGGCTCGATCTCGGCGGCGACGATGTTGCCGATGCCTTGACGCGGGATGTCGCGGCCCTCGTCGGCGACGCGCAGAAGATGCCATACCCGGACGGTTCGTTCGACGGCGTCTTCTGCTCGAATCTGATCGAGCACGTTCCCGACCCGTCTGCGGTGCTCGACGAGATCGCCAGAGTGTTGCGGCCCGGAGGCTGGGCGTGGATCAGTTGGACCCCTTGGTTCTCGCCGTGGGGTGGACACGAGATCGTGCCGCTTCATCTGCTCGGCCCTCGTCTGGGTCCTCGCCTGTGGACTCGCTGGTTCGGCGAGCCCCGAAAGAACGTTCCGTACGACGGCCTCTGGCCCTCATACGTGGGTCGGATGCTGGCGTTGACGAAGCAGCACCCGGGCCTGCGCTTCGACGGGGCGCACCCCCGGTACTACCCGTTCCTCCGACCGATGATGCGGGTGCCGGGCCTGCGAGAGTTCGCGTCGTGGAACTGTGTCATCGAGGCGACCCGTCGCTGACGGTTCCGATTCGGCGGAGCGCTTCGATGCCCGCCATGAGAAGCATCCCGATCACGATTCGCATGGCTTGATCGGCCCGTGCCGGGTCGATGATGGACGCCGTGCCCTCGAGAAGAGGTGACACTCGGTAGGCAATGACTGTCATGAGCAACGCTGCGATCGAGATGAAGGTGACGCGTGGCAGCCATCGATGGATGCACCACGCCGCTGCGGCTCCGGCGATGGCGATCGGCCCGCCAAACAGCCATGCAGCAGCGACGCCCAGCCCGGGTGCGAGCACTGCCGTCGGCAGCCGTCGACGCTGCACTGGAACGTGCTCCCGCTGCTGCGGCGTCCGCCCAGGGAGGGCGATCGCCGCTGCCGTCATGACGAGGCCGAAGATGGTGACCCACCACGATCGAGTGACCGCAACGTCGGCGGGGTGTGCCGCCCGTTCGATGGGGCCGGCGGTGTCAACGGCGATCCCCGTCAAACCATCGGCAGCGAACCGTCCACCGGCTGCTGAGTCCCGGTTCGAGCTCACGGTGTCGATCGACCAGTCGACGTCGAACGCGTCTGGCAGGACCACGATGTCGCCAACCCCCGGCTCCTCATCGGCGAGCGGAATTCGCGTCACTGGATCGAGATCCAGGGAGCCGGCGGTGAGGCGGACATCGGTGACGGCGTCACCGGGCGGCGGGGTCACCTCGATGCGATGTGTCCCCGGAGTGAGATCGATCGGGTCGCCGCCGGCGCACGGCCCGGCGATCGCGATGCCGTCGCCGATGGGGCGGATCAGCATGCGGACCGGTTCGCCGTCAATCGTCACGAAGGGCAGGCAGCGAACGACTGTGGCTTGGGTCTGCATGGACACGGCTATCTCATGCGGTCGGTCGAGCCAGGTCGTGACCTCGGTGATCATGGGCTGCTCACTTGGTTCCTCTGGTCCGATCAGGAACAGCGCCGGGATCTGGTCGGCGTTCGGGAGAGCTGACGCGTAGTCTGCAATGCCGGCACCGACATGGGTGACCGGCCGGAGCGGCCCGACGTCGACGGTGTCGATGATCACGTCAACCACGCCGACGGCCGCCAGACCAGGAAGGGTCGGTCCGATCTCGATCGTGAGGTTGGTGAGCGTTCGCGATTCGAGTTCGAACCGGTCGTCGGAGCGGACGGCTTCGACCGCTTGGCCGTCTACGGTGATCAGCAGGTCGTCGATGCGCTGCTCGGCATCATCGAGGACGATCACGATGCTGTCGACCGCCGTTGCCTCATCGAAGCTGAGGGAGAGTTGCTGGGGATCGTCCTGGACCAGACGTGGGACGCGCCATGAGGTCGCCGGGTCGCCGTCGAAGGCGCGAAGTGGTTGATGCTCGAGACCGAGGAGCCATCGGTCGACCGAACTCGTCACCGCCGCCCCGTCGAGATCGACGGTCGTCAGAACCGACACACCGTTGACCCCGAGCCAATCGTTGGCATCGGCTGGATCGAGGGCCGGGGCGAACCGATAGCCGTAGTACTCGATCCTTCGGTCGATCGATCGTGTCGTCGCGGTGACCACCACGAGAGCGACATCGTCCGAGAGAGCGTCATCGACGACGCTCGCTTCCGCATCGATGGAGGGAAGGAACCGGACGACGTGACCGCCGCCGAGCAGACCCTGTTCGGCCACGCTGACGAGTGCGGCACCCGCGCCATCGACGACGATCGTGCGCGGTGTGCCCTCGGCGGGTAGCACGACGGTCTTGGGCGGCGCCGCGGTGTCGATCCGGTAGATCTCGATCGGAGGCAACGCCAACTCGATCGGTTCGGGCGACAGAGGGTTCACCACGAACCGGCCCGGCGTCCCGTGACGGCCGACGAGGGTCAGGTCCGGATCGCCCCGCAGCGCGTCGAGATCGGCCGGCCGAGGAAGCCCCTGGAGTTCCCAGGCGAGGTCGTTGCGGATAACGAGGTGCGTGATGCCGAGTCGTTCGGCGATCGGTGCCAGGGTTCCCGGCTGATAGTCCTGCGCTGTGATGGCGCGATCCAGGGCGTCGATCACATCCGCCGCGATCGGTGTGCTCAGTGGAAGGGTGGAGGCTGCGATCGGCGACGGGACGAGCACGTCGATCAGGTCGTCGCCGATGGTTCCCCACCGATAGCCATTGTTGGTGGATCCGGGAACGACCAGCACCCGGCCGTCGGCCTCGGCCTCCAGCTGCGCCGAAGCATCGTCCCAATAGTCGGGAATGAGGCCCACGCTGAGGTCGGTGTCGTACAGCGGAGTGGCCCAGAACGGTGCCGCCACGGTTGCCAGGATCGTCACTCCGAGAGTTGAGGCGGCGATCGTGCAGACCCGCCGCCAGCGGGCCGGGGAGCGCTTGATCCGAGCGGCGACGTCGTGTGCAGCCCACGCCGCCAGCAGCGCGGTGCCCATGGCCACGATCACGCCGGCTTTGTGCGAACTCCGGAACGCAAACGCCTCGTCGCTGGCAGTGAAGAGGTCGATGAGCGCTCGACCCCAGGGCGTTGGATCGGAGGTGGGGTACGGCCCCACCATCAACACGACCCCGATGAGCACCCAGGAGAGTGCCAACAACCGGACGCGTGACGGCCTCCGACCCAATGCGGCAAGCCCGACCACGAGTGGGGCGACCGTGGCCATGACGACCCACCCGTTCGAAGTGAAGAGGCTGAGATGGGTGCGGAAGGTGGTGGGGCTCAGGCCGAAGTAGAGGAGCCAGAACCCTGCACCCCGGATCGACTCGCCGAATGACGAGGCGAGGGCGACCGCGTCGATCGATTCGGTCTCGGCCAGGCGGTGGGCGAGCGCTGCCGAACCGATCGTCGTCTTCATCAGCATCGCTGCACTGACGAGAACGGCGAGGAGGAGCCCAGCGGTCGCGAAGCCCAGGAGGCGGCGCCGAGCCGCTGGTCGGCGGATGAAGAGGGAGATGCCGAAGATGCCCGCCGGAACACAGGCGAGCACGAAGCCTGGTGGGTCAGCGTTGCCGACGAGGAACACGATGACGGCAACCAACCCTGCCCATCGCAGCGGCCGGCGCTGCGCAGCTCGGACCACCGCGAGGGCCAGCCATGGCGCAGCGGCGTAGCTGGTGTAGAGCGGAATCGGCAGCAGGTACAGCGAGCTCGCCGGCCCGAACGTGAACAGGAGCGCAGCCAGCGGCGCCGCGAATGGCCGACGATGGTCGAGGCTGTGTGCCAGCAGGAGCATGCCGACCGCGGCGAGCGTGAGCAGCGATCCGTGGACCAGACGCTGCAAGAGCCACGGTGAGATACCGAGCTGATCGAGGCCGCTCGACACGAACGTGAGGAACGGCCAGAACTCCTCGGCCGGCCGGCCGAGGCCGCGCCCGGCATCCCACCCGACGAACATCCGATCGAGTCGGGCGGTCGGGTTGAAGGTGAGCTCAAATCGACTGTCGGCCACGTAGCGATTCGGCAGGCTCAGCAAAGGAGAGGTGAAGGCGAGGCAAGCGAGAAGCAGACCTTGGACGCGAGGGGTTGCGAGCACCTGCTTCGGGGTCGACGGTCGTCTCGCAGTATCAGTTGGGCCGGATGTCGTTCTGTCAGACGCTGTGGTCGGCGCCGCGGTGATTTGCGCCGTGGTGATTGGCGCCGTGGTGATTTGCGCCGTGGTGATTGGCGCCGTGGTGATTGGAGCCGTGGGGGTCGGCGCGGTGGGGCGGCTCGGGGAGGAGCGTTTGGTGGTCACCCATCGGTCGACGATGCGAGAGGAGGGTGCTTCGACGAGCCGGTGCAGGCCGTCCGCCAAGAGCAGTGTCCCGATGAGAGCGATCGGAGCGATGAGTCCGAGCGGCACGTCCGGGAGGAGCTCGACGAGCTCGTCGGTCACGACCGGGTGGATCAGGTAGATGCCGTACGAGATGGCGCCGAGCCACTGCAGCGTTCGGGAGGCGAAGAATCGGCGTGCCCGGCCGAGGTCGGCACCTGGCAAGACAACGGCGGCAACGAGGAAGAGGCTCATCAAGCCTTGGAGGAGGAACTGCGCATGCGTCTGGAATCGGGTCGGGGTGATGAAACCGCCAGGGAGGCCGAGCTGGGTCACCGACCAGTAGGAGAGAAGGCCGAGGCTCGAGAGGTAGAGAGGGTGAGTGGCCAGCTGTCTGACCTCGAGCGTCGGGGGACGCTTCGACCAATGAGCGCGCAGTACGGCAAGGAGCAGTCCGGCGGCGAACCAATCGAGATACGCCGGCATCCAGAGAACGCGGCCATCTCCTGGTGTACCGAGGGCCCAGATGCGGAACACGATCGAGGTCCCGGCGAGCAAGCCGATGCCGAGGAACTGGATCTGCGTCCGTTCGATCAGACGCCGACCTCGAGCAGCCCGACGGAGAGGGGCTGCGATGAATGGCAGGGCGACGGAGAACCACAGCTCGATGCACAGCGACCACGCCACGAACGGTGGCAGGAACACCAGCGTTCCTCGGAAGTTCTGGATCAGCAGGTAGGAGGTGAGGTACTCGCCGACCCCGAGCGGCTTGTCCGGCTCGGTGACGAGGAAATGGATGGTCAGGACCACCCAGTAGAGGGGCAGGATGCGGGCCAGTCTGCGAACGATGAAGCGCCAGGTAGCCACAGGTGGAGCGTCGAACAACGCCCACTCGGCGAAGGGCCGGTACACGAGGAAGCCCGAGAGGACGAAGAACAGTGACACGGCGGCGTTGCCGAGCGGCACGGTGAGCCGTCCGAGCAGACCGCCCGGCGCGTCGATGGAGGCGAGGTGGAACGCGAACACTGCGAGGGCGGCTACGGCGCGGTAGCCGGCGAGCTCGGGGATCCAGCCGGCGCGTCGTGGTGTACTTCCGGTCATGTCCGAGGGTGGGCGATCACTCGTCGGCGATGGGAGCGTCGACGGCGAAGAACTCGTCGAAGGTCGCGACGCCGCCCGAGCTGGCGAAGACGCCGGCCGCAGTAGCTGTCTGGAAGGTCGGGTCGACAATGGAACCCACCGGCTGACCGTTCACGAACACTCGGATCTCGGGGCCCTGGGCAAGGACGGCCAGCCGGGTGCCGGCGGCCGTGCTGGTGAGCCCGGTCGCCACGCTCTGGATGATCTCGCCATCGACGGTCACGACGAGGTTCCAGGTAGCGAAGTCGGGTGCGGCCACGAGTGACCAGTGGTTGTTCAGGTCGACGAACCGGAACAGTAGGCCTGATCCGGCGGGGGTATCTCCGACGATGAGGCCCAGGGAGACGTCGGCCCAGCCGGTGTCGGTCACGGCCAGTGATGCCTGATCGCTGCCGTCTGACACCAGCTGACCCCCGATGATCTTCAGCTCGGGTCCGAGCACGCTCCATTTCGGATCCGAGGCCTCGTCGTCGCCGAGCACACCGTCTGGTCGTTCGAAGTCATCGAGAATTCGCTCGGCGGTGACGGGGATGGCCGCAGCCACGGCGTCGTTCTGTTCCTCGCCGGCTCGGGTCGACGCATACCAGCCGAATCCGATGAGAGCGGCAGCGCCGAGCAGGCCGATGGCCGTGAGGCGCGAACCGATGCGGCTGACCTCGTCGTCGGCTACCGCATCGTTGACCGCGGGCCCCGCTGTCTTGGTGGCGGGGTCTACTGCTGTCTCGGTGGCGGCATATCCCTCCACATCGCCTGCGGTCTGCGGATCGGTTCGCTCAGTCATGGGAGTAGCCCGCTCGTCCCAGCGACCGCCGCCGATCGACCAAGATCAGGGCAACGACAGCCCCGACGGCATGGGCGAAGACCCAACCCCATGTGGCACCCCAGACTGGTGTGGAGGTGGACTTCCAGATGGTGATGGTGAGGGCGATGACGGCAACGAGCCAGGTGACAGCAACGGTGAGGCGATGGTCGTCGGCGATGCGGGTCTCGGTGAGAGCGATGCTGGTGAGGCCGAAGCAGAGCACAGCGACGAACAACCACGGCAGGATGCCGGCGAGCTCCTCGTAGTTCGGCCCGAGCTGCCGGAGGATGACGGCGCCGAATGCCTGGCTCATGACCCACCCGACCACACCGACGCCGATGTTGGCGAACAGTGTCAGGCGGATGCGTTGGGCCCGCCCGCCGCCGAACAGGCTCGTCTCCGACAGGAGGACCTGCGAGAGCGTGTGCGGAACGAGGGTGGCCATGACGCCGATACCCCACACGAGGTAGAAGGCGGCATTGAGCGAGCTGCTGACATGGCGAGCGACGATGAGCGGTACGGCGTGATACGGCAGGTGGGTGGCGAGTGCGCTCAAGTGTTGTGACGCCAGGAACGTTCGGTGTCCGGGGGAGAGGTGGCCGTGCCAGGCAATGTCCCCGGAGCGGGTGAGGATGCCGACAGCGACCGCTCCAGACGCCGCGATCGGGGCCGATGCGGCGAGGACGAGCCAGGTCGCTCGGTCCTCCAGGGGAGAGACGAACAGCAGAGGGAGTCGGACAAAGGCCGGGACCGCGGACCGCAGGAAGAGGGCCTGCCACCGGCGAAGCGACATCAAGCGTGCATCGACGCCGAGGGTCAGCGCAGACCCCAGCGCCAGCACCGCCACCAGCACGCCGACGAGCGGCCCGGACACGCCGGACAGGGACGACCACTGCCGTCCGGCAACGATCGGCGAGAGCGCGCCGAGCAAGAGCGCAGCGCCGGCGACCATGCGCAGCGTTGAGCCGGTGATCGTCGGGGCGTTGCCGTCGCCGCCGGTGCGATTGAGGAGGATCGGCGCGCCGAGCGCCGTCGTGGCGACGACCAGTTGGATGACGGTGAACCAGGCTGCGGCTCGGCCGACGTCTGCGGTGTTCGTCGAGGTCCCGGCGGCCAGAACCCAGAACAGGAAGCCGCTGAGGGCCGTGCTGGCGACTGCACCGAGCGCCCAGACCGAGCCGCGACCGAGATCGCCGAGGTCACCCGAGGTGGGTGTGGAAGGTTCGCCGGTGGCTACGGGATTCTCCGCTGACACCGGCTGGCTGATTGCGTCTTCCCCCCCGGCGATGCCGCGCATCCGGCTGCCGACGCTACTGGCTGGTAACCGTAGGGTCCAGGGCTGTTTCACCCCACCTTCGGGCCGTGGAACTCAAGGCGTGCCGAATTGGCGTCGATGATTCGAGAGGAAGACGGTGCTTTTGTGCATCACCAAGGATGGGTTCTCGATGAAGGCACGATGCCTCACCACGATGGTCTGCTCTGCTGCGCTCTTTGCCAGCGGTTGTGCAACGACGGCGACGGTCGCGTCTGCTGCGCCCCCGATCGATGACACGATCAACACCGAGGCGGTGTTCCCGGACGACGGGCTGAGCCATGTGATCGTCACGCCCATCGTCGGGCTCCCCGAAGATGATGTGGGCAGTGGAGCTGCCGCACCTGCGAGCGCGGCATCCGTCGAGACCCCCGGAGGCGACGAACCCCTGGATCCCTCTGACTTCTTGACCCCGGAAATGGTTGCCGACGTGCCACCGGGCGTACCCCTGGGAGTTCGCGATGGTGAGATCGGCTACGTCGACGAGAACGGTCAGTTCGTTCCCTTGACGGTTCCCGTCCCGACGACGACGGTGACGACTGAGGCGGTTGCCCCCGATCCGCCGGCCAGCGATCTCGTGGAGGTCGCCATGTCCTACGGCAACCCATTCATCGATCAGCTGGCCGCCGACCCTGCGGTGGTCGGCATCACGGTGATCGGCGATGGCACCTTCGGTGTCAGCGTGAGCGATCTGTCGGTGATCGATCCGCAGATCTTTGCCATCGTGCCGGACGTCCCCTTCGGTGTCACGGTCGATCAGTACGAAGGCTTTCAGTGGGCACTCGAGAACGACGGTACCAGTCTGCAAACCGTCACTGCCATCGAGCAGGTTGATGACGCCGACCTCGATGTCGCATCCACCCTTGAACGGGCAGACGGGTCGGGAGTCGTCGTCGCTGTCATCGACTCCGGTGTCGACTTTGCCCACGGAGACCTCACCAACTCCGCATGGTCGAACCTCGGTGAAGTGTGCGGAAACGGGACCGACGACGATGGAAATGGCTATGTCGATGATTGCACCGGCTGGGACTTCGCCAACAACGACCCGGCACCGTTCAACGAGGGCGCCGACTCCCATGGGACCCACGTCAGCGGCATCATCACGGCCAACCGGGATGGCCGTGGCATTGCCGGAATTGCCCCAGACGTTCGAGTGATGGATCTGAACGTTGCCAAGCGGACCACGAGCGGCGACTCGATCACGGGGGCTTCGGTCACCGCCGCCATCCGCTACGCGGTGGACAACGGAGCGGACATCATCAACCTGTCGCTCGGATCTCAGCCGGGGACATCGGCTGCGTCGGTGGCGCCCATGGGTGCCGCCATCGACTACGCGGCTTCGAACGGTGTCGTCGTGGTCGTCGCCGCCGGCAATCACGGCATCGATCTGGCGTCACTTCCGGTGTACCCGGCGAGCTTCAATCGGCCGAACATGATCGTGGTGGGAGCGTCGAGCCCGTCGGATACGCGGGCGTCGTTCTCCAACTACGGGGCCGGCATCGTCGACGTCTACGCTCCGGGGGAGCTGATTCTGTCGACGGTTCCCGGTGACGACTTCCGGTTCATGTCGGGGACGAGTCAGGCATCGCCGGCAGTCGCGGCGACGGTCGCACTGGTGATGCAGACCGTTCCGGAGGCGACCGTCGCCGAGGTGATCGATACCGTAGTTTCCAGCGTCGATCGCAGTGACGGACTTTCGACGTCTGTGTCTTCGGGGCGGGTCAATACGGCCTCCGCCATCGGGGCCGATGGTGCGGCGCCGATCCCCACCGAGTTGGAGGTGCGGGTCAGCGGCATCAGCGGACCGTCGAACGCCGTCAACGCCACGGTCGAGATCGTGACGCCGCCTGCGGTGTTCGACGAGGACTACCGCTGGGAGCTCTCTTTGGTCCATACGAACGACAACGGTGCCTACGCCATCGTCGATCACCCGTTCCTGATCGACGGCGAGGTCGTGGTCACCAGCGCGATTGGAGCAGTCGAGTTGGCGGCTGCGGACGCGACCTCGGTCGCCGTCGGTACGACGCTGCCCGCCGGGCGCTACAGCTTCATCATCGAGGCCGTCGCCCTGGCCGACTCGGAGTTCAGACTCGGCGATGCCTTCGTGACCACCTTCGAGATCCCGGGCGATCCGGAGACACCGGTCGATACGACACCGCCGACGACCGCCCCGTTGCCCGCTCCGTCGGCGGACGAGGTGGACGATGGGTCGGCCACGACCCTGCCCAGAACGGCGTCAGACGGCGGCGGCACCGGATCTGGCGGCACCGACGAGTCCGGCGATTCGTCTGACGGGGGAGCGGCCTCGCCCTCGACGACGGTTCGAGCGAGCGACGCACCTGCTTCGACCGATGCGGCCACCTCGCCGAAACCTGTCGGGGACGACGCCTCGTCGTCCGGATCAACCGGCCCGTCATCTGGCACCGTCGATGCGGACGGCGGATCGACCGGATCCGACCCGGGATCATCTGAGCCCACGTCACCGTCGTCCTCGACGGAGTCTTCGCCTGGGACGACTTCGCCATCGGAGAGCGAGCCGGTCCCCTCCAACGCGATTCCGAAGACGCCGGCCCCGGTTCCTGACGGGCTCGGATCCGGGACGGCGCAGAAGGGTGAGTGGGAGGCGACGTCAGTGAGCCCGCAGGCCGGGTATGTGACTGTGGCGAACACGGTGGTCATACGGGGCACGTTCCCGTCGGACACCTACGTCTGGTTCGGCGATCAGCCGGGCCAAGTGGTGCATCAGAACCGAAGTGAGATCACGGTCCGCACGCCGCTACGGGCGGCCGCTGGCGTGGTCGACATCACGCTCCAGAAGTCACCGACCGGGGTCGTGTTGAGGATTCCGGACGCCTACGCGTTCGTCTCACTCGACGATGCGATGCCAGACGCCGACAGCGGGACGAATTCAGGGACCACCGATTCGGGGGCAGCCACGTCGCCCGGAAGCGGTTCGAACGACAGCGGTTCGAACGACGCTGGAGCGCCTGACAGCGGTTCGACTGACAGCGGCGGCGAGAGCGGAACCGATGGTGGCGATCCCGAGAGTGGGATCGACGTTTCCGATCGACGGGCCCGCATGACGGTGGGTGCCGCCGTCGATCTCCCCAATGGGTTGCGTGGCGGTTCGGTGATCATGAACCCGGCGTCGGGAACCACGGTGTGCTCGACTGATCCGTGCGTCTCTGTCCGTCGGTGATGGCGGCTCAGCCGACCTCGTAGACATAGCTCAGCGTGGCGCCTTTGTACGTCGCTGTGGCCTGCCAACAGCCAGGCGTGTCCGGTTCGATGCCGTTGATCATGAAGTCGCCGTCCTCGAGTGTGTAGGCGTTCGTGCCCGGCGCCGCGAACACGACCGTCGGGACGTCGGAGCCAAGACGTCGGTACGTGGTGTGCAGCTGAGGTTGTTCTTCCACGGCTCCTCCGGGGAAGTTGGCGCTCCACCAGACGCTCTTGCGCGGCGTGTGCCCGGTCCGGTTGATCACGGTCCAGAGGTCGTTGGTCCCGAACCAGACGTGGTCGTTCGAGCTCGGGGCCTCAGGCCATGGTTCCGGTGGTGTGAACGCGGTGTCGGGGACTGTGACGGGACAGGCCGGCGCTCCTGTTTCGTCGACCGGGATCTGGTCGGCTCCGGTGTCGGGGTCGAGGAGTCGGCGCCCGCTCGGCGTGATGAGATCGATGGCGAGTCGCCCGTCGGATGAGAGGTCGGTGCCGTTGAACTGAGCTCGCAGCGCTGTGACCCGCCACAGCATCGACCCGTCGGCGGGATCGATGCGGGCCACATCGCCCTCGGTCGTGCGGATGAGCACCGCTGGTCCGGTCTCGAAGTCGAGCACCGTGAGTAGATCGCTGGAGAAGATCGAGACGGTGTTCGAGACCTCGGTCGTCCAGACGGTCTCGCCGGTCTCGATGTCGACGCCCCAGAGCAGCGAGGCAGCGGCCACCGGCTGGTCGGTGTCGGAGACGTCGAGGAGGATGGCGAGCCCGTCGATGGTGACGGGGTCTGTCCTTTGCCAGCTCGTTGCGGCGCGACCCTGCGCTGTCCAGACCGCGGCGCCTGTTGCGAGATCGACGGAGCGGAGGCTCGGGGCTCGGTCGTCGCCTTCGCCGCTGAACGATGTGCGTACGAGGGCCAGGTCATCACCGAGGACGCTCAGGGCGAGCTGTCGTTCGTCAGGGTCACGTTCGAGGCGCCACACCTCGTCGCCGGTGGCAGGGTCGAGTGTGAGCAGCGGGCCGTTGGTGATCTCGAGGTAGACCAGCCCTGGACCACCGTGGAGGTAGGTGTCGCCGCCGCCGCCGCCGCCGGTGTCGTTTGTCCAGACCTCGACCAGCGTGTCGAGGTCGACGGCGGTGACGGCAGTCGACCCGGTGCGATGGACGACGACGTTGGCCTCGGGATACACCATCGGCCCCCAGGGAGCGCAGTTCGAACAGTTGACGAGGTCAGGCCACACCTCGGTGAGCGCCGCCTTGTAGGCGCCGGCCACCCAGATCGGGCGCACATCGAAACGGTCGAGCTCGGTATCGGTGAGGTCGACGGTTGTGGTGATGGTCGTGTTGAGCACCTCGTCGACTCGACAGACCCTGACCATGTTGCCGCTGTGGCCAACGGCGGAGCCCTGGGCGTTGAGCGCCAGGAGGTCCTGGTCGAGGCAGAATCCGTAGTCGATTGTGATCGTGGCGTTCGTCCCCTCGAGGTTGATGGGCGGGCCGGCCTCCGCTTCGATCAGGCGGAGGTCACGGCCGAGCTCCTCGGGAAGGGTCAGACGAAAGCGGCTCCCATCCGCGAGACGAAGGTCAGCGATCGTTGATCCGTCCACGGTGATCGTTTGGAGCGGGGCCCTGCCTTCCGGCTCGATCGCCGGTTCGTCCGGTCTGGCAACGGTGGTTGTCGCGGTGGTGTTCGGGGTGTCCGCGATCTCCACCGGGGCCGGGTTCGTAGCGCCGAGTTGGAGGGCAGCTACTCCCGCCGCGACGATGGCCGCAGCGGCGACCAGCAATGCGATTCGGCGCTCGGCAAAGAGGCCAGACGGCGTGGTGCTCGAATCAGAGCCGGTCGTCCGGGCCCAGACGTCTGGCGGTACCAGTATCTCGAGCGACCGAAATCGTTCGGCGAGGTCGGAGTCGAGAGCGTCGTCGTCGGCAGCGCTGTCGAGGGACGAGTCATCTGCCATCGGGGGCCTCCATCAGGCGGCGGAGTTGGGTGAGCGAACGGTGCAACTGGACTCGCACCGAGCCAGGGGTCGAGTCGATCAATTCGGCGATTTCGGTCGGTTTGAAGTTGCCGGCATACCGAAGCACGACGATCGCTCGTTGTTGGTCGCTGAGCGCGCCGAGCTGGGAGAGGAAGTCGACGATGGGGGCGTCGTAGAGCAGCAGCGTGGCGCCATCGTCGATCGGGCTCCGTCTCGAGCGTTGGTCGGCGAGGAGTCCGGCTGCGATCCTGAATGCGCTGCGCCAGATCCAGGCATCGACGTCCCGGATCTCCTCGCCTCGGCGGAGTGCTTGGTTGAAGGTGTTGGCCTCGGCATCGCTGGCGACATCGGGGTCGCCGCAGTAGGCAAGAAGCGCTCGCCACAACTTGGGGTGCAGACGTCGATAGGCCTCCTCCACGCGATCTGCAGTCATGGTCTTCACGAAGCTACAGGAGTGGTTCGGGGCCAGATCGTTAACAACGCGGTGACGACGACTCGCGAGGGCTCGTGGGGGCAGCGCTGCCAGCGGAGCCGCTACGCTCGACGACGGAGAGATGGCAGGCGGACGATTGCGTCGGTCTTGAAAACCGTTGTACCAGCGATGGTACCGGGGGTTCGAATCCCCCTCTCTCCGCCACAAAACCCCTGGTGGGCTCGCCAAACAGCCATTCGGCTCGACCAACCGGGAGGCCCGATGCGAGGCCAAACCAGCCGAATGCCACTGTGGCGCCACTGGCTTCAGTCCACATGGATGCGCTATGGCCCTGCGATCACCTGCTACTCCAAGGCGGAGTTCAAGCCTGTCGGGGTGTTGCGAGGCTATGGGCGGCGGCAGGGACGGGAGTCGGCTAACGGTCTCTTGATGGGCATGCTGATCAGCGATCGACCATGAGGGGACGAACCACGAAGTGATCCATGCCTCGGCGGCGCGTCGCTTCGAGCCGGCCCCGTCCTAACGGTGAGTTGGGGGCGAGCGGTCGCCCAGCCGGGCAGCGGCGCCGAGAACGGCGTCGGTGATCAGGCCGTGGTGGTGTGAGAGGTCGAGCTCGCCTGCCTCGTTCGCGATGAAGAAGCCGTCGGTGAGTGCCATGGTGAGATGGCCCAGCGATGCGATGGCATCGTCTTCGAGGTCGGGAAACGTGCCGTGATAGAGGCGACGCAGATTGTGCTGGACTTCCGTTCTGATTGCGACGAATCGCTGCCGGGCGGGTGTCGGTGCACTCCGCTGCTCGAGCGTCAGCATGAGCCCGAGTCGCAGAAAGTCGGGTGAGTCGGTGATCACCAGGATCGACTTCCCGAAGCCGTCGCCGAGTGTCTCGTGGTCGGCGGGCGTCGTTGCGGATTTGATGCGTTCGATCCAACGGCGATAGCTGTCTTCGATGACGCTGGCGATCAACGTTTCCTTGTCATCGAAGTGCCAGTAGATCGAACTCTTCGGCAACCCAGACCGCTTGGCGACTGCGGCGATGGTGGTCCCATCGAAGCCGCGGGCGCCGGCGAGTTCGGCTGTGGCGTCGAGAATTCGGCGTCTCGATTCCTCGCCGTCGGCCCGGATTCGCCTCTGTGTCTCCATGGGTTGACGATAGCTCAACGTTGTGTAATTGTACCGATGAGTCTAATTGGACCGTTCGGTACATGTTTGTCCGATCCGGCAGGGAGAGTGCAGATGATTCAGAACCTGGCCTACGTGGCCTTCCGCTCAGCGGCCTTCGACGAATGGCGCAGCTTCGGTGCTGACATCGTTGGCGGAGCCCTGGCCGCCGACGGGCCAGACGGTTCGGTTCGGGTTCGGTTCGACGCTCGGCCATGGCGAATTGCGGTGGCTCCGGGTGAACGCGACGAACTGGAGTGCATTGGTTGGGACGTGAGTGCCGAGGACTTCAACTCGACTGTCGAGTCTGTCGAACGGTTCGGCTGTGTCGTCGAGCGGTCGCCAGCCCAAGCGGAAGCTCGCGGCGCCAGCGAACTGGCAACCTTCGTCGATCCGTTCGGCCTGCGTCACGAGTTGGTGGTTGGGGTCGAGGAAGTCGAAGACTTCCAACCCGCCCCGCACATGAGAGGGACCTTCGTCACCGCCGAGCAGGGCATGGGCCACATCGTGCTGATGTTGCCAAGCCTTGACGACGGTGTGCGATTTGTGACCGAAGCACTCGGGCTTGTGCTGAGCGACACCATTGAGGCGGGCCAGACGATCCAGTTCTTCCATTGCGCCGGGACCACTGCCCGCCATCACAGCCTCGCAATTACCGAAGTTCCCGGACGGTGCGGGGTCCACCACGTCATGGTTGAAGTCTCCGACGTCGATGACGTCGGTCGGGCCCTCGACCGTGTGCGGGAGGCCGGCCTTCCGCTGTCGATGGACTACGGGCGACACCCGAATGATCTGGTTTCCTCGTTTTACGTCCGTACTCCCTCGGGCTTCGACCTCGAGGTCGGAGCGGGCGGCGTGACGATCAACGACGCCGACTGGCAAACCGACACCTACGACGCCACCAGTCTCTGGGGTCACCATCCACCGGCCGACGGTCCGCTTCGTCCCGGAATCCTGCGGCGCACAGAACCACGCAGTACCGAACAGACCAAGACAGCACAACAGGGAGCCTGACATGCCAGCAACGATCCACACCACCGATGTCACCGTTGGCGACATCTCCTTCCACGTTTCGCAAACAGGTCAGGGCAACAGCCCTTGTCTCGTCTTCTTGCATGGGGGGCCGATGCATTGAGCAACTGGGAGGCCGTCATTGGTGAGCTCGGCTCAGACTTCCATTGCGTTGCCCCCGACATCGTCGGGTTCGGGCACTCCACTCACCCAGATCCTGCACCCGATGGCCTCAAACCATTTACCGATTTGCGGGTCTCGACCTTGATCGACTTGTTCGATCAGATGGGCCTCGAACAGGTGACCTTGGTCGGCAACTCGATGGGAGGGCTCATCTCGATGCTGATAGCCAACGAGCGTCCCGAGTTGGTCGAGCGAATGGTCCTCATGGGATCCGCTGGCGGCAAGGCCCCGATGCTCGATGGTCTCAAGCGGCTCATCGGTTTCTACAAGGACCCGACAGCCGACGCCATGGAGGGATTGCTCGAGGGGTTCCTCCACGACTCATCGATCTTCGGCAGCGACCTTCGCAGCATTGCCGAGGCTCGTCTCCCCAACGCACTACGACCCGATGTCCGTCGCTCGCATCTGGCCACGTTCTCCGGAGCGGGAGGACGAGCCGGTCTGTCGATGGACGATTATCCGAAGCTGACGCTCCCGGTCCTGCTTCTCCACGGTGACGACGACCAGGTGGTCTCGATCGAGTCGAGCCGTTGGCTGGCAGAGCAGTTCCCGAATGCCAAACTCGACGTCTTCGCCGACACCGGCCACTGGCTCCAGATCGAAAAGGGCCCGGAGTTCGCTGCATCCGTGCGCCGGTTTGTTGCTGAGGGCCTCTGATGTCGGCAATGGACCAGCTGGATGACCTCGTCTCACTCGACCGAGGCGAGATCGATCGCCGGGTGTTCAGCGACGAAGAAATCTTCGACGCAGAGATGCGGCTCATCTTTGGACGGGCCTGGCTCTTTCTCTGTCACGAGAGCCAGATCCCAGAGCGGGGTGACTTCTTCGAAGCCGTCATGGGTCGCGACAACGTGCTCGTCGTTCGCCAGAAGGACGGCTCGGTCAAGGCGTTGCTCAACACCTGCACCCACCGCGGCAACGCCGTGTGTCGGGCTGAGGAAGGCAACGCCCGGAGCTTCCTCTGCACATACCACGGCTGGTCGTTCGGGATCGACGGCCGGCTCAAGGGTGTACCCGGTTACAAGGACCTCTATCACGAGGATTTCGACAAGGCCGACTACAATCTTCGTTCCGTCGCCCAAGTTGGGTCCTACAAGGGGTTCGTGTTTGCCACGCATGATCCGGAAGCGCCTCCGCTTGTCGATTTCCTAGGGCCTGCGGGAATTCTTGGGATCGAACAGATCGCGGCCAGGGGCGACATGGAGGTCATCCCGGGCATCCAGAAGTTCACCATCGGGTGCAACTGGAAATTCGCTCAAGACAACGCTCTCGACTGGTACCACCCTCAAGTCACCCATGCGTCGGCGATGAAGGGTGTGCTGCCAGGGCCGAAGCGACCGTCGATCGAGCATCTCGACCAAGACGGGATCACGATGCAGGACGGGCAGGCGCTGGACATGGCCAGGGATGCTGGCCTGAGCGGTACCAAGTTCCCGAACGTGGCGGTGCTGGGAGAGTACGGACACTCCATCGGCGGACCGACTACCGAGGCTCATGTCGGTGAATTCGATCCGAGCTGGCGGCTCGATGGTGACGCCGCCGAAGCACTTGGCGAGGCCAACAAAGACATTGCTGGCCATCCGGTCATCTTTCCGAGCGCCTGGGTCGCTGCGACGGCTCAGATCTCGGTTCGCATCCCACGCAGTGCAACCGTCACCGAGTTCTGGTGGTTCAGTTTCGTCGACAAGAACCTCGATGACCGGAAACGCAGAGTGGCAGTCGCCGCCGCCAATCGAGTGTTCGGTCCAGCGGGTGTTCTCGAACAAGACGACGGCGAGAACTGGATCCAGGCGACCCAACAGACTCATGGTGCGGCGAGCCGTGAGGTGCCGGTCATGATCAACATGGGTCTCGGCCGAGGCGACGTGGTGAAGGAGAACGGGTTGGCCCGCATCGACACCGTCACCAACGAACACCCGCAGCTCTGGCTCTATCACTGCTGGCAGCAATGGATGCGAGGCGGCAGCTGGGACGAGCTCCGTACGGCGACCGAACCACCCGAGCGAATCTGAGGATGACTGTGTCTCACACCGAAACGCCCGAGACCGAGATGTCTCACACCGAAACGTCGTCTGCGCTCAGCGGGATGCTGCGCCAGCACGAAGTCGAACAGTTCTACTTCCACGAGACCGCTTTGCTCGACGCTCGTGACTATCAGTCGTGGGTCGAACTGTTCACCGACGACACCCACTACTTCATGCCGATCCGCCGCACTCGAACGGCCAAGGAACTCGATCGAGAGTTCACCAAGCCGGGGGAGATGGCGTTCTTCGACGACACCAAGCCGCTGCTCGAAGGTCGGGTCATGAAGCTTGCGACGGGTCGTTCGTGGTCTGAAGACCCTCCCTCACGCACCCGGCACCTCATCACCAACGTGCGAGTCACCGCTGACGATGGCAACGAACTCGAGGTGGCATCGAACTTCCACCTCTACCGAACCCGTTTGAACAACGACGAAGACCACTGGATCGGCTCTCGAGCCGACCTGCTGCGTCGAGACGGCGATGGTCTGCGCATCGCCCGGCGCTACATCTACCTCGAGCAAACGGTGCTGACCGCCGCCAACCTGTCGGTGTTCTTCTGATGGGCTGGCTCGAGAAGACATCAATCCTGCTCACCGGCGGAGGCTCAGGCCTCGGATGGGCGCTGGTCGAACGATTCATTGCCGAAGGCGCCAACGTCGGCGTGCTCGAGCTCAGCGCCGAGAAGGCAGACGAGCTTCGAACTGCATTCGGCGACCGAGTGACCGTTAGGGTCGGCGACGCCACGTCATACGACGACAACGCCGCGGCAGTTGCTCAGACCGTTGAGGCCTTCGGGTCACTCGACGTGTTCGTTGGCAATGCCGGGTTGTGGGACTACGCCAAACCGTTGGAACGCCTGGACCCTGCCGCGATTCCCGATGCGTTCGATCAGATCTTCCGGCTGAACGTGATGGCCTACATGCTGGGTGCCCGAGCATCTCTTGATGCACTTCGGGCCTCGAGAGGGGCCATGATCTTCACCGTCTCCAATGCTGGCTTCTGGCCAAGCGGGGGAGGGCCGCTCTACGTCGCGTCGAAGCACGCCGTCATGGGCTTGGTCAAGCAGTTGGCCTACGAGCTGGCACCCGAAGTGCGAGTGAACGGCGTCGCCCCTGGGGGCATGCCAAGTGATCTACGCGGCCCTGCTGCGCTTGGTCAGGCTGACAGGGCGTTCGACAGCCTGCCGGTCGACGACATCATGAAAGAGTTCACTCCGCTGGAACGGGCGATCGCACCCGAGGACTACACCGGCCACTACGTGCTGCTGGCATCGCGTGAGAATTCCTTGACGGTGACCGGCTCAGTCCACAACTGCGACGGCGGCATCGGTGTTCGCGGTCGACGGCAAGCGGAGCGATGAGTAACGCAAAGAAGGTTGGTGACAAGCACATCGGTGACGAGCAGCGTGTTGCGGTCGGCCTCGGCCTCGCTCCCGATGTCTTCTGGCTCGAACGTTCACGTTTGCGTGACCTTGTTGAACAGATCAATGCCAGCCCGATCGACCATGTCGTAGTGACCGATCACGTTGCCTTCCGAGGCGGTCGTGGAGCGGATGGCATCACGGCGCTGACGTTGCTTGCCGGTCTTGGCATCGAGAAACCCCTGCACACCGGCGTGTTGATCCTGCCGTTGCGCCACCCATCGATCCTGGCTCGTCAGCTGCTCGACCTCGCCGACTTTCACGAACCCGGTGTTGTCCTCGGAGTTGGCGTCGGAGGCGATGATCCCGACGAATACACGATGGCCGGCATGTCGGTCACCGAACGCGGCCGGCGCATGGATGACAGCTTGACCATGTTGGAGGAGCTGCTCGGTCCACAAGCATCCATCGACCACAGCGGCTTTCACGCAGCCACCGGTCCTGGCCTTGACCGGCGCGGAGGCCGGCCCGTTTCGATTCTGGTTGGCGGTCGAGCCGATGCCGCTCACCGGCGCGCGGCCGCAGCAGACGGCTGGGTTGGCACGTTCTGTTCCGCCAGTCGATTCGCAGCGGGACGTGACGCAGTGCGAGCGATCACCAACGAACCCCTGACCAGTGGCTACCAGGCCTGGGTCGGGATCGGCCCCGACGGACGAGACCATGCCGACCGCGTGATCAACCAGTTCTACGGGATGGACCCCGCCCCATTCCGGCGGTATACCCCTGCCGGTTCCCCAGCAGAAGTCCACGCCGAGTTGGTCCCATATGTCGAGGCTGGCTGCGACCTGCTGAACCTCTTCGCAGCGTCACCGGCGCCTGAGACATCGGTCGAAGTGATCAGCAATGTCGCTGAGCTTCTGCGATAGCTCGACCTTTACCACCCGCCTCACCCATCACGAAGGAAAGCCCATGACGATCGATCGCGAAACTGCCGCTGCACTCTCGGCCCAGCTGCTCGAGGCAGAACGGACCGGAGAAGCGATTCCTCCTGTCGTCGGTGTGATTCCCGAGGGAGACATCGACAGCGCCTACCTCGTGCAGTCACTGTCGACCGAAACCAAGCTGGCCGATGGTCGGCGAATTGTTGGCCGCAAGATTGGTCTCACGAATCCAGCGGTGCAGAAACAGCTGGGCGTCGACCAACCCGATTTCGGCGTCCTGTTCGATGACATGGCCTTCGCCGACGGAGACCAGATCCCTGCTGGGCGAGTCCTGCAGCCGAAAGTGGAAGCCGAGATCGCCTTTGTCCTGGACGCCGATCTCGAACGTGCCGACCTGAGCGAAGCGGACCTCATCACCGCTATTGGGTCAGTGCAGGCATCGATCGAGATCGTCGGAAGCCGAATCGCCGATTGGCAGATCGGCATCGTCGACACCGTTGCCGACAATGGCTCGTCGGCGGCTTTTGTTCTCGGCGGCCAGGTCAAGACCATCGGTGATGTCGATCTCACCGGGTGTCAGATGACGATGACCAGACGTCGGGCGACCTCCAGCGAAGTGGTCAGTCAAGGAACAGGAGCAGACTGCTTGGGCAGCCCGCTCATCGCTGCCCGTTGGCTGGCGGCAGAACTGGCCCGCCGTGGCGACGCACTGCGCGCCGGCGACATCATCCTCACCGGTGCCCTCGGACCGATGGTCGAAGTGGTCGCCGGCGATCGCTTCGAGGTCGAGATCTCCGGAATCGGCACGGTCGCCGCGGAGTTCGAATGAGCACCCTGTTCGCTGCGCCCGACATCGAAGTGACCGAGCGGCCAGATGGTGTTCGCCTGTTGTCCTCTCGCACACCATTGGGTGAGCACGCAACATCAGTGGGCGAGTGGCTGAAGGAGTGGGCACAGACCGCCCCTGATCGCACGCTGGTCGCGGAGCGTGATGGTGAGGCGTGGGCACCGTTGTCCTATGGCGAGGCCTGGTTGACGGCGCGTTCGATCGGGCAAGCTCTGCTCGACCGGGGTCTTGGGCCTGACCGACCGCTCGTGGTGTTGTCCGGCCCATCGATCGCGCATGCTCAGTTGATGCTTGCTGCTCACCTCGTTGGTGTTCCGTTCGTACCGGTGTCGGTTGCGTACTCCCTGGTCGTGGAGGACCCCACCCGGGTGCTCCACATCGTCGATCAGTGTGATGCAGGCCTGGTGTTTGTCGAGCAGTCGGAGCCGTTCGCTCGAGTGCTCGAAGCAATCACGGGTCGCGAGGTCTGCTCAGGTGATGGTGCGGTCGGCGTTGCGTTGCAGGAGCTCATCGATACGCCAGCCACCCCGGCGGTCGACGAGGCTTTCGTCGGCGTTGGCCCTGATCATGTGGCAAAGATTCTCTATACCTCTGGCTCCACAGGGATGCCGAAGGGAGTGCTCACCACTCACCGGATGCTCTGTGCGAACCAGAAGTCGATGGCTCTGGTCTGGCCCTTCCTGGCCGAGACGCCGCCGATTCTGTGCGACTGGCTGCCATGGAGCCACACCTTCGGGTCCAGCCACAACTTCAACCTCGTGCTTGCCAACGGTGGCACGCTGTACATCGACGGTGGAAAGCCTGGGTTTGTTCGACACCACTGTGGCGAACCTCGCCGACGTGCGGCCCACCATCTCATTCAATGTCCCGGCAGGCTTCGCCCGACTTGTGGAACAGTTGGAGTCCAACAGCGAACTCGCAGATGCGTTCTTCTCGCGACTCCAGCTGATCTTCTACGCAGCAGCGCCGCTGCCAGAAGACGTGTGGCACCGTCTGGAAGCTGTGAGCATCCGCACCACTGGGCGAGCCGTTCCGATGACGTCGAGCTGGGGCCTCACCGAGACCGCCCCCGGGGTGACGAGCGCACACTTCCCGCTCGACCGCCCCGGCGTGATCGGCACACCACTGCCGGGTCTCACGCTCAAACTCGTTCCGTCGAATGACAAGACTGAGATCCGAGTGTCTGGCCCCTCGGTGACAGCGGGCTACTTGCACGACCCAGAACGGAGCGCTTCTGTCTTCGACGACGAGGGCTTCCTGATCACCGGTGACGCCGTGAAGCTCGCTGACCCGACGAACCCAAACGCTGGGCTCCTTTTCGACGGACGCGTCGGCGAAGACTTCAAGCTGACGACCGGAACGTGGGTGAACGTTGGCCTCCTCCGACCTCAGATCGTGTCGGCGACTGCTCCGCTCGTGCTCGACTGCGTCGTCACTGGGCACGGTCGTGATCAACTCGGCCTGCTCGTCTG
>RCMY010000496.1_pt1 | contig 42516 bp, 39 predicted proteins | sample 2041341 | NCBI WGS metagenome assembly RCMY01 (sample SAMN09708234, study PRJNA481090) | Marine sediment metagenome, whole genome shotgun sequencing project. | reverse complement strand
TATAGCGTGGCGTGTGTCTTCTATCCCAAAACGCCCTTCATAGTGATCAATATCGTTGGGTTTACCATCGGTTAAAATTAATAACAGTTTTTGCGTCGTTTTTTGCTCTTTCAAAATTTGCGTGGCTTGGCGAATAGCCGCGCCCATTCGCGTATAATAACCAGGACGAATAACTTGTAAACGCCCGCGTATTTCATCAGAATATCGTTCATTAAAGTTTTTAAGGACAGTAAAGCGTACGTTGGTACGCCGAACTGATGAAAATCCGTACATCGCAAAATTGTCGCCAACGCTATCTAGGGCTTCACCAAATAACAGCATGGTGTCTTTAACAACGTCAATGACTCTATTGTCATTATCTAAATGTGCGTCGGTCGACATAGAAAGATCAGCCAGTAATAAGCTTGAAATATCACGATTATTACCGCGAAAGCTCTGATATAAACCATGTTCTTGGGTAGGTGCTATTTGTTGCTCAACATGAAAATCTAACCATGCACTTAAATCTAGCTCTTCGCCTTGTACCTGACCTTTTAACCAAAAGCGCACGCTGTTTAATTGTTCAAATTGCGCTTGAATAATTTTTGCCGTTTTTTGCAGCCTATAGGGTAATTTTGCGGCTTCGCAATCTTTCGGAAGCATGGGTAAAAGAAGGCAACGGTCGTCAACAAGTAATTGTTTTTTATAATCCCACTCAGGAAATTTTATGCCCTCACCTAATGGAATATCGTCTTCCATGGCAGAGGGTAAATCCATATCAATTTTAATGCTGGCAGATTTTTGCTGCTGTTGTTTAGACAATGTAATTTTATCGAGGTCATCTGCAACTTTAAGCGATTGTTCGTCATCGTCATCACTGTCATCGCTACCACGGTCAAGTTGACTAAACTCACTCCACGAAAATATACTCTCGAGACGAAATACCATCATCCCGTCACGGCTTTCACCATCATCTATGCGCTCGCCTTTTTTCCGAGTGGACTTACTTTTAGCGCTGGATTTTTGATTATTATCTTCACTATTTTCGTCTGTGTCTTCCTCAAAGCTAGGCATCACTTGAGGATCAACTTGTGCAGAAGGGTATAGCCACAAATAAACAGCTTGAGGAGCATAGTTTACGGTCGGAAATTCTTTAATGGAACCAGGTTCACTTATTGCTTGAATAATCGCCTGTTCCAATTGTTGTTCTTCCTCAGGGCGATTACTAAAATCAGCGCGGGTTTTTACAAATGCTTGCGCAAGTTTTTGATATCGGGGCGCTAACGCAGGGTAACGCGTTAAGATATCAACCACAAGTTGTTGATTATCTATGGCCCAGTGTTTAAATCCTTGTTGATGATGAGCTGCCAGAATTGCCAACCAAATATAAAGTTCTCGGTTAAGCTCTTTGCTGGGAAAAACGGCCAAGCTTTCTGGCAACCTAAGGCTTTCGTCATCTTGCCACGCCAAGCTAATTTGCTGATTTTCACCTGCAATTCTTTCAAGCCACGTTCTTCTAACCAAATAGTCTCTGGCACTCGCAGCTTCTATGCGCTTAACACTAAGACCTCCCATCGCCCGAAAAACAACCCCTACAGATTTGTTGACCTCTGCAAATTCTACCTTCGCATGAGCATAAACTGTATTCGCTTTCTTGGTAATGTATTTGTGCCAAATACTACCGACCCATTCTTCCATTATTGCCTAATAAAGTTATGTAAATGAACATGTGAATCGTAACAACAAGCCTATTTTAGGCTTGTGATTTGAATCAAGTAAAAGCGTATTACTTATCTTCTTCGCTACCTATTTTAAGGTTAGGTAAATTCGTATTACTGATGATATTGAGTACCAAACCAACGGTAAAAAAGAAAAATGTCGTGGCGCCAATACTCCCTTTGAGTATTTTATCTTCAGAATTGAAAAGAGTCACAAGATAGATACCACACCCTAGCGCGAGGACAAGGCAAAGAATACCAAAAAATTTTGCCACTTTTTGTAAAAAATGTTTTTTATGTTCCAAGTAGTACTCCAATAAAAAGCCGTGATACAGGTATCACGGCTTTAGTAGCGTTTACGCTATGAACGAAAGCTATTATCTAAGCTTTGGCGGTAACATTAACATTAGTTTTTACAGTAGCAGTGGCTTTGTCTTTTATGAAAAAGCTTGCCAAATAAACGAACAAACCAATTAAGAAAACAACACCAGCACCTTCACGCGCCCAATAGAAAATAGATAGTTTTTCTTGGGTTGCCATAAAGCTTAATGCTTCGCCTGATTCAGGTATACGTTGCAACCATACCTGTAATACACCGGCACCGGTCAAGAACAATGTGATAAAGACCATCGCTACGGTCATTAACCAAAAGCTCCACATTTCCCAAACTTGGGCTCTGTTACAGTTAGCCTCACCTATTCCTCTAATTTTAGGCATAGAATAAGAAATAATAGTCAGCACAATCATTACATAAGCACCATAAAACGCCATATGACCATGCGCAGCCGTTATTTGCGAGCCATGAGTATAATAGTTAACCGGTGATAGAGTATGTAAGAATCCCCACACACCAGCGCCTAAGAATGCCATAACGGCTGTACCTAGTGCCCATAGCGTTGCCGCTTTGTTTGGATGTTCTCTGCGACGTCTATTAATCATGTTGAATGCAAATAATACCATTGCAAAGAAAGGCAAAGGCTCTAATGCTGAGAATATTGAACCCACCCACTGCCAATATTCAGGTGTTGCTAACCAGAAAAAGTGATGGCCTGTGCCTAAAAGACCACTAATAAGCGCCATAGCAATAATCACGTACAACCATTTTTCAATGACTTCTCGGTCAACACCAGTCACTTTAATTAAGATATAAGCAAGGATAGCACCCATGATAAGTTCCCAAACACCTTCAACCCACAGGTGAACAACGAACCACCAGAAATACTTATCAAGTGCTAAGTTTACTGGGTTATAAAAAGAGAATAAGAACATTAGTGCTAGGCCAATTAAGCCTGTCATTAAGACCATATTTATGGCTGTCTTACGTCCTTTTAAAATGGTCATGCCGATGTTAAACAAGAAACCTAAACACACTACCACAATACCAATTTTGGTGATAGTTGGCTGCTCAAGAAATTCTCGCCCCATGGTGGGCCATAAATGGTTTAGCGTAATATCGGCAAGCGTAGAATAGGGAACTAGAATATACCCCAAAATCGTTAGCACACCTGCTACCGCGAAAACCCAGAAAAGAATAATGGCCAGTTTAGGACTATACAATTCTGTTTCAGATTCTTCAGGCACTAAATAATAAGCTGCCCCCATAAAACCAAATAGCAGCCATACAATAAGTAAATTTGTATGTACCATACGCGCTACGTTAAACGGAATTGCGCCAGCTATAAAGTCGCCAACAACATACTGTAAACCCATTACTAAACCAAATAGTATTTGGCCCACAAAAAGCATAATAGCAAAGATAAAATAAGGCTTTGCAACTGCTTGTGATTGATATTTTAATAAATTCATTGCATTACCCCTCAATATTCGGTGGCCAATCATTGGTATCTATTTTTGAAGTCCACTTCAAAAACTCCGCTAAATCATCAATTTCTGAATCTTCTAAATGAAAATTAGGCATTTGACGACGCCCCGGTATATTCAATGGTTGAGCATTCATCCAAACTCTTAAAAACGGTTTGAATCCAGCTTCACCACCGCGGCGTATAAAAACATTACCTAGTTCAGGTGCAAAATAAGCGCCTTCGCCAATTAATGAATGACAGCCTATACAGTTATTTTTTTCCCAAAGATGCTTACCGCGCGCTACTGATTCCGTTATATTTTCGCGATTATCCCTTTTCGGCATCTCTTTGACGGTGTGGAAGGTCAAGCCCAGAAATATTAAGATGAAGAAAACGCTCCCACCGTAATAAATATTTCGAGCCATACCTTTTGTAAAACTATCTGACATGGTATTTCCCTTATTAAAGAAGTAATTAACCCTTCGTGATCTTACATGTAATTGAAGGAATAATCACTTGATGCAAATCAAGTTTTTAAAAGATACTTCATACAAGCATCTAATGATAGTTGAATTAAAATAAAAATCAAAACAAAGGTGGCTTTTTTGCCATTGCACGAGAAACGTTAAACATCCCAATCAGTACAAAAAATGCATGCGTGGTCACAAAATAAACCAGCATCATCGCCAATAAGGCTTCAGAATCACGTCCTAGTAGTACCGTTAAGGCTGGAACCACCACTAAGAAAAAGCCAGAAAGTATGGCTAATTGAAAAGATCGATACAAATGTGCACGTTGCCAGCCTGTTTCTTTTTTGTGCTTAATAAATTTCCAAAGTAGAATAAAAAAAGCGATGCCGGGAATTAACAATAAATTCATTAAATAAAGAGATTGATAAATAATCGCGGAGCGCTTTTCTAATTTACTATTATTTTTCATAATACCTCCGTATTGTCAGTGTGCGCGCACTAAATTAAATAGATTGCGCAAATTATACTAGGTAAAATTAAAGAATAACATAATAATAAAACACGCCATTTAGTCGGTGCGTTCTTTAATTCCATAAAAACATCAGTAATTTGCTGGCCTTTAAAAAACACTATGCAAAAGACCAAAATAAGTAACGCTGCTGATGCATCCATTATCTCGCTTAAGTACACCGATAAAAAAGTCAATGCAATAAGAACAAACCAACTGATAATTGCTTGAGTATTACTCATAGTTAATTACACCCATGCTGCCGGTTAAATGACATAAATTAACGGAAATAAAATGACCCATAACATATCCACCATATGCCAATAGCAAGCGCCAGACTCAAAACCAGAATAATTGTCGTGGTATCCATGCTTCAATGTTCTTATTAGCATAAAGATTAAAATAACCATGCCTAACACAACATGTAAAAAGTGAAAGGCAGTAATTAAAAAGTAAAGTGTAAAAAAGGTGTTTGTTTCAATATCAATACCTTGAGCAAAAAGTGATTCATATTCCCAACCTTTAACGAACAAATAAATAAGCGCGAACACGAGCCCTAAAACAAGATACAGCGCTGTCTGATTGCGTGCTTTACGATGCAAAGCATTTACCGAGAGCGCAACAAACAAGCTACTGGTAATTAGCGCAATGGTATTGATCACGCCACTAAAGGTATGTAACTGCGCTTTACCCTGCGTAAAAATTTGTTGATTTAATTGTTCTGTCACCGCAAAGCCAATAAAAAACAACGCAAAAACCGTGAGTTCGACTAAGATAAAAAACCACATAGCTAAATCGCCAGGAAGCCTTTTATTATGTTTTAATAGTAACTCATTGCTCATTAAAATAGACACTTGCCACATCCATTAATGCTTTTATGGTATCAGGATCATCGGTTAAAGGTTCAGCTAAACAACAACGGCAAACGTCCATAGGGTGCATACCACTTGACATCATTTTGGCGGCATATATTAATAAACGGGTAGACGCCACTTCTTCTAAATCTGATTGTTCAAGCCTTCTTAACGCTTGTGCTAGTTCAACCAATTTAAACGCAATTTTTGGATCAACACCCGTTTCTTTAATGATAATTTCTTGCTCAAGTTCAGCCTCTGGATACTCAAAACGCAGCGCAATAAAGCGTTGCCGCGTGCTAGGTTTCATACCTTTTAATAAATTTTGGTAGCCAGGATTATAAGACACAACCAGCATAAAACCGGGTGCGGCTTCAATTAGTTCACCTGTTCGTTCAAGCGGAAGTACACGACGATCATCAGCCAGTGGGTGCACGGTCGTATCTTTGCGCGCTTCAACCACTTCATCTAAATAACAAATGCCGCCCTCGCGCACCGCCCTTGTTAACGGCCCGTCTTGCCAATATGTGCCGTTAGGACCAATAAGATGACGACCCACTAAATCTGCGGCGGTAAGATCGTCATGACATGCCACTGTATACAATGGTTTATTGAGTTTTTGCGCCATGTGAGCAACAAATCGCGTTTTACCGCAACCTGTTGGGCCCTTAATTAATACTGGTAATTGATGGGAAAAAGCATATTCGAATAACGAGACTTCGTTATGTTGTGGCTGGTAAAACAAGTCTTTTTTAGCACTTGCTGAAGATTTAATATTTACACTTGTCATAAAAGAAAATAACCTAACTAAACATGCGGGCTAAGATACCGTTTAATTTAACGATGAACAACCAAGACTAGCATTTACTTGATAAAGGTCAAGCTATTGAAAAAATAGTAATAAGTTTATTAAATTAGTGCCATTTACTCTTCTTCAAGCATTTTGATACTAATCTGACCTGTGTTGAAACGAGACTCGTCATTTTGACGATATTTCAAGGGTCCAGCGGCTCGATCCACTTCTATCGCTTGGCTGCCACTTACCCATGTCAATAAACTACCCTGTGGATTATCTTTTTGCACTTGCGCACAAGCAGAAATACACTGCGCACATTGTGTACAGGTAAATTTTGCTCTTTTAATATTGCGCGTAGGTAGCCGCATTGGACAAGCCTTATCACAAGGTTTACCTTCATGTTGTAAACTACACTCTCGACACGCCTTAGCACGCTTTCGATCAAACTTAACCACCATTGCACGTTGATTTGCCATCCAAATAAGACTTTGGAATAAGCCCAAGGCGCAACCATATTTGCAAAACAAATGACGAGCGAATAAAAAGTCAATTGAAAACACAATGGTTGCTGCAGTAATGAATATAGTTGGGCCAAAACCTAAATTAAAATTGACCAAATCGACAAGTAGTTGTTGAGGGTTTAATAAATAGCTAAGTAAGCTTAGTGCCCAAATAAATGCCATAGAAATAGCAGCAATAGCTACTATTGCTTTCGGTAAAAGGCCCTTACTTGCGCGGCTTGCTTTTTCCCAAACCGTAACACGATTTAAGTGCTTTAGCATTAAATCGTTAATTAACTCTACCACCGAAAAGTGTGGGCACAGCCAGCCACAATAAATGCGCCCATACTTCCAAATAAGCACACCACTAATTGCAACAAATGCCATAGCAGGTAGCAGTACGCGAGTAAATATCTTAATGGCAGCGTCTACGCTGTCGCCACCACCATACAATATGGAGTCAATGCTGATGGTCCACGCTTGCCCAAAAATGATAAAATGACCTAAGGCTAAGTCGAACCTAAAAATGTTTAACAGCGGCGCCAGCAGGAATAATAAGAAAAATCCAGTTTTGGCTAGCATGCGGGTGTTTTGTACGGTCATTGAATAGCCAACTGTATTAGGGAATTATCGTATTATATAGAATGTGATTAAAAGATAGTTAATCTAGATCAAGGTATAGGTCATCTTAGGGCTTATCACTAACATAAGGTTGTTTTCAAACTGTTTTTATTCAAAAATTTATTGGCTATGGGGGTCAATGACTGTTATCAGAACTCATTTAACTAAAAATTGTGTACTTAATGTGACTATTTTTGGTCATTTTCAGTGATGGTTAGAGCATAATATTAGACAGTTCCATTAGCAATTGTCTAAACCCCGTAGCATCGTATTCACGCTTTTTTTATTTTAATCATTAATTTGATGATGAAGCACTGCAAACACTATGTCTAATTTAATAGAACACTCTCGACTATCCTTTTCTAATAAAATCAACAACTAGACATTCAACAAGCAACTGTCTATCCTGGTTAAAAAAGGCGAAACCTATGAAGTCAATCGAAGTCGTTGCTGCCATTATTCAATACCAAGATCGTATTCTTTGCTTGCAAAGAGGACAATCAAAGCTCGACTATATTTCCAAAAAATATGAGTTCCCAGGCGGTAAGATTGAAGAAAACGAATCCCACAAAGCCGCACTTAAAAGAGAAATAAAGGAAGAACTCTCAGTGGAGTTAGAGCATCTTGAGTTTTTTACGTCGATTAAACACCAATACCCAGATTTTCACATTACGATGCACAGTTTTCTATGCCCTATTAATGATCCTAGTAGAATTAAGCTATCTGAGCATATTGACCAAAAATGGCTTTTACAAAGTGAATTGGCTAGCCTCGACTGGGCCGCTGCTGATATTCCTATCGTTAATCAATTACAATATACTTTGTAGGATTTTTGCCAGTGACCAAAACACTTCAAACAACCGAAAACTTCCTCACTGTTAATAACAAGGAAACAAACTTCCACAGTGAATTAGTTGAGGCTTTTCAGACTTGTATATCTTTTAAAATCAATGTTGCTTTTGTGACTTTTAGTGGAATACAAATTCTATTAGATACCTTGAAATGCGCAGAAATAAACGGAATCAATGGTAAGGTAATAACATCTACTTATCTTAATTTTACTGACCCAAAATCAATGCGTAAATTAAGTAGTTTTTGCAATATTGAGCTTAGAATATTTGTGACAAAACGTGAGCAAGGATTTCACCCCAAAAGTTATATCTTCGAATATAATGACCACTACAAAGTATTTGTTGGTTCCTCAAACCTCACCCAAGCAGCCCTCAAAAGTAATGTTGAATGGAACGTAAAAACCATTTCTAAAAAAAATGCGTTTATCGATTCTGTTTATGCAGAATTCGAAAAAATATGGGCTATATCTGAATCTTCTAGTGAAACTTTAATATCAAAATACGAAGATTTTATTAAAACACTTACTAAAAACATATCGCATCCAACTTTATTTACGACCGATAGCGAAGTAATACCTAATTCAATGCAACAAGAGGCTGTTTTTAAACTCTCGCGATTAAGGCTTGCCAATGGAAATAAGGCCTTAGTGATTGCCGCAACAGGCAGTGGAAAAACCTTTATGTCAGCATTTGACGTAAAAGCCATGAAACCCAGAACAATGCTTTTTGTCGTACATAGAGAAAGTATTCTATTAGATGCAATGGACTCGTTTGCCAAAGTGTTGGGCGCCGACAAATCATCTTTTGGGCTACTGACAGGATCATCTCACAACGTAAAATCTTCATTCATCTTTGCTACTAATCTGTCGATTGCTAAGCATTTAAACAAGTTTTCACCTGACTACTTTGACTATATCGTTATAGACGAAGCGCATCATATTACCGCAGACAGTTATCAGAAGATATTGAAGTACTTTACTGCTAAATTTACTTTAGGTATGACAGCAACCCCTGAACGCGGTGACGCAAATTCAATTTATGAAAATTTTGATCACAACATAGCGCTAGAAATACGTTTGAGACACGCATTGGAAGAGAATCTAGTTGTGCCATTTCATTATTTTGGAATAACAGACGCCAGTGGCATTGATTATAGAACTGTTAATCTAAATAGAATTGAAGACGTCGCTAGGCTATTGAAGACTCATTATAGAGTTGAACATATTGTTGAGAAAATTAATTTCTATGGTTATGACGGTGACAAATTAAAAGGGGTTGGATTTTGCGCCAATATTGAGCATGCAGAATATATGGCTTCGCAGTTTGAAGGTCTTGGCTACAATGCTATCGCATTGACAGGCGCTAATTCAGAAAATCAACGTCAACAAGCTATGCAGCAATTGGAAGACGATAATCACACTCTTTGCATGATTTTTACGGTGGATATCTTTAATGAAGGAATAGACATCCCCGCTATCAATCTCATCTTGATGCTTCGCCCCACTGCGTCCCCCGTCATATTTTTGCAGCAGCTTGGCAGAGGGCTGCGTAAACATCCAAATAAATCTTTCCTGACGGTATTGGATTTTATTGGCAATCATAATCGCAGTTTTATGATTGCAATAGCATTATATGGCCAAACGACTTTTGACAAAGACAGCGTTAAAGTTGCCGTTAAACGAAATTTTGTAGATTTACCCGGCTGCACTCACGTTAGTCTTGATGAAATTGCTAAAGAACAGATTCTAGAACAACTCGAGCATGAAAACTTCAATACCTTGGCGTATTTGAAAGAGGAGTACTATGCATTTAAAGCTGTTTGTAATAGCTCTGCAAGTACAAATACGTATAAGTTTCCCATGCTCAATCATTATTTGATGATTGATGGGTCGCCTGAGCCATTAAAGTTTATTAATTACTCTAATACTTATATTGAATTCTTGTCTCGAGTTGAACCTGATAATGTAACAATTCAACAGTTACGGCTAGATGCCAATTTCATATCGCTATATCGCTTTGTTTGTGACCATATGCCAGCTAAACGTGTCCCTGAGCTTTATATTCTAAAGCTACTGACTTATCAAGAAAAGGTAAGCATTCAAAAAGTCGCAGAACTGCTTACTCAAAAAGGCTACAAATATGACGCAAAGAGTATCGTCTTTGCTTTTAATTACTTGGCAGGCAAAAACTTCGATAACAGTGACCTTAAAAAATATGGGGCATTTGGAAGCATTGAGGCGAAAGAAAAAAGTGGATGGGAGCAGTATTTGCAGTCAAAATTGATTGAATTAAAGGAAGTGCATTTTGATGGTCAAGAATACAGTTATCCCTCTTACGGTCATATTGAATTTGTCCGCTCAAATGCGCTAAGTAAAGCGGTAAATAGTGGCAACAAGCTACATTTTTTAAATGATGCTATAGACTATGCTCTGGCTAGGCATGAGCAAGAATTTGGAAATCAAATAAATGGAGAGCAATTCTTAGGATTGTATAAGCAATATAAAATGCGCGATATTGCCTTGGTATGTGAATACAACAAAAAGCATAGCGCATTTAGAGGAGCTGGTGTTTTCAGTTTTGGTCATCATATATTTCTTTTTATTGAGCTACACAAAGATGAAAATGCAATTGCCTATCAAGACAAGTTTATTAATAAACAACAATTCCAATGGGATAGTCCTAAGTCAAGTCGCCCTGATAGGGGTCGCGGTCAAAGTATTATTCACCATAAAGAAAAAGGCCTGAAACTACATCTTTTTGTACGAAAATTCAGGAAAATAGATAGCGTTGTACAACCCTATATTTATATCGGTGAAGGCGTTTATTTATCGCATACGTATAAGAAAACGCGCAAACCAATTACGTTTCAACTCTCTTTAGCGAATGCAGTACCAACTGAGATTTATGCTGAATTTACAAACATCAGTTAAGATTTACATTGATAAATTAAAGAAGTGAAATAGTTTAAAGACTTGAGCATAGTAGCATTTACACTAAAACTATTTGGGATAACATGATGGGTACCTCTGCTAAACTCGCGCCAAGACTAGACGATTTGTCCTCAGTTTATAGCCATAGCATCGAAGTGCAAGCGGCGATTGAATCTGGCATTTTTTATGTTGTTGCTACGTCTTACCACTCAGGCCTATGCATAGGCACACTTGAAAATAACGTACCGGCTTTACTACCTACCCGTGAAGAAGCAGAAGCTGATTTAGTTGATTGGTATAATTGGCAGAAAGGAGCTGTTGCTAATAATGAACGCACTGATGAAGATATAATGCACGCTGAATTACTTAAAGCTAAATGGGATGGCGGTGATTCAATTAGCTTGTACGTACTCGATTGTAAAATTTGTGACGATGATAGCTTGTTGTTTAAAGACTCTGTTGCGAATTTGACCGGTGGTTAGGCATCTGTTCATCAATGTTCATTGCGTTTAATTTGACTGTTTAAGGTATTTACTGCTAGCTGCGATTAAGTAGCTACAAGATGTAATTAAAATAAATATCTTAAGCACTCTTTATCTAAGCCCTTAGCACATATACGTGTTTCTATAAAAATTGAATATACTTGGATATGAAAAAGCCCCGCAATCGCTTGCAGGGCTTAGGTATAAATGGTGCCTCGACCCGGGATCGAACCAGGGACACGCGGATTTTCAATCCGCTGCTCTACCAACTGAGCTATCGAGGCAGGAAATTGTGCGTAAAGCGCAGTATTTCGCTGTGGGGCGTATTAAACGGATTTTGACCGCTTAAGTCAATAGGTTTTTGCGGTTTTTGTTGGTTTGAGTGCTAAAAATGTTGCAACTGCCTATTTTGTAGGCGGCACATAGCCTTCTATACTAGGTTCTATACCTTCAAACAAGAAAGCTTCCATTTTTTCTTCTAAGTACTTTCGGTCGTCGGCTTGCATCATGTTTAGCTTGTTTTCGTTAATTAGCATGGTTTGCTTTTTTTGCCATAGCGTAAAGGCTTCTTTTGAAATGTTATCAAATATACGTTTGCCAAGTTCACCTGGATACAGTTGGAAGTCTAAGCCGGGGGCGTCTTTTTTTAGATGTTCGCAATACACTTCTCTTGCCATGGTAGTTCCTTTTTGGGTGTTTAATACATTGATTGTAATTGTTTGAATATTTTTACAGTAGGTGCCGCAAGCCCTACATTGGTTGACTCGTGAATGTTAAACCACATGCTTTCGTATTGACCTAACTCAAGCGGCAATGTTTGTTCTTGTACGCTGCCAATATACTCAGCTTCGGGCTTGCTCGCAACATCCTCTTCTAGCTCTAATAGTATGGGCGAAATGTGTAAATGAAAGTGACTAAATGTATGCGTAAAGCTTTCCAAGTTTGTTAGACTCGTTTTGCGTTCGTGAAAGGCCTTGAAAAGATCGCTTGGCAAGTCAGTCATATTCGTTACTTCTTGTGTGCTTTCGTAAAATCCCCACAAGCCGCCCCAAATACCACTAGAGGGTCGTTTGTGCATGTAAACACTACCTTGGTAAAACGGGATGATCATCTGTGTGTATTTAGTTGGAATGCTTTTTTTAGGCTTTTTGTGCGGTAGTTCTTGCTGTCTGCCTTGTGCGAACGCTAAGCAATGCGTGTGCACTGGGCATTCTTCACAGTTGGGTTTACTGCGCTTACACAGGGTTGCGCCTAAATCCATCATGGCTTGTGTGTAATCACCATATCTAGCTTGCTTTGTAGCTAGTAAAGGTTCTGGCTTTAAAGACTCAGCCATTCCCCACATAGCATCTTCCACTTTTTTATTCCCGGGCCAGCCCTCTACCGCAAAGTAACGCGCCAATACGCGCTTAACGTTACCGTCTAAAATTACGTAAGGCTGATTATCAGCTAGCGATAATATAGCGGCAGCGGTCGATCGCCCTATTCCCGATAACGAAAGCACATCGTCGAAATTATCAGGAAACTCACCTGCAAATTCATCGCGTACTTTTTGTGCTGCTTTGTGTAAGTTGCGAGCCCTAGCGTAATACCCTAAGCCCGTCCATAAGTGCAGTACTTCATCTTGAGGTGCGTTGGCTAGATCGTTTACGGTGGGAAACTTTTGCATAAAAGTTTCATAGTAAGGAATAACCGTCATCACTTGTGTTTGCTGCAGCATAATTTCAGAAATCCACACACTGTAGCGTGATTTATTCTGCTGCCATGGCAAGTTTTTACGCCCATGTTCGTCAAACCAAGCTAACACTTGCTGACTAAAATTGTATTGTTTCACTGCGTGCTGCATTTAGGGGCTATTCCGGATCTAGAATTCTCTCAATTAAGGCTCGCATACTAACACGAAAACGATATGGCATATGTATGAGAGATAATCGGCATTTTATCTTGATAGTTTCAAAACGAAGTTGAAATACGGTTATTGTAATTAACTCAATTGCCAAGGTTGCTAGGTAAAAATGGAATGATAGATAATTGGTACAAATTAGCGCTGATAAGATGGAATTAAAAAAGGATTATTTTGTATTTTTCAAGTAGTAAGTACAAGTGTGAAATGGTTTGCCGCTAAATACGTTTGCTGGCTATTTTATATACAGAATTCCTTTCTCTTTTGCCTACCGCAACTATCGATACAATGACTTCTAAATCACGTACTTGATAAACTAACCGAAAACCCGCCTTTCGTAATTTAATTTTATAACAATCTTTCATCCCGTTAAGACGACAAGATTCAACTCTTGGACTATTTAAACGTTCGATTAATTTTTTCTTAAACTGAGTTCTAACGGTTGAATCTAGTTTTTTCCATTCGCTAAGTGCCTCTTGCTTAAACACCAGCTCATAGGTCATTAATACTAACCTTTATTTCTGGCTGGTTTTTGCGCTCTTCAACTATTTGCATTAATTCCAAGTCTTCCAATTTATCCATTAGAAGCTCGTATGCTTTAGCGGGAACGCAATAAAATGCGGGTTGATTGCGGTTAAGTACTGCGACAGGAAAGCCATCGCCTTGTTCAACAACGGCCATAGGATTTTTCTTCAGTTCAGAAATACTCGTTGTGGTTTCCGCTAATATGGTATGCATCACATTTCTCATCAAAGCTTTTTATGGTACTCATAATAGGTCTTTTCAGTGTCAACTTCAATTTATAATGTTAATCTTTTTAAGATACTATTTCGTCGAGTTATCAATTAATTTCTTTTCAGACCAACACTCCTTTAATTATAAAAAATTGCATTTGCTCTAAGTACAGGGATAATACCCGCCAATGATATTTGTAGAGACACTTTTTCCCCATGAGTAGGTTTAATTCCCAAGAAGAAGCCCGTGCAGCTGGCGTATACATTTCTGAAGTCAAAAGTTTTGTCAAACGCGAAGGTCGTTTAACCAAAGCGCAAGGCAAAGCCATTGAACACAACTGGCCAAGCATGGGCCTAAGTGTTGAACAAGGCTTGTTAAATCTACACGAAGTATTTGGTCGCAGTGCGCCAAAAGTGCTTGAAATAGGCTTTGGCATGGGTAAGTCCTTGGTCGAAATGGCAAATGCCGATCGCAACACCGACTTTATTGGGGTTGAAGTACATCGCCCCGGCATTGGTGCTTGTTTAGCCGATGCCCAAGAAGCAGAATTAACTAACTTGCGGGTATTTGAACACGACGCGGTTGAAGTACTCAAGCTATGTATTGCCGATAATAGCCTAGATCGTTTACAGCTATTTTTTCCAGATCCGTGGCATAAAAAGCGCCATCACAAACGTCGTATTGTACAAGCCGAGTTTGTACAGCAAATTCGTAGCAAACTAAAAATTGGCGGTGAATTTCATATGGCTACCGATTGGGAACCTTATGCACAACAAATGCTAGAAATAATGCAACAAGCACAAGGCTATAAAAATACCGCAACAGAAGGTGATTACGTGCCCCGCCCTGATTACCGCCCTATTACCAAATTTGAAGTGCGTGGCCAAAAACTTGGGCATGGTGTTTGGGATATTATTTATAAGCGAGAAAGCTAATGGCTAAGGTAAATAGCATGACCACGCTTTCTAATTCGAGTCAATTATTGTTGCGTAGCCTCGAACATTTCGAATCTGGTCATTGGGCCTTAATTAACCCGACCGATTCTGCAATATTTAATCATATTGATAATGCCAATATAGTTGGGCTACACCAATATCATCATATTTTTAGTGAATGTCAGCAGAAAACCCAACGCTCTCAATATTTTGCTGCAGGTTTTACCTTAGCTGATTTACAAAGTCAGGCATTAGATGGCGTTGTAATTTACATGCCTAAGTCAAAGCAGCAACTGGCTATGCTGATTGACAACGCGGCAAGTTTAGTAAAAAAGGGCGCTGTGGTATTAATTGTTGGTGAAAACAAAGCGGGAATTAAAAGCGTTCCTAAACTGCTTGAGAAAATAGGTAAGCAAGTTAATAAAGTGGATAGTGCGAAACACTGCGGTTTATACGCGGTGACGGTTAATGAACCGCTTGAAAAATTTGACGTTGACGACTACGCCATTATTCGTACTTATCAAATAAATCAGCAGCCAATCCAGGTGTTCTCCTTACCTGGTGTGTTTGGGCATAAGCAGCTTGATCCTGGTACCGATTTATTACTCCAGCAACTAAGCCCAAAAGCTTTAGCTAAAACCAAAGGCCATATTTATGATTTTGCTTGCGGGACAGGTGTAATAGGTTGCTATTTAGCAAAAGTAATTGTGAATGATAACTGTGAATTTAGCATGAGCGATGTGTCGGCCCTAGCAACCTATTCAAGCAAAAAAACGGCTGAGCTTAATAAAGTTAAGGTAAACGTAATAGCTTGCGATGGCTTAGCGCAGTTAGCTCGTAAATTTGATGCAATAGTGTCAAACCCGCCATTTCATGCGGGTATGCAAAATGACTACAGCATAACCGAGGCTTTCATAAAGGAAGCCTATAGTCGGTCTAATCTGTATGCTAGTATGACTTTAGTTGCAAACAAATTTTTGCCTTACCCTGATATTCTCGATGCTGTTTATAAAGGTTTTACCGAAGTCGCCGCCAGTAATAAATTTCGAGTATATGGCGCCACTAAGTTTACTAAATAATTCATTAACAGCTTTGGTGCAAACATAAGCTGTACAACCAAGACAATCAGATTTTTATGAAAATACTATTTGTTATATCAGAAGTTGAAGACATTATTAAAACCGGCGGACTGGCAGATGTTGGCAAAGCATTGCCCTTGTCTTTGAAAGGTTTAGGCCACGAAGTGCGTGTTATTATGCCTTATTATAAACAAGTGGCTGAAAATTTTAGGTTAGTTGACGCCATGCCCAGCCAAATTATCCACGTAAATGGCCTAAGTTATACTTACAGTGTGAAAGAGTTAGATTTTCATGGACTTAAAGTCTATTTGATAGACCATCCTTACTTTTCTGAATCTGAATCTCCATATGGTGATACAAGTTTAGCCAGCAATGGACAAAAATTTGCTTTGTTTTCAGTTGCTGCTTTGTGCGTAAGTACGAACGTTAACTTTATACCCGATGTTTTGCATTGTAACGATTGGCATACCTCGTTAACGCCTTATTTTATGAAAAGTGACTACTTAACCAGACATCATCTAATTGCAGATGAATCATTTTTTGCTAATACAAAATGCGTAATGACCATACATAATGCGGCTTTTCAGGGCGTTGAACAGCTCAGGTTAGTACCTTTACTAGATGCAAACGATATGTACAAAGTGTATACCGACAACGGCCACTTAAACATGTTACGTACCGGCATTATGTACTCAGACAAAATTTGTCCAGTCAGCCCAAGCTATGCAAAAGAAATTACGACCTACTTAGGTAGTCATGGCGTGTCAGATGTCATTAATCAAGCGCCCGAAAAAGTCATTGGTATTTTAAATGGCTGTGACTACTCGCAGTGGGATCCAGCATCAGATGATTTAATTCCGGCTAATTTTTCATTAGCAGACATGCGTGGTAAAGCCACATGCAAAAAAGAACTACAAAAACTGGCTAAGCTGCCACAAATTAAATCGGTTCCTGTTGTCGGCATGGTTTGCCGCGCCACTCGCCAAAAAGGATTTGGTTTTATATTGCCTATTATTGAGCAAGTATTACGGCATAAAGTGCAGATTGTAGTAATGGGCACGGGTGATAATGCGATTGTTGCTAAATTACACCAACTTAGTCGCGCGTATCCTGATAAATTTCATTTTTTAGAAGCATTTAAGCCTGACTTTTCACATTTAATTGAAGCGGGTTCTGATTTTTTCTTAATGCCATCAGAATTTGAACCTTGTGGATTGAATCAAATGTATAGTTTAGCGTATGGCACGCTGCCCATTGTACGCAATGTTGGTGGACTAGCCGATACTGTAATTGACGTCAGTTTGCCCGACGCGAATGGCTTTGCGTTTGATGAACCTAGCTCAATGGCTTTGCTAAATACGATTAGGAATGCGCTATTAAGCTACCAAGAATCGCCGTCTTTAATTAAAGAGCTAATTAAACGGGGTATGCAAACTCGTTTTACGTGGGATACGGCCGCTAAACAATATGAACATGTGTATGTTAATTTGTTAAATTAATTTTAAATAAAAATAATGCAGGCTTGCTATTGTATATAAAGCGTTCAGCCCATATATCAATACCCTTGATACTAAAGTAGTGACGTTAATTGCACGCTAAGTGAAAAACTCGCTTTCAAATTACTTCATTTTTTGAAATACTGTGAGCTTAATTAAGAAAATCGAGCGCGAAATGAACTAAAGTTGTGTTTTATATGGGTTTTCATTCAAAGTTGAGTGACAAAAAGCACGTATGAAATGGCCACATAACAAAACATTATAAATTAGACCCGTCGTTGGTTACATTATCATCATGAACGACAAGATATTATCATTAATTTATCAGCTTTAAATCGCGCACCCGCAAACAAAGTTATTGTTACACAAAGAAGAAAGTGCAGGACACTATGCAAACACCAAATATACTAATAGTAGAAGACGAAATAGTTACAAGAACCACTTTAAAAAGCCTGTTTGAAGCCGAAGGTTACAATGTATTCGAAGCCGAAAACGGTGAAGAAATGCATAGTTATTTTGAAAACAACAATATCAACCTAGTAATAATGGACATTAACCTACCGGGTAAAAACGGTTTGATACTCGCAAGAGAAGTTCGCAACAGAAAAAACATAGGTCTAATATTTTTAACCGGCCGTGACAATGACGTTGATAGAATATTGGGGCTTGAAATTGGCGCTGATGACTATTTAACGAAACCATTTAACCCACGTGAACTAACAATTAGAGCACGCAACTTGCTATCTCGCACCAGTAATGCTGCTGAAGACGATGATTTACCTAGTAAAGTCAAATTTAACGGTTGGGTGCTAGATGGCGACAGCCGAAGCTTAATTTCGCCTTTAGGCAAAGAATTTAGACTGCCTAGAAGTGAATTCAGAGCACTACATTTATTCTTAAGTAATCCTGGTAAAATACTCACCCGCGAACAGCTTATTATGGAAATGACCGGTCGTGAATTACGTCAAAATGACCGCACGGTTGATGTAACTATTCGTCGCATTCGTAAGCATTTTGAATCTGAACCACATGATGAAGAGTTGATTGTAACCATTCACGGTGAAGGTTATCGTTTTTGCGGATCAGTTGACTAGTAAACTCGAAACCATTTAATAAAAAAACCACTTTTAAAGTGGTTTTTTTATACTAGCGATTTAGGATGCAAATGGCAGCATGCCTTCGCTTTAAGCGCCTGCTATTTGCATATCATTTATCAGTATCGAACCTGTTTGTAAGGCGCCTCGCACCTCGCGCTGGTCGCCAATTGCCACAATATTTTTAAACATATCGGCTAAATTACCCGCTATCGTAATTTCGTGTACAGGGTATTGAATAACGCCGTTTTCAACCCAAAATCCTGCTGCGCCTCTAGAGTAATCGCCGTTGACAATATTTACGCCTTGTCCCATTAGTTCGGTGACTAATAATCCGGTTCCCATGGTGTTAAGCAAAGCTTTATCACTGTGCCCTGTATCACTTACTATGCAGTTATGTATGCCACCTGCATGGCCATTTGAGCGCATACCGAGTTTACGCGCCGAATAACTGGTTAATAAATAATTAGCTAATACACCGTCTTTAATAATATCCATGTCATTGGTTTGTACCCCTTCGCTATCAAAGCTTGAACTTGCCAATCCTTGTTTTAAATAGGGCAACTCACGAATACTAAGCCAATCGGGGAATATTTGATTGCCTAAACTGTCTAATAAAAAAGAAGACTTGCGGTATAAGCTGCCGCCACTAATCGCACTAATCAAATGCCCAAACACACCAGATGCAATATCTCGATGGAATAACACTGGCGCTTTAGCCGTGGATATTTTACGCGCACCTAGGTGTGATAAGGTTTCTTTCGCCGCGTCTATACCAATTTTTTCAGGAGAGTCTAATTTTTTAGCGTCGCGCGATACGGTATAGGCGTAGTCACGCTGCATTTCGTCGCCTTTTTTTGCTATCAGCACGCAACTTAAGCTATAACGACTACTTGGATAGCCTGCGTTAATTCCCCGCGAGTTACCATATACTCTTACGCCAATATTAGCATTGTATGAGGCGCCATCAGAATTGACGATAAGATCAGAGTGTGACAGCCCTGCAGTTTCGCATAACAAGGCTTGTTCAAGTGCAAATTCTGCATCTAAAGTCTGTGGGTGATATAAATCTAAATCGGGAAAGTCGGTGGCGATTAAATCGGCATCGGCAACGCCGGCATATTCATCTTCATTAGTATATTTCGCAATTTCAATTGCTTTAGTGACCGTCAGTTTTAATGCCTCGGGAGATAAATCGGCAGTTGAGGCACTTCCTTTTTTATTTCCCACAAATACTACGATGCCTAAACCGCCATCATTAGTAAATTCTAGGGTCTCGATTTCTTTTAAGCGAGTGCCAACGGCTATACCTTGGACCTTTGAAATACTTGCTTCAGCGCCTGTAGCGCCTAGCTTTTTAGCAAATGAAAGTGTGTCATCGACAATGTTTTGGATTTCGCTGAGTTGCTGCTTTACCTGCATATAATTAGTTTCACCATTAATTTGCGATTAAAAAGACTATGAATAAGATCATGCGCTAGTTACAATTCAACTAGTTTACCACTAATTAGCCGAAAAACAGCAGATGACCACAAACTCGCCTGAAAACTTTGATGAATCGACTCATGACGAACAAGAATTCGCCAGTAAAACACAACTAAAACAAGAAGCAGAACGTTTAAAGAAGATTGGATTAGAACTCGTCGATTTAACCAAAGGCGAACGTGAAAAAATACCCTTAGACGCCGAGTTGCTTGAGGCCATAGAGTTATGCACCCGCATAAATCGTAAAAAAGATGGCTTTAGACGTCAACTTCAACTAATAGGCAAAAAGTTAAGATCACGTGAAATCGAGCCCATCGAAAAATCGTTGGCTAATTTAAAATCATCTCACACAGCATCTAATCGTCATTTTCACGCTTTAGAACGAATTCGCGATAGCATTGTAAATACGGGTGATGAGGGTATCAATCAAGCCGTGTCTGACTATCCACAATTAGAAAGACAAAAACTTAGGCAGTTATTGCGAACGGCGCAAAAGCAAGAGAAAGAAAATAAGCCCCCTGCTGCTGCACGAGAAATATTCCAGTATTTGAGAGATGAAATTCCTCAAGCTTAGCTTACATTACTTTTGCGGTATTAGTGCTACGTACCTTCTTGATCGTACCTTAAACCCCATTGCTTGCGAATGGTGTCCATAATTTGCATCATCCGTAAGCTTGTTTCGGCAGGCATAATGTGACTGCTCGTTTTTTCTGCCATTAATAGTTGGGTGACATGTTCAATTTCAAATGAAAAATTATTTACGCTATCAAAGGGAAAATCAAATCGCTGTGGCTCTTCCCCCTCAATTGTAAGCGTGTAGTGCTGGGCACCTAAAAAGAAGGGGACTTGTATCGCGCCTTTGTCGCCCATTATATTGGCATACGTTGGTCCGCTCATTCTAAAGCCTGACGACAGTTGTGCAATTGCTCCTGATGCATATTCAAGTGTGTAGAACGAATTTTTGTCAACACCAGTATGCGTCTTTATATGATGGCTACTTATATTAATAGGAAGTTCACCAAACACAATATCAGCAATAGTAATAGGATAAATACCCAAGTCTAACAGTGCTCCACCCGCTAGCGCCTTATTGTTTAGCCTGTGCGAGTCGGGCAACTCACGGTTTAAGCTAAAGTTAGCTTGTACGCATTGTACATTGCCAATTGTGCCTTTAGCGATATGTTTTTGCAAAGATTGGATAGCCGGTAAAAACCTTGTCCAAACCGCCTCAACTAGTAGCAAATTATTTTGTTTGGCTAAGGCAAACGCTTGTTTTGCTTGCGCTTCATTTAAGGTTAGGGGTTTTTCACACAACACGTGCTTACCGTGGCGCAAGCACAACATAATATGTTCAAAATGAAAATTATGCGTGGTAGCAATATAAACAGCGTGAATACTTCGCTCTTGCAGCATACTTTGATAGTCGCCAAAATGCTTCGCAATTGAAAATTTTTCTGCAAATGCTTTTGCGCGCTCGTTATTACTTGCACCGCAAGCAATAACATCTGCATTGGCGACGCTAGCTGAAGACCTCATAAACGTTTGCGCAATGTGCCCACAACCTAATACTGCCCATTTGATATTTTGCATGTCATACCTTGAGTGTAAACCATTTCTAAATTTGTAAGCATTTTATGCTAGCTTCGATTCTATCGAATAGCAGGCAAAATTTCCAATCTTTAAAATTTTACGTAAAGGGGAGAAATTGTTGATTACTCAATTGCAAGTATGTGCTAACAATATTAAATTATAGGTAAAACGCTAAACAGCGCTTAGTTAAATTACTGCCAAAATAGAGAATATGGAGATTGATAGCATGCTGGATTTTTTAGATCTTAACTTTGGGCTTATATGGTTTAACCTTATTCAGCTTGGTATCGCCTTTATTTTAGCCTTACCTATTGCGCTTAATCGTGAAGCCAAGGCACAGGGAGCTGGGCTTCGAACGTTTCCTTTAGTAGCGATTTCTTGCGCCGCTTTCATGTTAGTTGCAATGGATATTTATACTAACCCTGACTCTCAAGCCAGAGTAATGTATGGCGTTATCACCGGCATCGGATTTATTGGTGGTGGCTCTATAATTAAAAGCGATAAGAATGTGCATGGAACCGCAACTGCGGCTGGTATTTGGTTAACCGGTGCAATTGGCGTGTCGGTTGCTTATGGCCGCTATGAAATTGCGCTTGTGTTGAGTTTTATTGGATTTTTAGTGCTGCATTTTTTAGAACCATATAAAAGGGCGCTAAATTCACCGAATGATTCTGAAGAATAAAATTAACAAGCACTCGTTATAATGATGGTAATATTTTTATTATGAGTGTTTTATACACACAATGTTTTCAGGCCGTCCAACAGATTCGCTTATCTCGTAAACGAACAAATTACCAGCCCTTGCTTGCCGTTTGCGTTTTTCTTTTGAGAGCCCTTGTTTCGCACTGGTCACAAATAACCAGTTCATATCAGGTCCGCCAATTGCTAAACAAGTGCCCTGCGTGACCGGTAGAGGATGCCTTAATATTTCTTTCCCCTTAGAATTTATACATACTACGCAGGCTGCGCCCCAAAGTGCTATCCATACATTGCCATTCATATCAACGCATGCACCGCTGGGAAAGCTGTTTTTATCAAATTTGGTGAATAGCTTACACGCCAGTATGTCACCTGCAAAATTAAGCGCATACTGATATATTTTGTGTGTCGCTGAATCGGTATGATACAAAGTTAAGCCATCATCTGAGAAACATATACCGTTAGAAATTTGTATTTCCGATAACATTGAGTGAGCGCTTACGTTATTATTAACAAAGTCAAACTGGTCGAATCGGTATAAAGACGCTAGCTTATCGGTGGCTAATTTTTTGATATCCGAACCATCTTGTACCATAGACCCTAGCCAAAAACGCCCCTGTGGATCGCACTTTCCACCGTTAAAGCGTATGTGCGAATTATCTTTTTCAGGTTTTGCAAAAAAGCACAAATGCTTAGTCGCGTACTGATAGCTTGCTACACCGTTTGCAAACCCCGCAAGCAATAAGTCTGCTTGATCAGTAAACGCAAAACTACCTAAGCGTTCGGGTAAGTCGAATACTTGTAATACTTGATTAAGATATTCGTCGCGCGCTAACATCGTTTTCTCGCTGGTACTTTCAGCGCTAAGCAGACTCGCAACTTGTTTGCTCATTATGCATTTATAAAGTGTCTTACTCTGAATATCAGTCCAATAAACAGCCTGTTGGCCAGTGTGCCACAATACGCTCTCACCTAGAGTATTAGCGCATTTGATTTCAAATAAAAAGCGATTTATTTGCAAGTAAAATTACCTTTAAGAATGATTGAGCGATAAATGACGCTGCCTGACAGAAGCAAAACCTAATACTGTAGCCTGTTTACCATGAAAACATCGCACACAAGCGGTTTGCGTGCGAATCACTTGCGCATATAGATCAGTCATTTGGCATTCCCCTATAATAATTACCTCGCTAATCTTATTAAAGTCCCACTCTGGTGCCTGCATAGCGTCATGAACATCGCTTCCAATAAGTAAACCCTTAAGGTAGGAATGCGCTTGTATAGGCGAAAAGTTTTCAAGCAATTGGGAGGTATAAACGCTAAATAATTCGTGCAAAAGGCTAGTGCTTGTCTTGCGTGATGTGCGCTTTGTACCTAATTGAAAAGCGGTATCGTCAAAAGCGTCGGTTATCATTTGGGTGAACATGCTTGACTGCAGTAACAAATTGCTTAGTTCACCCGTTATTGCGGTTTTAAACACTTTTATAGTGCCATCGTTCACGAGTATCCACTGTGTATGTTCCGCTGGCAAGCAAATTAAGAACGTACCATTTCGGTGAGTCGCGCTGGCGTGTAACCACCCTAACACCTGAATTTCTTGACCATGCAATATATCGAAACGACCATTTTCATGCTGGCATTTTAAACTTGGCAATAAATGAATGGATTGCTCTTGATATTTAAACGAAACTTGGGCGCCAACAATGTCGATAGGTACAACAGGACAAGAAACATAGGGTGTCGTTTTCCAACTAGCAATCCCTCCTTTACCACCAATAATAACCGGTAACAATCCATATTCTTCACGCCATTTTTGAGTAACTGTTAAAAAAAGCTTGGCCGGTTCTTGATCATCCTTAGGAATATTGCTAAAAGTTGCCTCATCCTTTATTTCGACATTCTGATGTGGCTGCATACAACATAAATATGCGTTAAGGCGTGAAGAATCACAATTAATCGCAATATAATAATAGTCTCGTAGTGGATGAAAAGTCATTGAGTTGGTCCTTTGACTTCAACAATAGTACTTCTGATTTCAGGATATTAAATTACAGTCTACTTCTTCATCAATTTATATAGTACGGATGCACAGCCATGCTGCGCGTCCACAATTTGTCGCTAATTTTTAGGCATAGTAGTATAAGGTGATGAATCGCTTATAAACCACTTTACCTAAATTATAGGTTTGTATAAACCTAATAATTTAATTTGATGCGTTTAAAATGTGAGACGATCGGCATGCAAATATATACGGTCAATTAAATCACTCAAATTATCTTGCTCAGCGCGTGACAAGCAACTTAAGAGCTGTGTTTCATATTGCAATGACAAGGGGACTATTTGACTATAAACATCGTAACCGGTTTCGGATAACTTTATTTGAGATCGTCTTTTATCTTCTTTAGCGATCTCTCTTTGGATTAAACTACGCTTAAGTAGATTACCAATTGCACGGCTTATTAACGATTTTTCTATTTGAGTTTTAAGCGATATCTCATCTGCTGACACATCAGGGTATTCACCCAGCACAGCCATTATGCGCCATTCAGTAATTGATAGAGCAAACTTGTCTTTATAGGTTTGCGCAATGCGCGAACTCACCTTGTTAGATAATATGGATAATCGATACGGTAGATATCGGTTTAAGGCCAATATTTGCTGTTGTGTGTTTGTTTTTATTTCGTTCATATAAAGTAGCTTTTTTGTTATGTCTAACTAAACTGATTATGTGCGTATTGATTAATACGCATGTTTACAAGCATAAGATAAACTTGACATTAGTTGCAATAACAACTAATTTAGTTGCACTCACAACTATATGTACTGCTTAATGTACCTATAGTCAATATTATTGATGTTGTATATGGATTTTTGCATTATTTGTTTACGTAACAAAAACAATGTATTTTGAGCTTACCCGATAATCTCGGCGAATTCATATATCACTATTTTGTAGCTTTATATTTAGAGGAATTGCACATGGCAGACTTATACGAAAATCCAATGGGCTTAGACGGTTTTGAATTTGTAGAATTTACTGCACCTAAAAAGGGCATATTAGAAACCGTTTTTACGGCCATGGGATTTACGCATGTAGCGAACCATAAATCGAAAGACGTAGCGCTATGGCGTCAAGGCGATATTAATTTCATTACCAACTATACAAAAAACAGCCCTGCTTTTTACTACGCGCAAGAGCATGGTCCTTCCGCATGCGGCATGGCGTTTAGAGTCAAAAATTCGAAAAAAGCGTATGCTTTAGCGATTGAAAATGGCGCGCAACCTATGGATATGCAAACGGGCGCAATGGAATTGAAACTTCCCGCAATAAAGGGAATTGGTGGTGCATCGTTATATTTGATTGATCGTTATAAAGTAGGTGAAACCATATATGACATAGATTTCGAGTGGATGGAAGGTGTTGATATTCATCCAGAGGGTTGCGGTTTTCATACGCTTGACCACCTTACTCACAACGTATATCGTGGTCGCATGGAGTATTGGGCACATTTTTACGAAAGCTTATTTAACTTCCGTGAAATCCGCTTTTTCGACATTAAAGGTGAGTACACCGGTTTACTGTCTAAAGCGCTAACGGCACCTGATGGCAAAATTAAAATTCCATTAAATGAAGAGGCCGGCGGTGGTGGCGGTGGTCAAATTGAAGAATTTTTAATGCAATACAATGGTGAAGGTATACAACATATAGCCTTTGCCTGCGACGACTTACCTGCCTGTTGGGATAGATTAAAAGCCCAAGGTATGGAATTTATGACGCCGCCCCCAAATACATACTATGAAATGTTAGAAGGACGTTTACCCGGTCATGGCGAGCCAACCGACGAATTAAAAGCACGCGGTATATTATTAGATGGCACCACAGAAGGCGGTCAGCCGCGTTTGTTACTGCAGATTTTTTCAGCCGCTATGTTAGGCCCAGTATTCTTTGAATTTATTCAGCGTAAAGAAGACGATGGCTTTGGTGAAGGTAATTTTAAAGCACTATTTGAATCTATTGAACGCGACCAAGTAGCGCGTGGTGTGGTAGGTAAAAATGATGGTTCAGCAAAAAAGGAAGCTTCCTAATGCAATTATCTCGTATTCACCATGTTGCTTACCGTTGCAACGATGCAAAAGAAACGGTTGAGTTTTACCAAAAAATGTTGAACATGGATTTTCAACTGGCAATAGCCGAAGATAAAGTGCCTTCCACGCAAGCACCCGACCCCTACATGCATGTATTCTTAGATGCGGGTAACGGCAATGTGTTGGCGTTTTTTGAATTGCCAAACTCAGACAAAATGGGCCGTGACGGTAATACACCAGAATGGGTGCAGCACATTGCCTTTGAAGTGCCTAATATGGAAGCGCTGCTAGATGCTAAGACACATTTAGAGGCAAATGGTTTGTCTGTATTAGGGCCAACGGATCATGGTATATTCAAGTCCTTGTACTTTTTTGATCCAAATGGGCATCGTATTGAATTAGCTGCCAACATTGGTACACCAGAAATGATGGCTGAATTGAAGCGCGTTGCACCCGAAATGCTTGAAGAGTGGTCACAAACCAAAAAAGCACCACGGCACGCCGACTGGTTGCATAATGGAAAAGGCTTTCCACAATCGTAACCTACGTAATAAGTACAGCGTCATCATTATCAATAAGTAGAAGCTACAACTCGTTTTAAGGAAACCTTACATGAAATTAGCAAGTTTAAAAGAAGGTCGCGATGGTCAACTTGTGGTCGTTAATAATGCACTTACCAAAATGGCTAATGTGCATTTTATAGCACCCACTTTGCAATACGCGCTAGATAATTGGGAGCAGGTATCTGCCAAACTAGAAGAGCGCTTTAATGAACTTGAAACGGGTGAGCTTGATGGAGAACCCTTTGTAGCTGAAAATACAGCATCACCCCTTCCTCGCGCCTTTCAGTGGGCCGATGGTAGTGCTTACGTAAACCATGTTGAGTTAGTAAGAAAAGCGCGTGGCGCTGAAATGCCAGAAACGTTTTGGACAGAACCTTTAATGTATCAAGGCGGATCAGATAGCTTTTTAGGCCCTAAAGACGATATTGTTATGCCGCAGGACGAAGGTTTTGGGATTGATTTTGAAGCCGAAGTAGCGGTGATTACAGGCGATGTACCTATGGGTGTATCGGCCGCCGATGCGTTAAGTTACATTCGCTTAGTAATGATTGTAAATGATGTATCTTTGCGCGGGTTAATTCCTGGCGAATTAGCCAAAGGCTTTGGATTCTTCCAGTCAAAACCATCAAGTGCGTTTAGTCCAGTTTGCGTAACTCCTAATGCATTAGGCGATGCATGGAAAGACGGAAAACTCCATTTGCCTTTAGTATCTCACTTTAACGGTGAAAAATTTGGTGAACCACAGGCTGGTATTGATATGACATTTAATTTTGGACAGCTTATTGAGCATGCCGCAAAAACACGTCCCTTGTGTGCAGGCACGATTATTGGTTCAGGAACTGTGTCTAACAAACTTGATGGTGGACCCGGTAAGCCAGTAAAAGAAGGCGGTGCTGGTTATAGCTGTATAGCCGAAATCCGTATGATAGAGACTATTCAAGATGGTAGCCCTAGCACTTCTTTCATGCAGTTTGGTGATAGAGTTTCAATAGAAATGTTTGATCAAGATGGGCAATCGATATTCGGACAAATTGCACAAAAAGTTGTTCAGTCCTAGTCTTTTATTTTGTTTCATGGTGTTTCGATAACGCGACAATAGCGTTATCGAAATAGCCAATAGCTAATCACACTTAGCTAATGTGAAAGGTTGTTCACAGAACATTTCCCCGTTAATCAGAATCCCTATTTTGTGGTCTCCAGCATAGTATTTGCGCGTAGTAACCGGCCTGAAACTGTGTCGCTTTAGCAAGGTTATAGAGCTTTTAGGATTAAGCGTCAAACTGCGCCATTTAAACACCTTAGGTCTCAATTCTCCATTCGCTTTTTGATGATGTACCGCGTAATCAATCATGAGTTTCTGTGAATGCAGGGCATTATTGGAAACCGTCAGCGTGACTTCTTGTTCACCGTCTAAATTTAATGTGCTCGATGCTAAACGAAGATTGACCGTTAGCGCTTGCGGCGGTAAAAAGCCCAGTAAAGCAAGTGCCCCGCTATGCCCATTTTTAAGCATAGTACGACATGCATGTGTAATTAGTTTAACGCGAGATATGCTGTCGCTTTTCCACCATTGGGATAAAATTTGTACAACTACGTCTGGATGTAATTTAGCGATATCATTTAAATTATTGGCAACCGAACGTCTTACATATTCAGACTTATCGTCTTTTAACTTATTTAATAGCGGCAAGATTAAATGTGGATCATTTGCGAACACCTGCAATCTTATTCCCCAAGGCAAATAGGGCCTGCAACCTTCTGACACCAATCTTCTAACGTGCACATTGTCATCTTCCGCCCAGGCATGCAGTTCGCTCAATGTTTCCATAGTATGGTCGCGTAAAAAGGGCCTTATTGAAAACTCTGCTGAAAATCGTTGGGTACAAGCACGCAAAAGTGCAAGCCCAGTTGTAAAGCGATTAGGCTGGTCTGTAAGACTCACTTCAGTAATATAATCGGTTACGGGCATTAAAATCCAGCCCGACAATCCCATTTCAAAATGTGTGAACTGAATCGTTTCCGTTGGGCTTGCAGGCGCTAAACATGCGTAAATGATATCGGCAACTTGTTCAAAATCGGCGGGCATATGATCAAGTAATGCTTGTTTTATTTGATTAGAACGCGCTTTTAATTCAAGTGTTTCCAGCTGATTTGAAGCTTGTTGAATAAACGCATCAAAAGGAAAGCTCGACCACTGCGAACTAAGCTGCGTTGCCAAGCGCTTTACTTCGACAAGGTTAAATTTTTCTTTTAACGCTTCAGGCATCAGTATTTTGCATCGTCAAAGTGCTTTTTTGGTCGGCATTACCACGTTAGCAAATATCAAACCCGCTACCAAGGACATAAATATTACAAATGTTTCTTGCCCAATATGTTCAGCTTGCACGAAATCTTTACCCGAAACAAATGAATTAAGGCCAATATATGTTTTTGAACCTGGTACTAGCACTATTAAACCCTGCATAAGAACTATAGTGGCAGGTGCGTTAGCAACACGGGTAAATAGATTAGCAAATACACCCACCGCAAAAGCACCCACAAATGTACCAAGACCAAACTCCAAGTATTTTGATGCCCAAAAAGTTGAGAAATAACCAACAAATCCACACATTATGGCAAAGGGAGCGTGCTTTAAGCGAATATTAAAAATAGGTACCAAAGCTGAACAGAGCAGTAATACCGCGACAAATAAAGACCAGCTTGGTAATTTAGCAAGCGGACTATGTTCTATCTCACTAAAAAAAGTGAAGCCAAGAGAAATACCCAAAAATGCGCCAAAATATAGTTTGAATAGTTGCATCAATGCATCCATTACCCGCGCAGTACCGCTAACTAAATGACGTGACGACAGTTCCGCCAAACCAATAGCGAGTGCAAGGCCAGGAATAAACACAATAATAGACGACAACACCACTAAGCGAATATTGATCCCGGGCTCTAAAAAATGCGCAATCGCGCACGCAAGCACGCCAGAAACTAGGGCAACGGCGGGTTCAAGCATATACAGTACTCGCTTTGAGTATTGGGACCAAAATACGAATAAATACATGACTATACCGATCGCCCCTGCTGCTAGCGCATCTAGCAAAGACGCCCCCATCAGCACGCCAAAAGCACTAGTTGCAAGCGCATACGCGATCATCATGCCAAGCGGGTGTAAAAATTTAATTTTTTCTTCTATTTCCGTGAGACGTTCATCGGCCTCTATAAGCGTGCGCTCACCTGCAATTAATGACGTCACAAGCTCGTCAGTACGAGATAAAGAACCTAAGTCAAGTTCCCCGGGCTGTACACGCGCCGCATGATTATATTCTTCTTCATGCTTATTACTCCATATTACAAAAGTAAGTGAAGTTGGCGTAGAAATGAAGCTTGCATTAACTCGTAAGTATGCAGCTACTTCGGCTAAATGAGCCTCTAAGCGAAAAGCAGGTGTTCCATACTTATGTAACATTTTACCCAGTTTTACGATAAAACGCCGGACGCGGATAAATTCAGCGGTATCCATTCAAATAAAAACCTTAATAGGGGAAAATAAGCGGCACTGTTTATTATTGTATACCGTAATGGCTTGAGATTGCAGTGAGTTCGGACAATTTGGGTAATTTAAAACGTCGAATCAACCACTTTCAGTTTCTTTATCTATGTACATGCATATTTGGTTGGTGTGATTGTTAATATGTGGTAATAAAAATGTTTCACCACAAACACTTTGTGCAATTAACCGCTTCGGTATTGCTAGGTTTATACTGCCTGCTACAATTAAAGATTAGGTAAAATGATACAAAATAATCCTATAGACGAACTTCTTTCTATTATTAACAAAGCGGCAATGCAGTTAAGTATACAATACTTTGCACTCATTAAAAGAAGGTGTGGCCGCGTGTGACAGACATGGATTTTTCTGTAAACAGTGCAATGCGAATTAGTTTTATGCAAAAGATAATAGATATTTGTAATATTTGCTGATTGTTTGTAAAAATAGTCCTCCCATTGCGTTACTTATATTAACGAAAATGTTATTTATGTTTAATTTTCAATGGTTTACATGTACTTTTAAAAGTGTAAGTAAATGGCTTGCTACTTGCTTATTCGATTATTAATAACCAGTTGAACATCATTAATAATAACAATATATAGGAAATAATCTTATGCTTAGTCCATACAAAATACTCACTTGTTTGTTACTAGTCTTAATCCCTGTGTTGTCGACAATTCTGTTTATAGCGTCACCGTTACTGTTTGCATTCCTTTCATCTTTTTTATTTTTGGGCGCAGTCTTTACCGACTCGCTTAAGAAATCAATTGCGGACAAAATTAAAATATCTGAGATGGAAAAATCGATACCTACACAATAAGAAAAAATAATATAAACCTATTAGATAACCTACAAAAATCTATCCCCAAATTATGATTGTCTGACTCTAGCCAGTTAAAGACTGGCTAGAGTCAGATCGTCTTCTTTTTGTATGTTGGATTGTAATGTGGTACCCATATTTTATCTAACTTATTAATAAGTTTTTTAAGTAAAACAGTATTTTTTATTCTACTCATTTCTTGAGAAAACTTTTTGTCGCTTTTATTACAGCTTAACTGTAGGTAAACTTAGTGGCATATAATTTTATCGGAGTTTTCGATGGCGAAGCTTTCCTTGCAAGAACAAATGTTAAAAGCTGGTTTGGTGAACGAAAAGAAACTAAAGAAAGCAAAAAAAGGCTCAAAAAAGTCGCGAGATCTGGCTCGTGAAGTAAAAGCCAGTGTACAAATGACTAAAGATGAACAGGTTCAGCGCGCTAAGGAGCTAAATCAGGCGCACAAAGAACAGTTAATTAATAAAGAAATGAAAGCCCAAGTCAAGCAATTGGTCGACATGAATAAAATTGAAGTCAGAAATGGCGATATCAAATACAATTTTACCCATGATAATCTGATAAAGTTTGTGTATGTTGATAAAATCACCCGAGATCAGTTGTTAAATGGAATTTTAGCAATAGCGCGTTATAACGAATCTTATACCGTAATTCCCAGTTCGGTTGCACACAAAATACAGCAGCGTGATCAACAAACCGTGATTGAAATCAAAGTGCCTGAAAAAGAAATAGCCGCAGACGACGACCCATATGCCGACTATGTCGTGCCCGACGATTTAATGTGGTAGGTGAGTTGTTACCTACTCATATTCAAGCACAACTAGAAATTGGAAAACCGACTCTTGAATGAAGTTTTTAAGTGGCAATGTCCAACTTGTCACAAGCCGCTGAACGAGGTCAACAATCAGTGGCGTTGTGAAAATAAGCATAGCTTTGACATTGCCAAGGAAGGTTATGTTAATTTACTTTTAGCGCAACATAAAAATAGTAAAATGCCAGGCGACAGCAAAGAAATGGTCTTAGCTAGGCGAGCCTTTTTAAGTCAAAATCACTACCTACCCTTAGCGCTTGGTATTGGCGATTTATTGCAACAATTTGTATCGTTAGAAGAACAAAATAATAAATGCTCAAAGCAGTTTAAATTATTCGATGCAGGGTGTGGTGAAGGTTATTATTTACAAACAATAGTTGACCAAATTCACGCAACAACTTCAAATATAAATGCATGCGGCATCGATATTTCAAAAGCGGCTATTCAAAAAGCATCTCGAAAAAACAAAATATCCACCTCTCAAACTCATTTTGCGGTAGCTAGCTGCTTTAATATCCCCTTAACGGATAACTCACAACATGCAGTTATCCAAGTATTTGCTCCTAGTAGTGCCAACGAAATAGCGCGAGTATTGCAAATTGGTGGTATTTGGATTCTAGTTAATCCAGCCTCTGATCATTTGTATGAATTGAAAGAGCTGGTTTATCGCTCACCCAACAAACATGAGGTTGATAATATTGTTGTCGAAGGATTTACTCTGCTATCGCAAACAACCATTGGCTTTAATATTTTACTTAATGACCGCACGCAGCGAGAAAATTTATTATTGATGACCCCATTTTACTGGACTATTTCGCCGGATAAAAAACAATATCTGCTTGATGAACTCACACAGGCAACTGCGCACTTTGATATAAAAGTAATGAGGAAGGAAGGATAATGAAAAGAAATCTATTATTTACGGTATTTGCTTTGCCTGATGATAACCAAGTAAGCAACATAGCCGAATATTAGCAAGGTAATACTGACATTAATGGTTGGTACAATAATACTGTATAAATCTCCCAATTTATTCGATTCAAGAATAATGCGATCAAAATATCTAGCAACCTGACTGACCCCAAGAAAAACATACGATATTAAAATCATTCTAGTAATGCTATCAATCTGCAATACTTTTTTCTTGGAAATAATTATCGTTAATATAACTATTAATGCATCGGTGTAGGCAAAGCCCAAATACCATAAATTGTACCCAAGGTGCTGGTAGTCAGGGCTGCTAGTCATACTCAATATTTGTTTTTCAAGTAAAAAATGAACAGGTGCAAATACAATAATAAGCAACAAACAATATAAAAATGCGGTAAATTTACGTACATAAATTATGTAGGCTAAACATGCAAGCAATTGAATGTAAAGCCCATTGGTTTGAATAAAGTCTCTAATTAATATTATATCTACATTCATTTCTAAATTTTATTTACTTCTCTTTTTTAGGCTTTCTTGGTGTGTACGGTGGCTCGTTACCGCCGCCATTTCCCATACCCAATATAGTTTGCGCACACTCATTGGGATAATACTCGCACATTTGCGCTAAGTCTTGATAAATTTTCTCTTTTTCGCTTTTTTCGGTTGCCATTGCTGCTGAACTGAATAAAACAGAAGTAACAAGTGCGCCGCTAACTAACATAATTAATTTTTTCATAAAAGTCCTAATGGTTGACAAAGGTATAAACTTGGATAACCACTAATATATACAAAAATCTTACATTTAGTGTTGTACCTTCCATCCCTAAGTATGAATAAATATACCAAACGGAAATAATCTTTTTAGAGTTTTTTCTATTCATTCAGTAATTTAAAGCAATTATCTAATTTACTGATACCCACACCACTGTCGCGCTGCACCACTATTTGCACCGGAATACGCTCTTTCATTGCCGCAACATGGCTAATTACACCAATCATTTTGCCTGATGCATTTAAATACTCTAACGCATCTAATGCCATACCTAATGTGTCGGCGTCTAGAGTGCCAAAGCCTTCGTCTAAAAATAAAGAATCTATACTAATTTTATTACTGACTAAATCACTTAAGCCTAGGGCTAAGGCTAAACTTACCAAAAAACTTTCACCACCTGATAGCGTTTTGGTATGGCGAATTTGATCTGCTTGCCATGTATCACAAACGGCTAATTCCAATTTATCAAGTTCGCTTCGACTTAGTTCGTAGCGGCCATGTAATTGGCACAATCGCTTATTCGCAAGATAAACTAAATGATCAAGCGTTAAGCCTTGCGCAAATTTCCTAAACTTATCCCCTTTTGCAGAGCCTATGAGTCCGTCAAGGATGCTAAACTCGTCATATATTTCGCGTTGCTGCTGAATTTTTTCAAAGGTTTCAGCTTGCTGCTCTAGTGCATGTTTATTTGCGGCTAAGCGCTCTTGTATGCCTCCTATAGCAGACAAGTCTCCTTCTTTCTGTGTATTTAAATTGTGCACTTCAATTTGAAGTTGTTCAATATCTATAGCAATTAGCGCGCCAGCAGTTTGATTTCTTGCACTTGGCTCGTGAGGCAACTCTGGTATCTCTTTAAGTAAGTTAGCGCGTGCATCTTGTGCATCGGCAAGGAGGGCTTTGCTGGTAGATTTCTGCTCATTAATTTGTTCTTGTAATGCCTGAAAAATATCAATTTCTGATTGTGGTAATAACGCTTGTTCAAATTCAACTTGAGATGCAAATATTGAGCCCTTTAAGGAATCTTGCCAGCTTTGCGTGAACTTTAGGATCGAATTTTGAAGGTTTTTTTGTATATTTAGTTGAGTATTGATTTGTATGCTGATGTTAGAGCAGGCTTGTTGATTTTCTGCCAGCAGTTGTTTGCATTTCTGTTCAACTTCAGCCGCGCCAAGATAGGCCATTTGAAGTGAACTCTCGGCCATTTCCACACTTTGTCCCAATAGCATTTTATTTCTTTTATCTTTCTTTTCTTGTAACTGTGCCACTGTCTCTTGGTATTTGTTGCTGTATAAGTTTAGTTGCGTAATTTTTTCGCTAAGCTTGGCTTTTGTTTCTAACACTGGAGACTCAAGTGTGATTATTTCTGATGCTAAGTTCTGTCGCTCTTTGCTTTTGTGCTTAAATATTGTCACTTCACTTTGGATGTGATCAATCCACTTTGGAAGTGTTTGCGCGGTAAGCTTGTTAACAGGTATTGAAAAGGACTCTGCTTTGGTGGCAATAACGCTGAGTAAGTTATTGCTGCGCTGCCCTATTTGTAATAGGTTTTGATTGGCGTGTTTTAGATTGTTATTGAGTTCGGTTATTTTATAAGAAGCGTTGTTGACCTCAGCCTTTGCTTTTGCTAATTGCACCTCAACTTGGTTTAATTCATGACTGGCGCGGTTTAAAGCAGTTTGATAATTGCCGACTTCGTTTAAGTGCTGTTGCAGTGTCGATTGCTGTATATTTTGACCTAGCGCAAAAGCGTCTAGTGCCTCTTTTTCGTTAAGTTTTATGGGCTCTGGCAACTCTGCCTTTAATTGCCATTGTTGGGTTAACGAACTTACTTTAGCTTTACTATTGGCACATTGATTGTTAAGTTGAAATAGCGCTAATTGATCTTTTAAGATTACTTTTTCTTGTAACGAAATTTCCAATTGCAGCTGTTTAATTGCTGTTGCTAATGTTAGTTGTCGTTGCGTGACCGAGGTACTATCAATCATACTCCTATCATTGTTTTCACTATCGGTATTGTGATCAATGAGTGGATGCTCGCTTGATCCACACAACTGACATGCTTGTCCCTCTTTTAGTTTACTGCGGTACACTGCAAGTTGCTCTTCTTGGGTAAGGAGTTGACTTACATCAGCATGCTCTTGTTGTTTTTGCGTGTAACTAGCTTGAAGGTTATGTAGCTTCACAGTTTCGAGCTCTTGCTTGTCAGTAATCACTTGCATTTCAGTTTGCGCAGTATTGTATTGATTTGTACTTTCAAAAAACTGTATTTGCAAAGAACTCAAGGTGGGTAGTATAGCAAGGTGTTGATTAACCATTGCTAACTGCTGCTTTGCCTCACGTTCAGAAATTTGCTCAATTAGTGTATTATGCGCCTGTTTGGCCGCAGCAATATTTTTTTGTTTATTAGTATGTTGATTTGAAAGTGCATCCAACTCCTTAGTAGCGCTTTGCAGCTCGTTTTGACTGTGCACCAAGTTTTGCCGCTGACGTTTAATTTGCTCTTGAGTATTTTCATAATCTTGTTGCGCTTGTAATACCAAGGAAGCCTGCGCGTGCCAATCGCTTATATGCTCAGCTACGAGCTCTACATTGGCATGCTTATTTAAATAAACGCTTAGTTCATCAGCTTGTTGATTGCTTTGTGCAACTCTAGCTTCTTGAAACATAAGTTGCTCGGTCAATTTTTGCTGGTCGTCGTTAATGCGCTGCTTACTTGTTTCAAGTTGCTGACATTCATTACTCAACTGCGAAATTTGGTTATCAAGTGGTTGCACTGTGCTTCTAATAAACGCATCTTGTGTTTGTTTTTGTGTTTGAATATTCGTGTATTCTAATAAGGCTAATTGATGAGTTTCAGCGAGCGGTTTTTGCTGTTGCTGTTGGCTTTGTAGATTATCTTTAAGCTGCTGAATTTCATTGTCCACGCCTTTAAGTCGGGCCACTTCTGTTTTTAATTTCTCCCATTGTGGCTGCAACGATTTAGCTAAATTGGCTCGCTTTAATAATTGAAAACTTACTTGCTCATCTTTTTCATGTTGTAACGCTGCGCTTAATTGACTTTGCGCTTTTGCTTGTTTTGCTTCTGCTTTATGCCAGTCTTGACGCCATTTTATATAGCTGGTTTTGGTAGCTATTTGAGTTGTCAATTGGGCCAGTGCATCTTGAGAGTCTTGCACTTGTTGCTCAAACATTGCCTTGGTTTCATCGTCAAGTAAATGATAGGCGTCTGCTTTATCGGTCAAGCGGGTTAACTTTTGCGTTTCTTGTTTAAATTGTTCGTGTACCCGCATAGATATTTGACTGTAAATTTCGGTACCGGTAAGTTCTTCAAGAAGTTCAGCACGGGCGCTTTCTGAAGCGTTTAAAAATTCAGCGAATTTACCTTGTGAAAGCATCATAGATTTATTAAATCGGTCGAAATTAAGACCTGTAATTATCTCTATTTGCTTAACCTTATCACTCACCTTATTTTCAAGAACGAGATCTTCTTGCTCCCCAATAAGGGCAAGTTCAGCGTCTGCGGGTTGCATGTTGCCGTCGGCTTTTTTCCGCGCTCGCTTCATACTCCAAAACGCGCGGTAACTTGCACCGTTAGCTTCAAACTCAACTTCAGCAGAGCATTCTGTACTGCCACGGGTCATAATTTCATTACTCTTTTGTGAAATAAGACCAAGGCGCGGCGTTTGATGGTAAAGGGCTAAGCAAATCGCATCTAAAATAGTGGTTTTACCGGCACCTGTTGGACCTAAAATAGCAAACAAACCGTTATCGACAAATTTCGGCTGCGTAAAATCAATTTTCCAACTGCCCTTTAAAGAATTTAAATTTTTAAAACTAACGCTTAAAATTCTCATATACGATCTCTGCTTGAATCGCTTTTTTCATTTTTGTTTGCGATGTCTGACACAACCTTGTTTGGCGCTTTCTCGACTTCTTGTATGGCTTGCTTACCTTCTAATCTAAGTTCTTCAAGAATTTCAGAAAACCGTTCGCGAATAGACTGTTCTTTTTGTTTGTCTTCTAAATTCTCTATTGCTAATCGTTTTTCAAATACTTGTGTTGGAAGCAATTCTTCTAGTGTTTCTTTCGCACTTTGCTGCAAACTTTCCGAAGACTTATTACGTAAGCGTTTAAGTCGCAACACTTCAATTGCAGCATCGCCAATCATATTTTGAATTTGATTTTGTAAGTCAGACAAATAATCATCTTTTTCAATTTCAATACTCAGCCAAATTGACTCGTTGTTCAGATCCTGTATAAGTGCGTCTATTTGCTTATTAATACTTATTAAATCACCTCGAATTACCGCTAAACGACGAAATGTGGGAATCGCGATAGACTCAACATGGGTCTCTATTTCTGACACAGCTGTTTGTGCTTTTTCAGACGAAACAGGAGTCGTAAAGTTAACTAAACTCACCTCTTTTTGCGTATTAACCTCATCAAAACTAAGCGCAATAGGCGAACCGCAATAACGAATATGATCCTTTGAACCAATACACTGTGGTTTATGAATATGACCTAAGGCAATATAGTTGGCTGGCGGAAAATGTGTAGCGCTAAACCCGTTTAGGGTGCCTATATAGATGTCACGCACGCTCTCTGAAAGCTTTATGCCAACAGCGGCTAGATGTCCTGTCGCAATAATAGGAATGCCGCGCTGGTGTGTTTTTAATATATCGCTTTGTATATTCTGAGCAAGCGCATATAAATCTTGATAGTGTTTGGCGATGGCATCTTCAAGCGCTTTCTTCTTATCCTCAGCGCTTTGACCAGCCTGACTTTTTAATACATCATGGGCGCGCACAAAAGGTACCGCGCACACTACTGCACCGGGTAAATCGGCTTTATCTTTAAGCAATAGCACCTGTTCATTTAGCGCCATGCCCGTGCTTGGTATAATAAAAGTATTCATTTTATTAAACAGAGTTTTCGACTCACTTAATACCGCAACAGAGTCATGGTTTCCGCCCAATAATACCAATTGAATTTTATGCTGGAAGGTTGCTGCAACAAATGAATAATAGAGTTCCCGTGCATAGCTAGGGGGCGTTGTGGTATCGAAAATATCGCCCGCGACTATAATGGCATCTACTTTTTTTTCAATTGCTTGGGCTAACAACCAGTCAAGAAAGGATTGATGCTCAAACTCACGGCTTTTATTAAAAAAGCTTTGACCTAAATGCCAGTCCGACGTATGGATTATTTTCATATTTTTTTAAAATCTTTCTACTGAGTCAGGTTTTTGTTTTTTGCGCGCTCTTTAAAGGCCTTTTTGTTGATATCTGCGATATCGAAAAAAGCTTCATTAGCCACCAGAACACTCATCGAATAATGCGCAATTTTCCACTCGCCTTGCTGTTTCACAACCACTCCAGTACCTCTAAAGCGTCCCCATTTTTGCGAAACTGTGATTTCATCAAACCAAGCTAAGTCAAGAGAATCGTTAAACATAATATTACGTTCTACTGCTTGATAGGTCCAACCTTTACCCCCTTCAAAGCGCTCAGCTACATACTTGTCTAATGAATTTGGTCGACTCCAGCGTTCCCAGTCGTCGGTTCCCATAAACACGCCGTTTTCAGTAAAGGCGCCTAGGTAAGCTGTTAAGTCGGCCCTTGAGGCCGCTTCATGTAGCTTGTCGATAACGCTGTTAATTGCGCTCTTTTGGGTTTCGACAGCGTTGTGATGCTCATGCCCTGCTGCCAATACACTAAATAAGGTGAGTGAAATTAGCAGTAAGCAGTTTTGTTTATTCAGCATGTGTTTTCCTATTGATTGTTTAAGAATACAGGCTGCCCGTTAGACAGCCGTATTTATGCTAAGTAGTGTTTAGAAAGCGCCTCTAAAAGTCACGCCAATAATGCGTGGCGTCACTCTAATGCTTGCAGGTGGATCGAAGGGCGGACGCCCTATTGCGCGAATAACACCGTTATCGTCAAACAAGTTATTAGCAAATAAAGACACTTCATACTCATCAAAGCGTAAACCAATGCGCACATTGGTCACGGTATAAGAATCCATTTTACGGAAGTTTGGATTTTCAGGATTAAACTCGGTCGTGCGCTCGTCAGTATATTGAATGTTGGTCCAAGCAAAGCCTTCAACATCTTCGCTAAGCACTTTTGTGTATTCAATACTGGTGGTTAGTGTTGTTTTAGGTACGAAAGGCGCTGCGTCCCCCTTTTTGGCGTCAAGGTTTGGCACATCAGCATCTAAGGATGTATCGATATAAGCGCCACCTGCAGAAATGGTAAGTGAATCTATAGGTTTCATTGTAAGTTCAAACTCAACACCCTTGCTGGTTGCCTCACCTACGTTTTCTTTAAAGCCAAATCCGCATTCAAATGCACGGCTTGTTTGCATATCGGTCCAATCTATATGAAAATAAGTGGCGTTATAACTCAACCAACCAGATGGCAATACGCCTTTTATACCTACTTCGTAGTTCCAAATTTCATCTGGGTCAAAAAAGCGAGTATCACCGCCTTCACGCTCAACCTGCGCTAATTCTTCAGAACAAACCGATTGCGGAATAGCACCATTTATACCGCCATATCTAAACCCTTTGGCTGCTTGGGCATATAACAAGGTGTCGCTATCAAGATGGTAGGCAACGTTAAGTTTAGGGTTTATGTCATCTATAGATTCTTTAGGTCTTTCATCACTATTTGACTCACCGTTAAACAAGCCTGACTGATAAAACTCTATTTCTTGTTCCCAGTTGAAGTAGCGTAGCCCTGCGGTTATTGAAAAATCACCAATGTCGTAATATAGCTCACCAAAAAATGCATAGGTTTTTACCGTAAGATCATCAAAACCATAAAACAGATGATCGGTAGGTGCACCAAAAGCAGAAGAAGGCACGCCTAAAACCGCATCAGCCCCGGGGACTGGAAAGGTGTTTTCATAAAAAAGATTCTTTTTATCGGCATACGCGCCTACTGTCCACTGCAAATCGCTGTCAGTGGTTGAGCTTAGTCTAATTTCCTGAACAAACACATTTGAGTCGGTATAATCGATTAATTCGTGTGGCACGATTCCAGGTGGTAAGGCGGATTCAAACAATAAATCGAGTGAACGACGATTCACGATAGAACGATCAAAGTACGAGCTTGAACTGACTATTTCAGCCCAACCTAAATCATATTTTAGGGTGAGATTAGCCACGTCCATTTTGTCGTCAAAGCCATCAAAGGATGGGTAGTCTCTTTGAAAGAGTGGCGTTGAATCTATGTCTTGCGGGCGACCATTATCGGTATAATCATGGTGTAAATAAGTAAGCTCGACACGTAGTGCATCTATTGGATAATACAATGCACTTATTTTTGCGCCTTTAGACTCACCGTTGTTAAGGTTTTTTTCACCGGTTAATGCGTTGTCTAGGTAACCACCATTGTCCAAATAATAGCCGCTAGCGCGTATAGCAAGTTCGTTTTCTATAATGGGTACATTTACCAAGCCTTTCACTGCATAGTTTTGGCTGCCATGGGAAATAGTCGCGGCGGTGGTCTCATAACGCCCACCAAAAGCTGATAAATCGGGTTCGTTTGAAACTAATCGTACCGTTCCGGTCATAGAGCCTGCACCAAATAATGTACCTTGCGGACCCCGTAATACTTCGACTCTTTTTAAATCAAATAAAGCGAGCTCTGGGTTCATTCCGCCCATTGAAATAGGGATTTCGTCTAGGTATATACCCACAGTTTCTTGGTTTTGTGTATCATTATCGTTACCCGCGCCATTTGCCACGCCTCGAATCGATAAACGGGTACGTCCAGGACCATTTTGATAGGCCGTTAAACTTGGCACCACACCTAATAAATCTGTAAAATCTTGTGCGCCTAAGTTATTTATCAGCTCTTCATTAACCACGTTAATGCTAATGGGCACATCGTTCATAGACTCTGAACGTTTACGCGACGTAACCATAATACGCTCTATTTTTTCACCATCAGCTGATGGTTCGTTAGCGCTCTGGTTCGCATTTTGAGCAAAAGCATAAGACGAAGATAAAGTTGATGTTACCAACAACGCAAGAAGCGTCTTCTTATGGAACTTGGTGCCTTTATGTGGCGTTGTTAAAAATAGAGTGTGTTTCATATGTTTCCCAATAGAAATTGAAGCAGTAAGCAAGTGCTTAAAAATTTTGTGAAAGGTGTGTGAATACGTGCCGTACAACTAAAAAACAAAGACTAAATTTTTACGCAACAAAGCTGCGTTATAAGCTTGTGTCTTAGTCATGCGGGTTTATTTTTAGTTTAATTGACTGGAAATGCAAGACATTCATACAAAAAGTAACTATTACGTTAATTCACAGTCTTGACGAATAAAACCCAGATATTGAAAGACATTAGCGCCCGCAGTAAGTAGCACTTCCGATAGTATTGTTGGTAGCACAACTGCTAACTATACCAACCACTACGCCGGCGCAGCATTATTTAGCGTTTTATGATT
>RCMY010000633.1_pt1 | contig 42540 bp, 36 predicted proteins | sample 2041341 | NCBI WGS metagenome assembly RCMY01 (sample SAMN09708234, study PRJNA481090) | Marine sediment metagenome, whole genome shotgun sequencing project. | reverse complement strand
CAGTGGTCGCACGGGAGAACGTCTGCGAAGACCCGGGAAAGAAGACGACCCCAAGCGCGCACGCGCCGGCAAGGGTGCTCCAGAGCAACAGGCTTCGGTGTTGCCACGGTGCGCGCATATCGATGGCGGGCCCACTCTGGACCCGTTGGCGCAGTCGCGCCTGTTGCAACCGCTCCAGTGGATTGTTTGCAGCACGATGTGGAAACAACAGGTCCGCGCTGTCTTCCATGTCCGGACGCCGCGCGTCAAGTATCCGGGCCAGCCAGCGATCATCGAAGCTGCGGCCAACGCGCCAGAGATGCCAGACAGCCCCCCCTGACACACCGGCCAACAGCAGCAGCGACCACGGCGCAGCGTGCACCCGCCAGGCCAGCACAATGATCACCAGCAGCCACGGCAATAGGAACAGCAGGGCCTGGGTGCGTGCGCGCTGAGCGGCACTGACGCGTGCGCGACGCAGTCGGGTGGCGACGGTGCTCATGCGGCAGACCTGCGGCGCGGACCATTGGCCATCCATCGCTCGAACAGGAACAACAACGCGACCAATCCGGCCAAAAGCGGCGCGATCGGGCGAGGTGCATCCGGGTAGGGCAGGGCACCGACGCGGGGCACGTGGGCATTGGCATGAACCCACGTCGGCCGCGGTGGCGCCGCGGCAAACAGCTGGCTCAGCTGTTGGGGGAAGTCGGGCTCCAGCAGGACGGGCATCGCCGCAGGGGTGAGTTCGCGCTCAAGACGCATGAGGCGGCCACGCCCGAGACGGGTGCCGCGTGCGAGCGGTCCGTTGACGTCGCGCCAGATGACAGCCGCGTCCTCCAGTTCCGGTGCGACCGTGTCGGCGGCAAGCAGCGCATCGCCGCCTGCCGCAATCCACTGGCGCACCGCGTCCGGCAGCGCGCCGGGCACCAGCCACGCCAGACGCCGCTGGTCCGGATCAAGCGGCGTGGATGCAGGCGCCACGGTGACCGTCGCTGTCGGATCCGCACCGTCCGGTTGAGAGTCACTGCGTTCGACGAGCCACGCCGCGCCCGCGGCGCGAAAATATCCGACCCCTTGCTGGTGCTCCGGCGCGTGACGGACCATCAATGCTGGAATCGCGGACGGTGCATCGGGTGTCGCAGCCGACGGCGGTGCGGTGGCCACGATGCGCCAGTCGACGCTGCGGCTGAGGATCGGCCGTTCCGCATCCGCACCGACCATCACCGCTGGCATCAATACCGTCAGTGGTGTGCCGGATGGCAGGGTCGAGTCGAACTCGCGCAGCAGGCTGGACAGCGATGGCTGCCTCCCGGTCGACATCAAGGACCCACCGGAACCGCCTTCTTCGATCGGTGGAAAACCCGGTGCGAGTTGCTGCCAACGTGCGTCAGCGAAGCCGACCTCGCTACTTGCGGAACTGGCGTCGATGCCGGGCGCTACCAGCACCCTGGGCGTGCGGTCCGGACGGCCGAACAGGACCGGTTCGGCCAGCAACAACGCCAAAACCGTCAGCAGCAGCAAACGCAGCAACAACAATGGGACTTCATCGAAGCGATGCTTGCGTCGCGGCTGTGGTTTGGCTTGCAGCCAGCGCAGCGCAGCGAACACCACAACACGTTGTTCGCTGCGTCGGGCCAGGTGAATCAGCAGCGGCAGCAGCAGAGAAGCCAATGCCGCCAGTCCAAGGGGCAGCATCAATGAGAGTGTCATGTGCGGGGTCCTGCGAACAGCCGGCGCAGCGGCAGGTCGAGGGCCTCGTCGAGCACATAGTCGACGTGGCGCACGCCGCTGGCGGCAAGGCGTTTGGCCAGTGCGGCACGTGCTGCGGCGAAGCGCGCAATGAATTCGTCGCGCACACCATCGCCGTCGGCGAGGATCTCATCGCCACTTTCCGGATCACGGAAACGGTAACCGCCGCGGAATGGGAAGTCGCGCTCCTCGGTGGTCAGGATCTGCAGGTTCAATACTTCCCGACGAGCCGCGGCAAGCCGCTCCGCGAGGCGCACTGCGTCTTCATCAAAGGTGTCGCCCAGAAACACGACCACGCTGCCGGCCCCCACGTGCTCCCAGAGCGGCCGCAGTTGCGACTCATCCGGCCAGGTTCCGGCTGCGGCCAGATCGTGCAGTTCGAGCAGGCAGCGATCGCGGTGCCGTGGTCCTGCGCCTGGTCCTGAGATCCTCAACTTGCCGCCGCCAATCATCGCAAGGCCGAACCGGTCGCCCTGTCGCAGCGCCAGCTCGATCAGGCACGCTGCAAGCGACCTGGCCGCGTCGAGGCGCGACCATCCGGGACGCGTACCGTCTTCCTGCATCATCGAGGCGCTGGTGTCGATCAGTATCCACAGGTCGAGCGGGCTGTCGCGCTCGGACTCGCGTACGAAAAAGCGGTCGGAGCGGGCGTACAGTTTCCAGTCGACCTGGCGCAACTCGTCGCCCGGCTCGTAGGCCCGGTACTGGGCGAACTCGAGTCCGGCGCCGCGGTTATGACTCTGGTGCAGTCCGAACCCCTGCGGGCCGGACGCCTGCCGTGCCGTCAGCTGGAGGCCCTTCAGCCGCGCGCGCACTTGCGGCGGGATCAGGTCGGGAAAGGCGGTCGGTGGGTTCGCCACAGTGTCTCGAATCAGCGTGGCGACAGTGGCACGGCCCGCAACAACGCCGCGATGACGTCATCGGTGCTTTTCTGTTCGGCCTCGGCGGCAAACGACAGCAGCAGTCGATGGCGAAGGACCGGCGCGGCGAGCGCAAGGACGTCATCGCGGGTCGCGGCCAGACGTCCATGCAGCAATGCGCGGGCCTTGGATGCAAGGACCAGCGACTGTCCAGCGCGCGGACCAGCGCCCCATTTCACCCATTGCCGTACTTCCGCGGGGGCATCGTCGTGGGGGCGGGTGGCGCGGACGAGGCGGATGATCCAATCCAGCAGATCGTCGCCCAGATGGACCTCACGCACCCGTGACTGCAAGGCCAGGATTGCGTCGCCGTGCATGACCCGGGGCACTTCAGCGTGGTGGGTGCCGGTGGTCTGGACGAGGATGTCACGCTCCTCCAATGCACTGGGATATTCGACCCGCACGTGCAGCAGGAAGCGATCCAGCTGGGCCTCCGGCAGGGGATAGGTGCCGGCCTGTTCGATCGGATTTTGTGTGGCCAGCACAAAGAACGGCGACGGCAGTGGATGGGTGACGCCTGCGTAGGTGACGGTCCGTTCCTGCATTGCCTCCAGCAGCGCGGCCTGGGTCTTGGGCGGTGTGCGGTTGAGCTCATCTGCGAGTAGCAGGTGGGTGAATACCGGACCGCGCTGGAACTTGAAAATGCGATGGCCGGTGCCGTGGTCCTCTTCGAGGATCTCGGTGCCGATGATGTCGCTGGGCATCAGGTCCGGGGTGAATTGGATGCGGCGAAAGCGAAGGTCCAGCGCCTGGCCGAGCGACCGCACCAGCAGCGTCTTGCCAAGCCCGGGCACGCCTTCGAGCAGGCAGTGGCCACCGGCGAGCAGTCCGATCAACAACTGTTCAACCACATCGTCCTGGCCCACGATCGCCTGCGCGATGGCGGCGCGAAGGGTGTCCAGTTGTGCCAGCTCGGACTGGATGTCGGTTTCGGATGGGCCGTCGTTCATGGAAACCCTGTACCTCAGGCGGTCAGCGCGTAAATCGCGATATTGACCGCGAATCTGGTGTTGTCTTCCGCCAAAAAGCGCTTGTTGCGCCAGTCGTAGTCCCACTCGCAACCGTAGTCCTTGTTGCTGTAGAGCACGCCGAGACGGCCCTTCACCTCGATACCCCTGAGGTATTCGTGGACCAGGTCGTCGCCCCATCCGTTGAGCTCGAACGCAGTGGGTGGGGGACCGTCCTCGAACACAAAAAAACTGCGGTAAAGCGCGTGGTTGTTCGGCAACTTCTTCATCGCCGACTTGCCGAAAATCGATGCCATCTGCGCTTCAAAAGACTTGGCGAACAGGCCGTCGATATCGTGGTTGCAGTCATCGACGAAAACGAACCCGCCATTGCGCACGTAGTGCTCGAAATTGCGTCGCTCGACCGGGTTGAACTCGACCAGCTTGTGGCCAGCGAGGTAGCAGAACGGGGCCATCAGCATTTTCGGGTCGGCCAGATCGAGCACGTGCTCCTTCGGATCGACCCGCAGGTTGGTGTAGTCGATCAGCGACGTGAGCACGTTCGCCGGCATCCGCTGGTCAACGTCCCAGTCGCCCGATTCGTAGCGCAGACGGGTGAACCAGAAGTCGAAGTCAGCGCTTTGCGCGCGCGCGCCAAAGGGAATCGGGGCGAGCAGGGCGCCAGCAGCGGCCGCCCCCAGCATGCGCAGGAAATCCCGGCGGTTAGCGACGCTTGTCATCCCGTCAGCACGGGTTGGTGTGCGCCGCGACCACGGTTCAGACCGCGTCCGACAGCGAACTGAAGGTGAAGTCGCGAAGCTTCATCGGCGGGATCATCATCACGAAGTCGGACTCGTCACCGGCCACGCGCACCGGTCGGCCCAGCTCGTCGATGTTGTTGAGCATGATGACCGGTGACTCATTGAAGCGGAAGTTCTTCACCGGGTATTTGATTTCGCCGTTCTCGATATAGAACGTGCCGTCGCGGGTCAGGCCTGTCAGCAGGACGGTCTGCGGGTCGACCATGCGGATGTACCAGGTGCGTGTGACCAGAATGCCGCGCTGGGTTTCCCGCACGAGGTCTCCGGTGGACTTGGTTCCGCCGGCCACCAGCAGGTTGCCGGGTCGGCCGATCGCACGTTTGCCTTTCTCTTTCGCCCAGAAGCGCGAGTACTGCAGGTTGGCGATCTTGCCGTCCTTTACCAGCGCCATCTTCTCGCGCGGCAGTCCCTCGCTGTCCCACGGCAGTACCGCGGCTTCGGGATGCCACGGGTCGGAACTGATGTTCACGCTCGGATCGTAGACCTGCTCGCCGAGTTTGTTGCCGCCGCCTTTCCTGGACAGGAAGCTGCGGCCTTCGTCGGCCTGGCGGGCATCGAAGTACTGCATCATGAACGACACCAGGCCGGCGGCTGCGGCCGGCTCGAGGATCACCGTGTATTTGCCGGGTTCCAGCGCCTTGGCGCCGGCGGAGCTGCGCGCCTTGCGGATCGCGGTCTTGATGTCGTTGCCAACGTTGAACTCCCCCACATTGGCCAGGTTGCGGCCAACCCAGCCCGAGCCGGTGCCGTCCTGCGTACGAACGGTGCACGTGTAATCCATCGCCGAGGACTTCTGATACGCAAAGTTGCCGTTGCTGTTGGCCGTCGCATAGAAGCCCTGGCCATCGTCGAGGAAGCCAGCGGCGATCAGGTTCTCCGCCTTGCAGGGCGTGATCGAATCGGCGGCGACCTTGGCACGGTACCCGGGAGTGATCGCAGCGGTCGCAGCGGTGAAGGTCGGGCTGGGCGTGTACTCCTGCTTGCTGACGGCAGGTACGAACTCCGGATTCTCCGGCGCCAGCTTCGCCAGTTCCTCGGCGCGCTGCACCACACGCTTCAACGCGGCGTCGTCGAATTCATTGATCGTGGCGGTTCCGACGCGCTTGCCAAAAGCGACCTGTACCGCGAGGTCGGTATTGCTGACCACCCCGCTGGTCGAGATGTTGTTCAGCGCGAAGCGGACGTTGCCGTCGATCGAGCCTTCCAGCGTTGCCGTGCACTCGTCCGCCGTCGACAGGGCGATGACCTTGTCGAGGATGGTCTTGGCTTCCTGTTCGGTGAACATACCCATCTGTGCAACTCCTGGTTGGTGCGAGCCTGACTGACTAGCCGAGACTGCGTGCCGTGTTGATGACGTTGATGCCGTCGAAGCGTGTGGTGCTGGACCCGTGCGATACGGCCGAAACCTGGGACGGTTGGCCCTTGCCATCGAAAAACGACCCGCCCAGGCGGTAGTCGCTCTGGTCGCAGATGGCGGAACACGAATTCCAGAACTCTGGGGTCTGGATCTGGTACGCGACGTCCTCGATCATGCGGGTGACCTGGCCGGCCTTGATTTCATAGAACAACTGGCCGCCAAACTGCGCGTTGTAGCGCTGCTGGTCGATCGAATACGATCCGCGGCCGAAGATGTAGATGCCGTCGTCGATATCCTTGATCATCTGGGCCGGCGACAGTCCGGTTTTGCCGGCGGCGAGCGAGACGTTGGGCATGCGCTGGAACTGCACGCTCGACCACGAGTCGGCGTAGGAGCAACCCTGCGAGTGTGCCTCGTCGATGATGTGTGCCTGGTCGCGGGTGGCCTGGTAATTGACCAGCACGCCGTCCTCGATCAGGTTCCAGCGCTTGCCCGCTACGCCCTCGTCATCGAAGCCGATCGCCCCCAGGGAATGCGGTTGGGTCCGGTCGGCGACGATCGTCACCTTGTCGCTGCCGTAGCGGTAATCGCCGGAGCGCCACTTGTCGAGTGTGGCGAAGCTGGTGCCGGCGTAGTTGGCTTCATAGCCGAGCACGCGGTCCAGCTCGAGCGGATGGCCGACCGATTCATGGATGGTGAGAAACAGGTTGCTGGGGTCGAGGGCCAGGTCGTACTTGCCAGGCTTCACCGGTGGCGCCTTGAGCTTGGCCCGGGCATCGCGCGCCGCCGCCGCCGCGTCGGCGACGATGTCGTAGGAATCGGAATACATCAGCACGCCACCCGGCAACTCGAAGCGGTGCTGCGGCTGCGGGTCGAGGAACTCGTAACCCATCCCCATCGGCGAGGACAGTCCGTCGCGGCTGCGGAACTTGCCGCTGGCCTGGTCGATCGCGGTGACCGTGAACGGGGTCCAGATCCGATGGATGTCCTGATCGATATACGACCCATCGGTCGAGGCGAAATATTTCTGCTCGTTGACCTGGAACATCCGCGAGGCGACAAAGCTGGCCCCGGCGGTGGTCGCCGCGGCATTGGCCGACATCAGCAGCTCGACCTTGTCTTTGATCGGCACTTCCATCGCGTTGCGCTGGATGGGCGTCGCCCAGGTCACCTCGCCGACGCCCTGGACCGGGGCAAGCTGGACGGGTTCGGTGATCGTCCCGGCATTGGCCTTCGCAATCGCGAGCGCCTGCCGCGTCGCTGCGGCCACCGCATCGGCGCCGAGCTGGTTGGTGGCGGCAAACCCCCAGGCGCCGTTGGCCAGCACGCGGATGCCCACACCGGTCGATTCGGTGTTGACGACGTTCTCGACCTTGTCTTCGCGGGTGGTGATGAACTGGCGCAGGTAGCGGCCGATGCGCACGTCGCAGTAGCTGGCACCACCGGCCCTGGCGGTATCGAGTGCGGTATCGGCCAGGCGCTTCTTCAAAGCGACATCGATGCCGCTGGTCAGCTCCTCGGCGGCGATTGCCCGGCCGAAGGAGGGCAGCAACAGCAGCCCAAGGCCCGCGCTGGAGGCCTTGAGGAAATCGCGTCGAATCATCGCGTGCGGACCTTCATCAACCGAGGTTGCGCGCGGTGTTGATCACGTTCACGCCGTTGAACCGGGCGGTACTGGAGCCGTGCGAGACGGTCGACACCTGCGAGGGCTGGCCCTTGCCGTCAAAGAACGAGCCGCCGAAGCGATAGTCGCTGTCATCGCACACGGCCGCGCAGGAATTCCAGAACTCCGGGGTCTGTATCTGGTAGGCGACGTCCTCGATCATCCGGGTGATCTTTCCGTCCTCGATTTCGTAGAACAGCTGCCCGCCGAACTGCGCGTTGTAGCGTTGCTGGTCGATCGAGAAAGAGCCGTCGCCGATGATGTAAATCCCCTTCTCGACGTCCTTGATCATGTCGGCGACGCTGAGCTTTGCCTTTCCGGGTGCCATGGAGACGTTGGGCATGCGCTGGAATTGCACACTCGACCACGAGTCGGCATAGCAACAGCCCTGCGAGGCGTCCGCGCCAAGCAGGTGGACCTGATCGCGAGTCGCCTGCAGGTTGACCAGTTTGCCGTCCTTGATCAGATCCCAGCGCCCGGTCTTCACGCCCTCGTCGTCGTAGCCCACCGCGCCGAGGCTTCCCTGCTGGGTCTTGTCGGCGAAGATGTTCACCTGCTCGCTGCCGTACTGGAAACGATCCCGGACCTTGTCGAGGGTGACGAAGCTGGTGCCGGCATAGTTGGCTTCGTAGCCGAGCACGCGATCCAACTCGGTAGGATGGCCGACCGATTCATGGATGGTCAGCCAGGTATGTGACGGATCGAGCACCAGGTCGTACTTGCCGGGTTTGACCGACGGCGCCTTTACTTTCTCCTGTGCCTGTTTTGCAGCGGCGACCGCGTCGGCGCGCATGTCGTACGACTGTCCGTAGGCGGTTACTCCATTGGGCAGGTCAAAGCGACCGGAGGCCGCGCCGTCGAGGTACTCGTATCCCATGCCCATCGGCGCCGACAGCCCGGCGCGTGTACGGAACTTGCCGCTGGCCTTGTCGATCGCGGTGACCGTCATCGGTGCCCAGATGCGGTGTACGTCCTGATCGATGTAGGAGCCGTCGGTGGATGCGAAGTACTTCTGTTCGTTGACCAGGAACAGCATCGAGTTGACAAAGCTGGCGCCGGCTCCGATCGCGTCGGCGTTGACGCCGAGTAGCAGGTCCGCCTTCTCCTTGAGCGGCACCGCCATCGCGTTCTTGCGGATGGGCGTCTTCCAGCTGACTTCACCCAGCCCCGGCGTGGAAGCCAGTTGTACCGGTGCGGTCTGCTTTTTCGCGTTTGCCTTGGCGATGGCGGTGGCCTGTCTGGCGGCGTCGGCGACGCCCGCGACGCTCAGGTCATTGGTGGCTGCGAAACCCCAGGCACCATCGGCGATCACGCGCACGCCGATCCCGGTGGATTCGGTGTTGACCACGTTCTGGACCTTGTCCTCGCGCGTGATGACGAACTGGCGAAGGTAGCGGCCGATGCGTGCGTCGCAATACGAAGCGCCGGAATCGGTTGCCGCCTGCAGCGCGGTATCAGCGAGCGATTTCTTCATCGCCACGTCGAGTGCCGGATCCAGAAGGGCTTCGGCGGCGATAGCGTGACCCCAGCCGGGAATCGCGAGACCGGCAACGCCGAGGCTGCTGAGGGTGAGGAACTGCCGTCTATCCATCGTCAATGCGCCACTGGTGTGCCCCATAGCCTTTCGCGTGTGCGGAAGTTCCGGGGAAAGAGGGGAAACCGAGTGAATTGACTGTGCTGGCCTGTCCGGAACGCGTCAAGTGACGTTCGGCACATCCCGGCTGATTGATCCACCTTCGGCTGTCACCTGGCTCATTGGACAAAATGCCCCGTCTCAGCCAATCGGGCGACGGGTCGAGCCGCTGGCTGCGCACCCATCAGCAAAAAGCAAAAAGCCCTGCGCTGGTGGCAAGGCCTTTTGCTGTGCTCGGATGCTATCCGGACTTCATGGTGGAGCGGAGGGGGATCGAACCCCTGACCTCCACGATGCGAACGTGGCGCTCTCCCAGCTGAGCTACCGCCCCATGAAAGCGGCCCAAGTCTAACGGGGCGGGGCGGCCAGCGCTAGTGTTTTTCATCCAGCAGGGGCCGCAATACCGGTTCCAGCTCATCACGCCGCCAGCCGGCCATCGCGTCGGGCCACTGGCCGTGATCCATCAGGTTTTCCAGATGGCGGCGCGACGCCAGCACGCCGTCGGGCAAACCGAGCTCGGCGCTGCGCGCGGCAACCGCATCCTGGAGTTGACGCAATTTCTGCTTGTCCCGCTTTTCCCCTGCCCGTGCGTCCGGAGCATCGGCTTCGTCAGGCTGGACCTGGTGGAGGGCCTCCCATATCGCATCGGTCAACTTGCGCGGTGCCTTGGGGTGACGGTCCAGCAGTGACTGCAGGTCGGAGCGATCGGCGAGCGTGTCGCGCGCGATCAGAACCGCCAGTTCGTTGTCGATGATCCAGCCGCGAGGACGATCGCTTTCGCGTGCGTAATGCTCCCGCCAACGCAACAGCCGGATCAGCCGACGTTGCGCATCGGGGTCGATGAACTGTGCGCCGCGCATGGACAGGTGTGGCCAGGTCTCCATGCCGTCCGTGTCGGCCCTGGCGAGCGTGCGCTCCGCATCAGTGATGAGCCATCCGCTCCGACCCTTCTGCTCCAGCAGACTTTCCAGTACATCGTGCATTTCGAACAGGTGGCGCACATCGTCGGCGGCGTACTCCAGTTGCGAGGCGGACAAAGGACGACGCAGCCAGTCGGAGCGCGTTTCACCCTTTTGCAGCGCGATCCCGGTGATGCTTTCCACCAGTTTCTGGTACCCCATGCCCCCGCCTATGCCGGCCAGCGCCGCCGCCAGTTGGGTATCAAACAGCGGTCGGGGCAATGTGGCGCACGCATGTTTGAAAGCGACAAGATCCTCGCTCGGGCTGTGCATGATCTTGAGGGTGGCGGTGTCGGCGAGAATGGGAGCCAGCGCCTCGTTGATTCCGGGGGCGAGACTGTCGACCAGCAGAATCTCGATCTCGCCGTCACGCTCCAGGGCGATCTGCACCAACGCCAGTTTCGGCCAGTAGGTCCGCTCGCGGATGAATTCGGTATCCACCCCGATGCGGCGCGGTCGGTGCGCGAGCCGTTCGCGCAGCTGGTCCGCGTCGTCGACCCACGCGGGCGGAGCAGACGCATGGCAGGAAGGGGGGGAGAGGGGATCTGTCACGTCGAAAGGACCGGAGACGGCAGTTGCCGCGACCGGCGACAATAGCCTACTTTCAGCATGCCTTTATCGACGCGGCACCCACCCAACGCCAACCGGCAAGGAGGACGATTGCGCTCACCCCCGCCAGCGGCATCGTCGCGTGGAAAGCGGCTGCATGCCGGTAACCCTGTCATCGCGGTGATGCTCGCGCTGGTTGTGGCCGTGTCCGGGTGTTCGCCGTCCACCGAGAGTGCCACCGATGAAAAAGCATCCGCCGGGGCTGCCGCTAAGGCCTCGGCGATCGTCACTATCGGCCCCGGCGAGGCCGTTGCGGAGATCCCCGTGTGGCAGGCTCCGGACATCCGCGTGGACGAGGACAACAGCGCGCAGCTGAAAGCACAGGCAAAAGAGGCTCTGGAGGAAAATCGGTTGTTCGGCGGCGATGGCGACGCCATTCCGCTGTATCTGGCGCTGCGGGCGACGACGCCGGACGATCCTGACGTCACGGCGGGACTGGAGCAGGCGCTGGATGCTCTGATTGCCCGCGCAACGGACATGCTGGCCGGAGTGGATGAGGATCCAGCGGTATTGACTGGCGCCCGCGAAGTGGCCTCGGTCGCGCGTGCGGTGGCGCCCGAGGAGCCGCGGGTGGTCGCATTCATGGGTCAGCTGGAGGTCGTCGAGCAGGCACAGCAGGCCAGTCTGCGTGGCGAGCGCGAACTCAACCAGGGCGAGATCGGCGAGAACGGTGACGGCGGGGCAATCGCGTCCTTCCGCGAATCGCTGGAGCTGCGACCGGGCAATGCCCGGGCGATGCAGGGCTTGGCCGCGGCGGAAAGTGGATTGATCCGCCGTGCCGAGAGCGCTGCCGAGGCTGATGATTACCCGGCCGCGGGGGCCTGGTTGGACCGGGCGGCGCAGGTCCGTCCGGACATGGACACCGCGGAACTGGCCCGGGCGCGGATCGCCCGCCTGCGGCTGGTGCGTATTCGCAGCCTGCGCGATCAGGGCATCGCGGCGCTGGGCCGGGACGACGGCGTCGATATTGCTCGTGGCCATCTGGCAAATCTGCTTCGTATCGCGCCCGAGGCGGATCCAGCAGCCGTCGAGTTGCGCGAGCGTATCGAGTTGGCCAGTCATTACGGTCTGTTTCGACCGGGTCAGGTATTTACCGAGGCGCTGCGGCTGGGTGGCCGCAGCCCGGAGATGGTGGTGATACCGCACGGGGCGTTCCGCATGGGGGCGGCTCCGGCTGAGCCCGGCGCCAGCGATGCCGAGCGTCCCACGCGCAGCATCCGGTTCGACCGGGGGCTTGCGGTGTCGCGCCATGAGGTCACGGTAGGTGAGTTCCGCCGTTTCATCAGCGCCACCGGGCACCAGCCCAGAGCAACGAGGCGCGGCTATTCCACCGTTTATGACGAGCGCAGCGGCAACCTGGTGCGGCGCAACGGAGTGGACTGGACATCCGACTACACCGGCGCACAGGCAGCTGACGAACTGCCCGTGGTCCACATCAGCGCCAGGGATGCTGATGCCTATGCGCAATGGCTGTCCGACCAGTCCGGGCATCGTTACCGCCTTCCCAGCGAAGCGGAATTCGAGTACTTCATGCGGGCCGGCAGTTCCGGGACGTTCCCGTGGGGCGAGGGCTCACCTCCATCGCGAAGCGGCAACTTCACCGGCGCGCTCGACCAATCCCCCAGCGGCCGACAGTGGCGCAACGCCTTTGCCGGCTATGGCGATGGAGCGTGGGGGCCGGCGCCAGCGGGGTCATTCGCGCCGAATGCGTTCGGTTTGTTCGACGTCGCCGGAAACGTCAGCGAATGGGTGGGTGACTGTTGGCACAGCAGCTATCGTCGGGCGCCCACATCAGGCAAGGCGTGGGTCAACCCGGGGTGTCGTGAACGGGTCTTGCGCGGAGGCTCGTGGGCCAGTTCACCGGAACAGACCCGTTCAGCCTGGCGGCTTGGCAGTGACGCGGACACGACAAATGCGCGGGTAGGCTTCCGCCTGGTGCGCGAAATCTGAGCCGGGAGTGGCCCGGCATTTTTGAGGAATCACAATGAATACCAATCCTACGGGCAACCGCCCCGCCCAAGGACGTCGACGCGGGTTCGGTGTGCGCTGGTGGATCCTGATTGCATTCGCCGCCTTTGCCGCATGGCAGTGGTTCGGCTCCGCGGAAACGGACCCCTATACGGGCGAGACCGCTCACTATGGCGTCAGCGCGAGCGAAGAGGTCGAGCTTGGAACCCAGGCGTTTCGCCAGGTGCAGGCGGAGGCGCAGGGCCAAGGCGCTCTGATGCCAGCTGACGCACCTCAGAGCCAGAGTATCCGGACCATTGCCCAGCGACTGATCGGAAAAGTGCCGCAGGTGACGACCGACCTTGCGGCGATCCACCAGCAGGAGGCGCCGACGATCTATCAGGAGTTCCAGTGGGACGTCAGCGTGATCCAGTCGGAGGATGCCAATGCCTTTTGCCTGCCGGGCGGAAAAATGGTGGTCTACACCGGCTTGATTCCGGTCGCCCAGACCGATGATGCGATGGCAGTAGTGATGGGTCACGAAATGGCGCACGCCCTGCTTCGACACGGCTCGCAACGCATGGCCCAGCAGAATCTGGTCCAGATGGGGCAGATGGCTACGGGTATGGCGGTCGGCGGGATGGATCCGCAGCAGCAGCAGGCGGTGATGGCAGCGCTGGGCGCCGGCGCCCAGTACGGGCTGGTCCTGCCGTACGGCCGCAATCACGAGTCCCAGGCTGACGAGGTCGGCTTGATGCTGGCTGCAGCCGCCTGTTACGACCCGCGTGCGGCGATTCCACTATGGGAGCGCATGTCCCAGTTGAACGGTGGCGCACGCCCGGCGGAGTTCGCATCCACGCATCCGGATCCGACCAACCGGATCCAGAGCCTGCAGGCGCTGATGCCGCAGGCAATGGAGTTCTACCAGAAGTATTGCGGAGGCGCGGCGCTGCAGTAGCCGCGACGGATCAGGACTTCTCACCGGACTTGGGGTCAGGCTTGGGCGCCTGACCGACACTCGGCGAGAAGTTTTTCTGGAACTCCGTCCACATGGTCATGTTGCGTTCGGTCAGCTGGTTCATCATCGTCCACGGCGACTGTCCCAGCAGGTTGCCCATCTGCTTGCGGAACTGCTGCTGCTGATCGAGGAACGCCTGCATCGACTGTTCCAGATAGCTCCCCATATAGCCTTGAAGCGAGTCGCCATAGAAGCGGATGATCTGGGTCAGCAACTGGGTGGAGAGCATCGGCTCTCCATCCTGCTCGTGCTCGGTGATGATCTGAAGCAACACCTGGCGCGTGAGGTCCTCGTTGGACCGCGCATCGATCACCTCGAATTCCTCGCCGTCGACGATCAGCTGGCGGACGTCCTCGATCGTGATGTAGCTGGAGATCTTGGTGTCATAGAGACGCCGGTTGGGATACTTCTTTATGACACGTTTGGATGACATCAACAGGCAGTCTCCGGCAATGATGCTCCGCAGCATGGCGGAGCATCCCCGGGCTTGCAACAACGCGGCACATGAACGGGCTGCTGCTACCAGCCCATGTACTGGCCACCGTTGGCGGACAGGTTGGCACCGGTAATCCAGCTGGCTTCCTCGGGGATGAAAAAACCCACCGCGTAGGCGATCTCATCCGGGGTGCCGAGACGGCCCGTGGGAATCTGGGCGACGATTTTCTCGCGCACCTCTTCCGGTACCGCCATCACCATATCGGTACCGATGTAGCCGGGCGAGACCGTATTGACGGTGATGCCATACCTCGCATTTTCCTGGGCCAGCGAGATCGTAAAGCCGTGCATGCCGGCCTTGGCCGCGGCGTAGTTGGCTTGGCCATATTGGCCCTTCTGACCATTGATCGAACTGATCTGGACGATACGGCCCCACTTGCGCTCACGCATCCCCTGAATGACGGGCCGGGTGATGTTGAAGCACGAGTTGAGGTTCGTGCAGATCACCTCGGTCCATTGCAGCGGCGTCATCTTGTGGAAGGTCGAGTCGCGCGTGATGCCGGCATTGTTGATCAGGATGTCGATCGGCCCCAGCTGGCGCTCGATCTCACGCACCATCGCTTCACTCTGGTCGGGACAGGAGACGTCTCCGGCGGCCACGGTGACGTCATAGCCTTCCGCCTTCATTTTCTCCTGCCAGGCCAGGCCGCGTGCCTCGTCGCGAAAGTTGGTCGCGACCTTGTGCCCCATCTTGTTCAGGCGCTTGACGATCGAGGTGCCAATGCCGCCGGTGCCTCCGGTGACCAGGGCGATACGTTGCTGCATGGCGCTCTCCTATTGTCGGCGTTCCCGGACGTGGGACGGGTGCAGGATTGGTCGGCAGTCAGCTTCGAACCCGCAAACTTCGCCTTAAGGTGTATCAGAGCCATCGCGATTGTGCGAGGGGTCGCAGCGGTCAGCTGTATCAGAGCACCGCCAAACGCTCGACCACTCTTGAATTTGCGCCGCGTCTGCCACAGATTGCGATACGGCTGCGCACCACGCGCGGGAAGGGGTTATCAATGTTCAAGCGTATCGGGTTGTTCCTTGCGACAAACCTCGCGGTGATGGTGCTGCTGGGCATCGTGCTCAGCGTTTTGCAGGGCGTGTTCGGGATCACCCTGGGCGACAACGGCACCCTGCTGGTTTTCGCGGTGATTTTCGGGTTTGGCGGGTCGCTGATTTCGCTGATGATCTCCAAATGGTCGGCCAAGCGATCCACCGGGGCGGTGGTGATCGAAACACCCCGCAACGACGTCGAGAAATGGTTGGTCGAGACGGTGCGCCGGCAGGCGGAGGCGGCACGGATCAAGATGCCCGAGGTGGCCATCTACGAGGGCCCCGAAATCAATGCCTTTGCCACCGGTCCGACCCGCAATAATTCGCTGGTCGCGGTGTCCAGCGGGCTGTTGCAGTCGATGAGTCGCGACGAGGCCGAAGCGGTGCTCGCCCATGAGATCAGCCACGTGGCCAATGGCGACATGGTGACCATGGCGCTCATTCAGGGCGTGCTGAACACGTTCGTGATCGTGCTGGCGCGCATCGTCGGACGCGTGGTGGACAGCTATATCAGTGGCAACCGCGAGAACAGCGGAGTGGGGATCGGCTATTACGTGACCGTGCTGGTGCTGGATATGGTGTTCGGACTGTTGGCAAGCATGATCGCGATGTGGTTCTCGCGGCATCGCGAGTTCCGCGCCGATGCGGGCGGTGCCAGCCTGGCGGGCCGCGACAAGATGATCGGCGCGTTGCAGCGTCTCGGCCAGAACCACGGCACCAGTACGTTGCCGAGTCAGGTGGCTGCGTTCGGTATCAGCGGCGCTGTGGGCCACGGGATTCGCCGTCTGATGCTGAGCCATCCGCCTTTGGAAGAACGCATCCAGGCACTGCGGGCGCGCGACAACACGGTCCGCACCGTGGCTTGACGACGCCACATCGCCGATGTGAAAAACCCGCCATCCGGCGGGTTTTTTTCTGCGTTCGCCTTCTGAGCCGCTTCGGCGTCGACACTGCCTTCAACCAAACGCGTAGTCCATGTCCGGTCCCGCCTCGGCAAGAAAATGTCCCTGCGCGTAGTCGATGCCCGAGGCGAAGAGGATGCTCATGCTCGCCGCATCCTGGACGAACTCGGCGACGGTCAGCGCGCCGGCGTCCCGCGCCTTGGCAGTGATCTCTCGAATACGCCGCTGGTGGTCGGGGTTGGCGGGAAGATCTTCCAGGAAGATGCGATCCAGTTTCAGGAAGGCCGCTTCGAAATGGCTCAGCAGCTGGGCGGAGTTCAAGCCGCTGCCGAACTGCGCGAGTCCGACCCGCACCCCCAGCTGTGCGACCTGTTTCCGGAATTCCTGCGCGGACTTGAGGTGGGTGAACACCCGCGACTCCGGCAGCTGCAGGATCAGCAAGTCGCCATCCGCCTGATGCTTCGCCAGACGTTCGGCGATGTGCTGGACCATGCTGTCGTCCTGCAGCGAGACCTCGTTGATACGCACCATGAGCGTCGTGCGATTGCCGGCCTTTGCGCGCGCGCCAATCGAGGCGATCGCCTTGTCCACCACCCAGCGATCAATTTCCCACAGCAGGCCGTGCTCCTCCGCGATAGGAAGGAAGGTCGGCGGCTGGACGAGTTCGCCGTGTTCTCCGAGCATGCGCAGGTAGGTGTCGTACATCTCGATCGGTGCGCCATGCAGACCAATCAGAGGCTGGTAGTGGAGGACGAACCGGTCGCTGTCGATGGCGTCGCGGATCCGCATCACCCACGCATCCACGCGCTCCACTTCCGCGCGGTCCACCGCACCCGGATCGAAGATATCGACCCGATTCCCGCCCACGGCCAGGTTGGCCTGCACGGTTTCATGCGCCTTGTTCAGCACTTCGGTGACACTGGCAATCTTCTGTCCGATCTGCACGCCGCCGATGCTGACGGTGGCGTTGAGCGAGTGTGCATCGGTTTCCAGAACGTGGTCGGCAAAGGCGGCCCGGATCGATTCGGCCAGCGCCATGGTGCCGTGGAAGTCGCTGCCTGCCCGGAGCACCGCGAACTGGTGTTCGCTGAACCGGGCGGCGACATCGTTCTCACCCAGCACGCCCTGCAGACGCTGCGCGCAGGCGGCGATCAACTCGTCCGCGGCGTCCAGCCCGATGCCCTGCAACAGGTGCGCGTAGTGGTCAGGCTCAACCAGCAACAAGCCCTTGCGCTCGCCATTGCGGGCCGCGTCGGCAACCGCATCCTCAAGGTTCCTGAGGAACGTGGAACGGTTGAGCAGGCCGGTGGCGAGGTCGCGATGGCGCAGTTCTTCCACCTCCCTGGCCAGTTCCGGATCCAGCTCCTGACGGCGCAGGATCACCTGCTGGCACATCTCGCCCTCGTAGGTGGCGGACGTGAACTCCATGACCGCCGGGAACCCGGTGCCGTCCAGCGTGCGCGCCTCTATTTCCAGACGCGGCGGCGGAGCCTCGCCCTTGCCCATGCGCTTCAGCAGTTGCCGGAACTCGTCGATATGTTGCGGGGAGACAAGATCGAGCAGCGACATGCCCTCGATGTCCTCGAAGGATTCAAAACCGAAGATCTCCAGATAGGCGCTGTTGGCGCGGATGTGCATGCCTTCATGTACGTAGGCAATCGGATCCCGGGAGGATTCGATCAGCGCATCGCAGCGACGCTCGGTTTCACGCACCTGCGATTCCAGACGACGCAATCCGCGTCGGGCCTCCAGGTCGGTCCATTCGCTGCGCACGACCGCGTCGATATGCGCTTGCTCGCCACGCAGGGCGACCGAGCGGATACCCAGCGCCGTCATCTGCAGCAGGCGCTGCACGTCCACCGTGTCCACCAGAGCGAGCATCGGCAGATCCTTGCCGCTGCTGCCCACCTGGGCAATCAGCTGATCCAGCGGGATCGCCTGCGAGCGCTCGGACACCAGCACCAGGTCAAGCGGTTGGCTGCTCAACAGGTGGGCGAGCTCGTCCACCGTTTCCGGCCGGCTGGGACGGACCGCGATCCCGCTGTTACGCAGACCGTTGGCGATTGCCTCCGCGTCATCGACGCTGTCGTCGACGATCATCAGCCGCAATGTCATGTCCTTGCCGAGTTGCATCTGCCTTCCTTCCTTATGCGTTCAGTCCCGAGTATCGCGCAAGAGTGTCACCAAAGACTTGCTCGCGGTCACTTGTCGGCGCCGTTCCGCAGCGCCGCGTAACGGACTGGGCAAATCAACCGTTGCCGTGCGCAAGGATCGTCAACGGACGCTTTCCGCTGTCGCCGGCCACCTCGCGCACCAGCCGCGGCACCAGATACCCCGACAGACGTGCAGAGAGTGCCGCGTGCAACTCAAGCGCGCGCGCGTCGTCGATCTCGAAATGGGCCGCGCCCTGGACCCGGTCCAGCTGATGCAGGTAGTAGGGAAGGACGCCTGCGGCAAACCCGCGCTCGCTCAATGCCGCGAGCGCCTCTACCGAGTCGTTGACCCCTCGCAGCAGAACCGCCTGATTGAGGACGGTGGCGCCGGTGCCACGCAGGCGGGCGACCGCTGCGTCCACGTGTGTGTCGAACTCGTTGGCGTGGTTGGCATGCAGCACGACGGCTACTGGCCAAGGCAGCGTTGCCAGCCAGTCGGTCAGCGCTGCATCGACGCGTTCGGGAAGGACAATCGGGAGGCGGGTGTGGATGCGCAGTCGGCGGATATGCGGGATCCCGGCCAACGCATCCGTCAGCGCGATCAGCTTGGAGGTGGCCAGCGACCAGGGGTCTCCACCGGAGAGGATCACCTCGTCTATGTCAGGATCGCCGGCGATGACGGCCACCGCGTCGGCCCAGCCGTCGCTCGCCGCATTCTGCTCCGCGTAGGGGAAGTGGCGGCGAAAGCAGTAGCGGCAATTGATGGCGCAGCTTCCCGTGCTCACCAGCAGGGCTCGGCCCCGATATTTGCGGATCACCCCTGTACCCGCGGCCGCGGCACTGTCACCCACAGCGTCCAGGCTGAATCCGGGCATGGGTCGCATCTCGGCATCCAGGGGCAACACCTGCCGCAGTAGCGGGTCGTGCGGATCGCCATGGTGCATCCGGGCGACGAAGCCGCGTGGCACGCGCAATGGAAACTGCCTGCCCGCGTGATCGCTGATGCCCAACGCGTCCGCATCCAGACCGAGCAGCTGGGCGAGTTCACGCGGGTCGCGCACCGCGTCGCGCCACAACTGTTGCCAGCGCGGTGCGGCGGGGTCTGGCTGTATGGGGGGCGGGCCTGCAGGTATCATTCGTGTCCAGTTTCGCTTGCGACCGGTCCGACCGGTTACAGCCGGACATTCTAGCGGGCCGCCAGAACTGCGTCCCGCGGCTTCCCGCCACCATCCATTGCAGGAGTTCACCATGGCCAGCTACGGCTTGAACGATGTCAAGAACGGGTTGAAGATCCTGATCAACAACGACCCGTGCGTCATTACTGATACCGACTTCATCAAGCCGGGCAAGGGTCAGGCCTTCACCCGCGTGAAGTACCGCAGCATCAGGACCGGACGTACCCAGGAAGTCACCATGAAGGCGACCGACTCGCTGGAAGGCGCGGACGTGCTGGATACCGATATGCAGTTCCTGTACGCCGATGGCGAGCACTGGCATTTCATGGATCCGACCAGCTTTGAGCAGGTCCAGGCGGACAAGAGCGGTGTGGGTGATGCGGCCAAGTGGCTCAAGGGTGAGGAAGACTGCGTGGTCACCCTGTGGAACGGCAGCCCGATCTTTGTCGCGCCGCCAAACTTCGTTGATCTGAAGATCACCGAGACTGATCCCGGCGTCCGTGGCGACACCTCCGGCGGTGGCGGCAAGCCTGCGACTCTGGAGACTGGCGCTGTCGTGCGCGTGCCGCTGTTTGTCGGACAGGACGAGATCATCAAGGTTGATACGCGCTCCGGCGAATACGTCAGCCGGGTCAAGTAAGTGGCGGACCTGGTGCCGGTGGACTGCGACCTGATGATCGAGGCCGGCTGGGTAGTCCCGGTGCGCGCCGACGATGCGGTGCTGGTCGACCATGCCGTCGCCATTGCCAACGGCGAGATCATCGCCGTATTGCCGGTGGCCGAAGCCCGGCAGCGTTTCAATGCCCGCGAAACCGTAGCCCGCCCCGGCTCGGCGCTGATCCCGGGTCTGGTCAACGCGCATACCCACAACCCGATGACCCTGCTGCGGGGCATCGCCGATGACCTGCCGCTGATGGAGTGGCTGCAAGGCCATATCTGGCCGATCGAAGGCGTGGTGATCGGGCCGGAATTCGTCGCCGACGGCGTGACGCTGGCGATCGCGGAAATGCTCCGTGGTGGTACCACGTGCGCCAACGAGAACTATTTCTTTCCCGACGTGCAGGCGGCAACCTACCAGCAGCACGGCTTCCGCGCCCGGGTAGGGTTGCCGGTGATCGACTTTCCGACCGCCTGGGCGAAAACCGACGCGGAGTATTTCGATCGCGCGATCGAAGTCCACGACCAGTGGCGCAACGATTCGCTGGTCTCGATGGCATTTGTGCCGCATGCGCCCTACACGGTCTCTGACACCAGCTTCGAGCGGATCCGGATGCTGTCCGACCAGCTCGATATCCCGGTTCACCTGCACACCCACGAGACGGCGCACGAAGTCGCAGAATCCGTGGAAAAGTACGGGCAGCGGCCCTTGGCGCGGCTGGACCGTCTGGGTCTGGTCAATGACCGCCTGATCGCCGTCCACATGACCGCACTGACCGACGCGGAGATAGCGCTGTGCGCTTCGCGCGGCGTCAGCGTGGTGCACTGCCCGGAGTCCAACCTCAAGCTGGCATCCGGCTTCTGTCCGGTGGCGAAGCTGGAGCGGGCCGGGGTGAACATCGCCATCGGCACCGATGGCGCGGCCAGCAACAACGACCTGGACATGTTTGGCGAGACGCGCACCGCGGCCCAGCTTGCCAAAGCGGTGGCCGGCGATGCGACTGCATTCAGCGCGGTGAGCGCGCTGCGCGCGGCGACCATGGGTGGTGCCAAAGCCATGGGCCTGGACGACCGGATCGGTTCGATCGAGGCGGGCAAGCGCGCTGATCTGGCCTGTGTGGATCTGCAGACGATCGAGACCCAGCCGCTCCACGACGTGATCTCGCAACTGGTCTACGCCACCGGCCGCCACCATGTGACCGATGTGTGGATTGATGGAAAGGCGCGACTGCGTCAGCGTGAACTGGTCGGCATGGACTGCGAGGCGCTGATCGCCAATGCGCGCCAATGGCGCACCCGGATCGCCGCGATCCGCGTTTGAACCCCTTGGAGTTTGTGTCAGATGACTGCCCCCGACAGCTTGCGTGACGACAATTTCAGCCAGGCCGAGCTCAACAAGTTCGGTGCGCTGGCCCATCGCTGGTGGGACCCGGAAGGCCCACAGAAGGCACTGCACGCGCTGAACCCGCCGCGACTGGCGTACGTGGCGGAGCGCGCGGTGCTGCCGGGCGCGAAAGTACTCGATGTCGGCTGCGGTGGCGGTCTGCTCAGCGAAGCGCTCGCGGGTGCGGGCGCGCACGTCACCGCCGTTGACCTCGCGCCGGAGTTGATCAAGGTTGCCGGCCTCCACGCGCTGGAGAGCGGTGCGAAGGTCGACTACCGCTTGCAGTCGGCAGAGTCACTGGCCGCGCAAATGCCGGGCCATTTCGATGTCGTGACCTGCATGGAAATGCTGGAGCACGTGCCCGATCCCGCCGCGATCATCAACGCCTGCGCGCAATTGCTGAAACCCGGCGGGCGATTGTTCCTGTCGACCCTCAACCGGACGCCGGCCGCATTTGCGCTGGCGATCGTGGGCGCGGAGTACGTCGCCCGGTTGCTGCCCAAGGGCACCCATCGCTACCGCGACTTCATCAAGCCCTCCGAACTGGGTGCGTGGCTGCGTGCCGCCGGATTGCAGCTGGAGGACGTCAGCGGGCTGATGTACGAACCCTGGCGCAACGCGGCCCGGCGGACGTCACGCACGGACGTCAACTACCTGGCGTGCGCGCACAAGGCCGGCTGAGAATGGCGTTCCCGAAGGCGGTCCTATTCGATCTTGACGGCACTCTGCTCGACAGCGCGCCGGACATGCTGGCGACCATCAACGCGATGCGTGCCGCGCGCGATCGCGGTCCGATGCTTTTGGATGAACTGCGGCCGCATGTATCCAAGGGGGCCCGCGCGATGGCCGCCGCCGCCTTCCCTGATATTGATGCTGCAGAGCGGGAGGGATGGATCCCCGAGTTTTTGACCATCTACGAGCGAGAGCTGGGCCAACACGGCCGGGCATTCGACGGCGTCGAGACAATGCTGCGCAAGCTCGAATCGGCGGGGACCGTGTGGGGCATCGTGACCAACAAGCCCGAGTATCTCGCGGTCAAGTTGATACCGATGCTGGGCTGGCAGCAGCGTAGTGCGGTACTGATCGGCGGCGACACGCTCGCTGCGCGCAAGCCCGACCCGCTGCCGCTGACGGTGGCTGCCGAGCGTATCGGCATCCCCGCGCATGAGTGCGTGTACGTAGGCGATGACGAACGCGACATCATCGCCGCACGTGCCGCTGGCATGCCCTCGGTCGTCGCCTTGTGGGGCTACCGCCTTGACGCGGATGATCCCGCGCACTGGGGTGGCGATGTGCTCGCGGACCACCCCGATCAACTGGCCGATGCGGCGTTATGGCCTGGGACACGATGACGGCCCCGGCTTCGCCCTTGGATGACAGTCGACCAGCCGACGCCCGGGACGACGACGTTGCAGCGCTGGCGGATTTCGTTGCGAAGTGGCGTGCGCGCTGGCCGGAGTGGGCGATCGCGGAGGTGTTCATTGCGGCTGACCAGCGCGCTTCCGCCTTGGCTTGGGCCATTTTGCAGCAGGAGCTGGGCGATGCGGCCTGGGGCGGTGCCGATCCGACGCCCGGTCGCGCCAAACTGGGCTGGTGGCAGGAGGAGTTGAGCAGCTGGAGCCGCGGCGCGCGCCGGCATCCGATCGCAACGGTGCTACAGGACCTCTCCGCGCCGTGGGAGTCGCTCGCGTCCACGTTGCCCTCCCTGATCGCCAGCCGCGAGCGGCCGGGCAGCGTGGCGGAGGCATTCGCGGCGCTGGAACCATTTTCGATCGCGATCGGCGATATCGACCGTGCACTGTTCGGATCCTCTCCAGGCGGGGAAGACAGTCGACTGGTTTCGGCCTGCCTTCTGCAATCGAGGATGTGGCAGGAAGGTGACGCGTACCTGCCGCTGGACATGCTCGCCCGCGCCGGCAGTGGCGACGCCGTGGCGACATGGGCCGCAGAGTTGGACCGGCAATGGCCGCACTCGGGCGCTGGCAATCGTGTCCGTCGGTTGTGGGCTGCGTTGGCAAGGCAACGACTTCGTGGCAGCAGCATCGCGGAGCCGATCCCCGCGTGGAGAACCCTCTGGCTGTCCTGGCGATCCGCACGCGGATGAAAGGCCGGCGCGCGTGTCGCAGGTCGTTCGCGACGCCGCGTGCCCCGTGTCTCTGGATCCGTTTCCCCGCTATGCTTGAACCCGGCGGATCGGGGGGCGCGCGGTAATGGGGACGAGGGGGATACGGGGGCTCTTCTGGCGCTGGCTGATGCCAATGCTGATGGTCGGCGTGCTTTTCCCCGGTGCGGTGATGGCTCAGCAAACCAGTACGGCCGAGCCTGCCACACTCGCTCGAGTATCGGTTGCCCGCCTTGACGCGGATCCCGCCCCGGCAGCCGTTACATCGGGTGCATTGGATTCCGATTTTGTCCCGGTGGCAGGCGGTCGTATCCATGAATCCGCTGCCCATCCGACCTGGTGGCGAATCACCGCTGATCGACGCGTGGATGCGGGAAAGCAGCCCAAACTGCTCCTGCATTCCCCAGCCCACAGCGCCGTGGAAGCGTGGTTGCCAGGCCGGGGCGAGGCCATCACCGTCGCACTGATCGGCAGCAACGCCGATCTCGAGTTTTCCAGCAGGGCACTGGTCATACCGCTCAGCGAAGGTCTGGCCGCGGGTGCGCCGGTGTACCTGCGCCTGGACTCCCGCGGTTTGGCGCCGATGACGGTCAGTATCGAATCGTTGCGTTCGGCACACCGTGCCGATCTGACGCACGTCGCCTGGAGGTCTGCGCTGCTGGGAGGTCTCGGACTTCTGGCGCTGCTGGCGTTCGGGTTCTGGATTGGCATAGGCGAACGCAGTTACGGGTACCTCACACTGAATCTGCTTGCCCAAGCCGGCTTCTTCGCCACCAAGGGCGGTGATGTGCGGATGGTGCCGTGGCTTGCGGACCTGATCGGTACGAACTGGCAGTTGCCGCAGTTGTTCGTCCTCGTGGCAGCGATTGCCAGCTTGGCATTTCTGACTGTCTACCTTGACCTCCGCGCGCGCCAACCGCGATTGCTGAATGTGCTTGTTGTGTGCTGCGTCCTGTTCGGGTTCTTCAATCTGAGCGCGCTGGTGGTCAGTGCCCGATGGGTGGCGGTTGCGGCAAACCTGACACTGATGTTCGCCACCGCCGTGGTTTTGGCGGCGGCGGTTTACGGCTGCCTGCAGCGCCAACGTGCGGCATATTTCGTGTTGTTGTCGTGGCTTCCGATGATGTCCCTGCTGATGGTCCGGGTCGGTGAGGTGATCGGTATATGGACCGGTCCGGTCTGGATGGACTATGCGTTTCCAGCGACATTCGTCCTGTCGGGACTGATCATCATGATCGGCCTGAGCGACACCCTGCAGCAGTTGCGCCGGGACCGTGACCGCGCCAGCCGTCTGGCAAGCTTTGATGTGTTGACGGGGGCGATGTCGCGCCCGGCGATCGAGGGCCGGTTGAAGGCCTGCGTGGACGACTCGCACCTTGGCGGGCTGCCGCTGTCGGTGGTCTTCTTCGACGTCGACCGCTTCAAACGCATCAACGACGAATATGGACACGGCGTTGGCGATTCATGCTTGAAAATCATCGCCCTGCGCACCCGGAACCGCCTGCGTACCTACGACAGCCTCGGGCGCTGGGGCGGTGACGAGTTGCTGGTCGTGTTGCCCGACACCCACCTGGACGAGGCTATCGGCGTGGCCGAGAACCTTCGTTCAGCGGTCAACTGCCGCCCCCTGTCAATCGACGGCAATCTTTTCGAGGCCACCCTGAGCCTGGGCGTCGCCGAGCTTGCCGAGGGCGAAACGGCTGCACAGTTGCTGGACAGGGTGGACGCCGCGCTCTACGCCAGCAAGGCGGCCGGACGCGACCGCGTGAGTGGCCGCTTCGCGTCGTCGGGCATCCGGTTGACCGGTGAACATGCCATCGTGGGACGGAGTGAAGGCGTCACCGTCGCAGCGGACTGATCAGCGAGCGCGTTCGAGCACCAGCAGGGGATCAATCCGTACATCCAGCCAGTTCATCCCCCAGTGAAGATGCGGTCCAGTGACGCGACCAGTGGCGCCGACGGCACCGATCACCTCGCCCTGCCGTACGGTATCGCCGGCCGCAACATCCATTCGCGACAGGTGCAGAAAGTTGGAACTGACGCCGTGTCCATGGTCCAGCAGTACGGTGCCACCGGTCAGGTAGAGATTGTCGGAAAAGGTCACCACGCCGGCGGCGGGCGCCTTGATCGGGGTGCCGGTGGGGACGGCGATGTCCATGCCCGAATGGGCCGAGCCCGGGGTGCCGTTGTAGACGCGCTGGTTGCCGAAGCGGCCGCTGATGCGACCCTTCACGGGCCAGATGAACGCCTCGGTGAAATCGGTTCGGGCGTCGTCACGTTGCCGGGCGGCGGTGACCAGAGCCTGTTCGCGGGCAATCCTTGCGGCCAGCGCCGGTGCCGGCTTGACCGTGCCCGGCGGAACCCCGTTGACACGTTCGATCGGCCAGTCGCGGGGCGACACAGTGATCGCTATGCTTTTGGAGGGTGCGCCGGGTGGCGTTATCTCGACCGTCGCGATGTCGCCGGCATCCCGACCGATACCGAAGACCACGGTGCCGTAGGACGTGACCCGCAGTTCGCGTCCGGCGTGTCGCACAACGCTGCCGGCCGGGACTTTGCCGACCACCAGGGAACCCTGTTCGACCCGCGGAGGGAACACGATCCGCCCGTCGTTGGGCGCGGCGGGTATCACTTCCATCCCGGGCAGCCCAGCAGCTGCGCTGGCCGGCGCGTGGGCGGCGGTGCAAGCGACCACCACGCCGAGGCCGGCGGCCAGCCAGGCCGCCGTCATCGATCGAATACCAGGCGCTGACCACCCGGTGCGCCAACGAGACGCTCGCCGTCCCATGCCAGCGTGCCATTGACCCACGTCGCCGCGATGCGGCTGTGGAAGGTGCGACCTTCGAAAGGCGACCATCCGCACTTGGACAACACGTCCTCGCGCCGCACGGTCAGCGGTACGTCGTCGATCAGGACAAGATCGGCGGCATAGCCTTCGCGCAGGAAGCCGCGCTGTTTGACGTCAAAGAGCTGTGCGGGAGCATGGGCGAACTTCTGCACCACCTGGGCCGTGGTGAGGTGTCCCTCGTGCACCAGTTCCAGTGCCGCGTTGAGGGCGTACTGCACCAGTGGCAAACCGCTCGGTGCGCGCGTGTAGGGGTTTTGCTTCTCCTCCAGCAGGTGGGGCGCATGGTCGGTGGCGAGCACGTCGATCACGTCATCCGCCAGCGCGCGCACCAGCGCTTCGCGATCCGCGGGGTCCTTGATTGCCGGATTGCACTTGATCAAATGCCCCAGCGTGGCGTAATCGCTGCGGTCGAACCGCAGGAAATGGATGCAGGTCTCGGCAGTGATCTGCTTGCGACTGCCGTCCGCGCGCACCAGCGGTCCACGTTCGAACAGCGCCAGTTCGTCGGCGGTGGAAATATGCAGGACGTGCAGCCGGGTGCCATGGCGTCGGGCGAGCTCGATCGCCAGTCGGGTCGACTTGATGCAGGCCTCGCGCGAGCGGATGTCGGGGTGGCACTCGGCGGGGATGTCGTCGCCATACTTCGCCTTGTACACGGCGGTCGCCGCCTCGATCATCGGCGTGTCTTCACAATGGGTGATGATCGGGGTGGGAACGTCGCGGAACACCGCATCCAGCACCTCCGGATCGTCCACCAGCATGTTGCCGGTGGAGGCGCCCATGAACACCTTGACCCCCGGCGCGGCGCGCGGATCCAGCCGCCGGATCGCTTCCAGGTTGTCGGTGCTGGTGCCCATGTAGAACCCGTGATTGCCCCAGACGCGACCGGCGGCACGGCGGTACTTGTCTTCCAGTGCAGCCGCGTCAAGCGTCGGCGGGCTGGTATTGGGCATGTCCATGAAGCTGGTCAGGCCGCCCGCCACCGCCGCCCCCGATTCGATCGCCATGTCGGCCTTGTATTCCATCCCCGGCTCGCGGAAATGGACCTGGTCATCGATCATGCCGGGCAACAACCTGCGACCCGCCGCATCCACCACGGTCTCACCGTGGCGCGCCGACAGGCCATGGCCGATCTCGGTAATAAGGCCGTCAGCTATGCGCAGGTCGCCGTCGAATTCGCGTCCCTCGTTGACGAGGCGGGCATTGACGATGAGTGTGGCGGGGGATGGCATAGGGATAAGTCCTCTGGGGTGGGGGCGTTGTCAGGCCGGGGGAACGGGGTCATTGCCCCCCGGGTGCAGCGGATGACAGCGAAGAATGCGGCGCAGCGCGAGCCAACTGCCCTTGATGGCGCCGAAGCGGCTGATAGCCTGTATCGCGTACTCCGAGCAGGTCGGGTAGAACCGGCATCGCGGGCCGAGCAAGGGGCTGATCCAGCGTTTGTATCCACGCAGCACAGCTAATAGCAGGCGGTCGATCACGATGGTGTGTCCCGGCAGGCGCCGAGCAGGGAAGGTAGGATGGATGGAATAACCGTCTTGTCCGGCAGAAGTGGTGGCTTTTGAGGCCGGGACGCATCGCGTGAATGGTGCGGCATCCTTCTGGCGTGGTTGCCGCGGCTGCTCTGGCAGGGTATAACAGCGCGCTTTCCCGTCACAAGGGAACTGAAAAGGACAGGTGGCTCGTGGCCGTGAAAAAATCCGCGACTGAGGTCGCCAAGAAAACCAGAAATTCCGCCCAGGCCGCTGCCGGGGAACCCGTTGCGAAGACGGCAGGCAAAGCCGCCGCGACGAAATCGCCCGCGGCCAGCAAGCCGGTCGCCAAACCCGCACCCCAACCGGCTCCGGTAAACAAGGTAGCCGCGAAAAAGAAGGTAAACAGCACCATCGACAGCAAGACGATCACCAAGAAAGCCGCAAGCAAGACCGCCAAACCCGCCAAAACCGCCAGCGCTGAAAAGCCGGTGGTGAAGAAGGCGGCCGCCGCCGCGAAAAAGGCTCCGGCCAAGAAGGCGGTTGCCAAGACGGCGACGCCCGCGAAACCTGCCGTCGCCAAGTCGGCGCCGGTGAAAAAGGCGGCCGCGAAGAAGGCCTCCAAAACATCTCCCAAAACCACTGCCGCTGCGTCGGGCACTGGCAAACCCAGCGCCGCGGTAAAATCGCCGGCCAGCCCGCCGGCACCGGTCAAGCGCAAGATCGGCAAAGTCGCCGTGGCGGTCGTCGGGAAGCCGCAGGCTCCGGTAGTCAGAAGCAAGGTCAAGGTCGTGCCGTACAAAACCGAAAAAAATACCGGTCGTCCCATTCTTCCCAAGGACTATGAGCCCTCGGCCGAAGAGGAATACATGAGCCCGCTCCAGCTTGAGTATTTCCGTCAGCGTCTGATGACATGGCGCGATGATCTGGTCGAAGAATCCAAGCAGACCATCGAGAACCTGAAAGAAGAGGTGCGCGACGTCGGTGATGAAGCCGAGCGTGCGACGCGTGAAACCGAAAACTCGCTGGAACTGCGTACCCGTGACCGTTACCGCAAGCTGATCAGCAAGATCGACAGCACCATCAAGCGCGTGGACACCGGTGACTACGGGTTCTGCGTTGACAGCGGCGAAGAGATCGGTCTTGAGCGCCTGGATGCCCGCCTGACGGCGGAACGCACCATCGATGCGCAGGAGCGCTGGGAGCACCTGCGCAAGCAGATGGGTGATTGATCACCCGGCTGGCGCTGCCAGATCGTCGCGCGTGACGGCGTAACCGGAACCCCGCCAATGGCGGGGTTTCCCTTGTGGGGCGCTGGGATTACCGTCCTACGCGGCGAGTGTCTTCACAGCCGTTTCGCGGATGAAGCCAAGCAGCGCGACCAAGCCGTTGCTCCGGGTGGGAGAGAGGTGTTTGGCCAATCCGATGTCGGCGATGTAGCTGGCGTCGGTGTCGACGATCTCGCGGGCGCTGCGGCCGGAATAGACGCGCAGCGCCAGGTACACCAGCCCGGACACGATGGCCGAATCGCTGATGGCGTGGAACTCGAGTTTGCGCTGATCGCCTGCGGCCACGATCCAGACCATCGACTGGCACCCCCGCAGCCGGTGTTCCTCGGTCTTCAGCTCGTCCGGCAGGTCGGGAAGTTTACGACCGAGGTCGATCAGGTACTGGTAGCGCTCGGACCAGTCACTGAAAAACGCGAATTCGTCCCGGATTGCGGCCTGTGCTTCGGCAGCAGTGGCTTCGGTGGGGAAAGGAGAAGGGTTCATGCGCGTTTCCAACGCACGCCCGCAGGCGTGTCCTCAAGCACCACACCTTCGGCAGCCAACTGGTCGCGGATGGCATCGGCGCGGGCGAAATCGCGCGCGGCCTTGGCCGCACTGCGCTCATCGATCAATGCCTGGATGTGTGCATCGGCGTCGCCACCACGGTTGAACCATGCATCAGGCGCCTGCTGCAAAAGGCCCAGCGCTGAGCCGGCGGCGCGAAGATCGGCTGCGAGACCTGCCAGCGCCTCCTGCTGTGGGTCCGAGTCTCCGTTCGAGAGGATCAATGCACCGCGCATGCCACGTGCGGCGGTGGCGATCGATGCCAACTCGGATAGCGCTTGCGGCGTATTGAGGTCGTCGTCCAGCGCCGCTTCCACACCAGCGGGAATAACGGCGGGCGGGCGGTTGTCCGCGCTGTTGTCCACCACCAGCGCATCGGCGTCGCGCAGCGTTCCGTACAGGCGGTCCAGCGTGCGCACCGACCGTTCGATCAACGCATCCGACCAGTCCAGCGGTTGGCGGTAGTGGGCCGAGAGGAGGGCGTAGCGAAGCGCCTCCGGCGGATACTTCTGCACCAGATCGTGGACCCGTTCGATGTTGCCGACCGACTTGCTCATCTTGGCGCCGTCGAAATTCAGCATGCCGTTGTGAAGCCACCAGCGGGCGAATGTCTTGCCGCCATGGGCGCACTCACTCTGTGCAATCTCGTTTTCGTGGTGCGGAAACTGCAGGTCCACACCCCCTCCATGGATGTCGATGGTCTCGCCCAGGTGCGCGGCGGCCATGGCGGAGCATTCAATGTGCCAGCCGGGGCGGCCTCGGCCCCACGGCGACTCCCAGCCCGGCAATCTGTCGGTCGATGGCTTCCACAGTACGAAATCGCCCGGTTCGCGCTTGTAGGGCGCCACGTCGACCCGGGCGCCTGCCAGCATGTCCTCGAGGTTGCGGCGCGACAGCTTGCCGTAGCCGTCGAAGCTGGCGACCGAAAACAGCACATGCCCTTCTGCGGCGTAGGCGTGACCCGAGTGGATCAACTGCTCGATCATCGCGATCATCGGGCCGATATGTGCGGTCGCCTCGGGCTCGATGTCCGGCGGCGCGACACCCAGGGCGGCCATGTCGTCGCGATAGGCGGCCGCAAACTGCTCGGTGATCACCGCAATAGGCACGTTCTGCTCGTGCGCCGCGGCGTTGATCTTGTCATCCACGTCGGTGACATTGCGGGCATAAGTCAGTGCGCCGTAGCGCCGCCTCAGCAGATCTGCCAGGACGCCGAACAGCACTGGCCCGCGCGCGTTGCCGATGTGGACGTAGTTGTAGACCGTGGGCCCGCAGACATACATCGTCGGGTGAGCCGGGTCGATGGGCGTGAACGCCTCGAGCCGCCGGCTCAGGCTGTTGTAAAGATGCAGGCTCATGGTCGAAGGGGCAAGGACGTTGCCGCATTCTAGCGTCCGCAGTGCAGGGCGGGCAGCATCGTTCCCACGGGCGCGACGACAGCAGTGATTCAGCTGCCCTCCACGGTGGCCGCCTACACTGTCACGCATCTCCTGCCGGAACCTGCCGACGCAATGATCTGCCTACGCCTGCTGCCTGTCCTTCTGTTTGCCGTGGCAGCGGCTCCCGCCAGTGCGCAGGAGATCACGGTCATGCAACTGGAGAACGTGCGTTTTGCCTATGCCCAGGTACTACGGGTAACGCCGGTCTACCAGACCCTGACCGCGACGGCGATGGAAGAGACCTGTACGTCGGACACGCCGGACGATGATGCCGGCTCGCGCCTGTCGCGGGTGGTCGACGTAGTGAAAGGCGTCCTGGGGCGCCCGGCCGATGAGGCGGTGGAGAAAAGCGTCGCCCGCAACTGCGTGGTGGTCCCGGTGCGGCGCGAATTCCATCGGCCGATCGCCTATGACGTTGATTACGTGTACCGGGGTTCCAAATACCGTTCGCGGCTGGCCGAAGATCCAGGCAACCGGTTGCGCATCCGTATAGGAGTGACGCCGGTAGTGAGCAATACCCACGACAAATGATGCCGGTGGTCGGCGCCGCGCTTGCGATGCCCCGCAGCGCGTGCGAGGATCCGGGTTCAATGAATCACCTCCACGCCGACGCCGATATTCTGACTTCCGCCTACATGGCAGCAGGCATGACCTCGCGCGCCCGTCGACCGTTGCCCCCCACACCGGCCGGGTAGCTCATCGCACGTGTACGCCAAACAGGCGTGACAGACGAAAAAAGCCCAGCCAGCGAGCTGGGTTTTTGCATTTCAGCCTTGCAACATACGTTTTTCCTTCCGCCCCACCACCATCCACCTTCGGGAACATCGCATGACCCCCAGGCATTTCCTCAACACGCAGGACTGGTCCCGCTCCGACCTCGACGCACTGCTGTTGCAAGCGGCAGCTTTCAAACGCGACAAGCTGGGCGACCAGTTGAAAGGCAAGTCGATTGCGCTGGTGTTCTTCAATCCGTCGATGCGCACACGGACCAGTTTCGAGCTTGGCGCCTTTCAACTCGGCGCCCATGCGGTGGTGCTGCAGCCGGGCAAGGATGCGTGGCCGATCGAGTTCGACATGGGCACGGTGATGGATGGCGACACCGAGGAGCACATTGCCGAAGTGGCGCAGGTCCTGGGGCGCTATGTGGATCTGATCGGGGTGCGCGCATTCCCGAAGTTTGTCGACTGGTCGCTGGATCGCCAGGACAGGGTGCTCAAAGCATTCGCGAAGTATTCGCCGGTACCGGTGATCAACATGGAGACGATCACCCACCCTTGCCAGGAACTCGCTCACGTCATGGCGCTGCAGGAGCATTTCGGCACTACCGACCTGCGCGGGAAGAAGTTTGTGTTGACGTGGACCTACCACCCCAAGCCACTGAACACGGCGGTCGCGAACTCCGCGCTGACCATCGCCACCCGCATGGGGATGGACGTGACGCTGTTGTGCCCGACGCCCGATTATGTGCTCGACGAGCGCTACATGGGTTGGGCCAGGGAGAACGTCGCCGAGAGCGGCGGCTCACTGGCGGTCAGCCATGACACGACCAGTGCGTACACCGGCGCGGACGTGGTGTATGCCAAGAGCTGGGGTGCACTGCCGTATTTCGGCAACTGGGCACCGGAAAAGCCGATCCGTGACCAGTACCAGCATTTCATGGTCGATGAAGCCAAGATGGCCCTCACCAACAACGGCGTCTTCAGCCACTGCCTGCCGCTGCGCCGCAACGTCAAGGCCACCGATGCGGTGATGGATTCCCCGCAGTGCATCGCCATCAACGAGGCCGAAAACCGTCTGCACGTGCAGAAGGCCATCATGACCGCGTTGGCGGGCAGCTAGCCGCCGCCAACGTCGCGCTTTTTCCACATCCCCCACGCCAGTCGCCATCGACCGGCAAACGCCACACCGAGAGCCTTCCATGACCGACAAGAACCTCGTCCTCGCCTTTTCCGGTGGACTCGACACCAGCTTCTGCGTGCCTTACCTGCAGGAGCGCGGCTGGAAGGTCCACACGGTGTTTGCGGACACGGGCGGGGTGGACGCGGAGGAGCGCGAGTTCATCGAGCAGCGCGCCGCCGAGCTGGGCGTCGCATCGCACGTCACCGTCGACGGTGGCCCGGCGATCTGGGAGGACTTCGTGAAGCCTTTCATCTGGGCGGGCGAGGGCTATCAGGGCCAGTACCCGTTGCTGGTGTCTGATCGTTACCTGATCGTCGATGCGGCGCTGAAGCGCTGCGACGAGCTGGGCACCCGCGTCATTGCCCATGGCTGCACAGGAATGGGCAACGACCAGGTGCGCTTCGATCTGACCGTCAAGTCGCTGGGTGACTACGAGATCATCGCGCCGATCCGCGAGATCCAGAAAGAGCACACCGAGGTGCGCGCCTATGAGCAGAAGTACCTGGAGGACCGGGGCTTTGGCGTCCGCGCCAAGCAGCAGGCGTACACCATCAACGAGAACCTGCTGGGCCTGACCATGTCGGGCGGCGAGATTGACCGCTGGCAGGCCCCGGGCGTGGAAGCGACCGGCTGGTGCAAGCCCCGTGCGGAATGGCCGGCGCAACCGCTGCAGGTGCGGATCGGATTCGAGGGGGGCGAGGCGGTGAGCCTCGACGGCAAGCGGATGGCCGGGCACGACATGCTGGCACGGCTAAACGAGCTGTTTGCCGCGTACGGTGTCGGTCGCGGGATCTATACCGGTGACACCACGATTGGTTTGAAGGGCCGCATCATCTATGAAGCGCCGGGCCTGACCGCGCTGCTGGCGGCGCATCGCGCATTGGAGGAAACGGTACTGAGCAAGCACCAGAACCGCTTCAAACCCGATGTGGCGCGCAAGTGGGTTGAGCTGGTGTACGAGGGCTTCTTCCATGACCCGTTGAAAACCGATCTGGAGGCGTTCCTCGCGTCCAGCCAGGCGACCGTCAATGGCGAAGTGGTGTTGGAAACCAACGGCGGCAGCGTGGCTGCGGTCGCGATTGACTCGCCGCACATCCTCAACGCCAAAGGCGCGACCTACGCCCAGGCGGCGGACTGGGGTGTGGCCGAGGCAGAGGGCTTCATCAAGCTGTTCGGGATGAGCAGCACGCTCTGGGCCGAGATCAACCGCAAGTAGCACGCCAATTCGATTCCAGGAACTGCCCATGCTCCCCGATGTACTTCGCCACCTTGAAGCCCTCGTTGCTTTCGATACCCGCAACCCACCGCGGCTGATCGGCACCGGCGGCATCTTCGACTACCTGCGCGAGCAACTGGCCGGCTTTCGTATCGAGGTGACCGACCACGGCGATGGCGCGGTGTCGATGCTGGCGGTGCGCGGCAACCCGACCCGGGTCTTCAACGTGCATCTGGACACGGTGCCCTCGTCCCCGGCCTGGAGCGCGGATCCGCATGTGCTGCGGACGGATGGCGATCGTGCTGTCGGTCTGGGCGCGTGCGACATCAAGGGCGCTGCGGCAGGACTGCTGGCGGCGGCTTCACGGACCCGCGGGGACGCGGCGTTCCTTTTCAGCACTGACGAGGAGGCCAATGATCCACGCTGCATCGCCGCCTTCCTTGCCAGTGCGCACGGCTTCGACGAGGTGGTCGTCGCCGAGCCCACCAACGGTGAGGCGGTGCTCGCCCATCGCGGGATCGCCTCGGTACTGATGCATTTCCAGGGCAGTGCCGGCCATGCCTCAGGCGCCAACGCGATGCAGGCCAGTGCGCTGCATCAGGCAATGCGCTGGGGAAGCCGCGCGCTGGATTTTGTCGGCGACCAGGCGCATCAGCGCTTTGGCGGTCTGACTGGCCTGCGTTTCAATATCGGCCGGGTCGAGGGTGGCATCAAGGCCAACATGATTGCGCCCAGCGCCGAGGTGCGGTTCGGCTTCCGTCCGCTGCCGTCGATGGCAATCGATGCGCTGCACCAGCAGTTCGAAAGCCTGGCCGAACCCGGAGCGGTGGCGAGCTACCGGGAAACCTTCCGCGGCCCGCCATTGCCCTCGGGCGACGTCGCCCACGCGGAGGATCGCCGCCTGCAGGCGCGCGACCTGGCCGAAGCACTTGATCTGCCGATAGGCAATGCGGTGGACTTCTGGACCGAGGCGTCATTGTTCTCGGCTGCGGGCCTGACGGCGATTGTTTATGGCCCGGGCGATATTGCCCAGGCACACACCGCGGACGAGTGGGTCACGTTGGATCAACTGGCGCGCTATGCCGAATCCATTCGCCGGATTCTCGACCGTCCCCCGGTCTGACATCCTCACCATCTCAGCCTCAAGCGCATCCATCTCCGCATCGTCCACGCAGTCTCCGACAACTGAATCCCCATGACCATTGCTCCCTCCGACCACGATATCCAGACCCGCCAGACGATCGTGCGCTTGCTGTCCAGCATGGCCAGTGCCAAGGAGATCAGTCAGTACCTGAAGCGATTCTCGCAACTGGATGCGGCGCGCTTCGCTGTGGTCAAGGTGGGCGGCGCAGTGCTGCGCGATGATCTGGAAGCGCTGACCTCATCACTGACGTTTCTGCAGGATGTGGGTCTGACCCCGATCGTGCTGCACGGCGCCGGGCCGCAGCTTGACGACGAATTCGTGACCGCGGGCATCGAGAAGAAGACCGTCAACGGACTGCGAGTGACCACCCCCGAGGCGCTGGCGATCGTGCGTCGTGTGTTCCACGCGCAGAACCTGCGTCTGGTGGAGGCCCTGCAGCGCGGTGGCGCGCGCGCGACTTCGATCGTGTCCGGTGTGTTCGAAGCCGACTACCTCGACCGCGAAACTCTGGGTCTGGTGGGGGAAGTGACCAAGGTCGAGCTCGCGCCGATACAGGCCAGTTTGCAGGCCGGGTCCATCCCGGTGATCGCCAGCCTCGGGGAAACCGCCGGCGGGCAGATCCTCAATATCAACGCCGATTTCGCCGCCAGTGAACTGGTGCAGGTGTTGCAGCCCTACAAGATCGTGTTCCTGACCGGAACAGGCGGCCTGCTGGATGACAGCGGCAGGATCATCGACTCGATCAACCTGTCCACCGAGTATCAGGACCTGATGAACCAGCCGTGGATCAACGGCGGCATGCGGGTCAAGATCCAGCAGGTCAAGGATCTCCTCGACAAGTTGCCGCCGTCCTCGTCTGTATCGATCACCCAGCCCTCGGAGCTGGCCAAGGAGCTGTTCACCCACAAGGGCTCGGGGACTCTGGTCCGGCGTGGCGAGCGCGTGCTGCAGGCTGACCGCTGGGAGGCGCTGGACCTGCCGCGCCTGCAAACGCTGATTGAATCCGCTTTTGGTCGCCGCCTTGCCCCGGATTATTTCGAGCGCACCACGCTGATGCGTGCCTATGTCAGCGAGAATTACCGCGCCGCCGTGGTGCTGACCGATGAGGACGGCTACACGTATCTGGACAAGTTCGCCGTGCTCGACGACGCCCAGGGTGAAGGTCTCGGGCGTGCGGTCTGGCAGGTGATGCGCGACCAGACGCCGCGGCTGTTCTGGCGCTCGCGCCACGGCAATCCAGTCAACGCGTTCTACTACGCCGAGTCCGATGGCCACTGCAAGCAGGGCGACTGGAAGGTGTTCTGGTATGGCCTGGACGGGTTCGACGAAATCGAGCGGTGCGTGGATCATTGCGCCACACGCCGCCCCACCCTGATTGACGCCCCGGCCGCAGCGGTCGATGCCGCGGCGGGAGTGCCGTCGTGATGTCGAAGACGGGGATCAAGGTCGGTCTGGTTGGTGCACGTGGTCACACCGGTGCCGAGCTGGTTCGCCTGATCGCGGGTCATCCGCGCTTCGAGCTGGGCTTTGTGTCCTCGCGCGAACTGGCAGGTCAGCGCGTCGCAGATCATCACCACGCCGTCAGCGGCGAACTGCGGTATCAGCCTTCGGCGCCGGGTCCGGTCGCTGACGCCGGTATGGACGCCTATGTGCTGGCGATGCCCAACGGCAAGGCGGGCGAGTACGTGTCAGCGCTGGACGCTGCCGGCAACACCCCGGTTGTCGTCGATCTCTCGGCGGACTATCGCTTCGATGCGGACTGGTACTACGGCCTGCCCGAGCTGACCCGGAAGGACTACGCCGGGGAGCGTCGTATCAGCAACCCGGGTTGCTATGCCACCGCGATGCAGCTGGCGCTGAGTCCGATGCTGGATGTGCTGGAAGGGCCAGCGCAGTGCTTTGGCGTGTCCGGTTATTCGGGCGCGGGGACGACGCCGTCAGACCGCAACGACCCCACGCTGCTGCGTGACAACCTGATGCCGTATGCATTGACAGGGCACATCCACGAGCGCGAGGTCAGCCACCGTCTGGGCCATGCGGTCGAGTTCATGCCGCACGTCGCGCCCCACTTTCGCGGCATCACCCTGACCGCCAACATGCACTTGCAGCGACGGTTCGCGCATGACGAGGTTCTGACGCGCTACCGCGAGCACTATGCCGACGAGCCGCTGGTGCGGATAGTCGATGACGCGCCCTGGGTCAGCGCGATTGCCGGTCGGCATCATGTCGATATCGGCGGTTTCACGCTGTCCGCTGATGGCCGGCGACTGGTGGTGGTTGCCACCGAGGACAACCTCCTCAAGGGCGCCGCGACCCAGGCGTTGCAGAACCTCAACCGGGCGTTCGGGCTGGACGAAATGAGTGGCATTCAGGAATCGACAACATGACCCAGCTTCTCTGGCAGAAACCCGGTGTGCAGGTGGATGAACGTATCCAGCATTTCTGCGCAGGTGCCGACGTGATCCTCGATCGCGAGTTCTTCCTTTTCGATATCCAGGCCAGCAGTGCCCACGCCCAGGGCTTGCAGCTGATCGGCATTCTGGACCCCGGAGAACTGGAAGGCATCGAGCGCGAGCTGACTGCGCTGGCCGACGACTTTACCGCCGGAAGGTTCGTGCTCGACGAGACCTTCGAGGACGGTCACTCGGCAATCGAAGCGCGCCTTATCGATCGTCTCGGCGACGCGGGACGCAAGATCCACACCGGTCGCAGTCGCAACGATCAGGTGCTGGTGGCAACGCGCCTGTGGTTGAAGGATCGCCTGTCGCGCCTGCGCGCGCTGTGTCTCGAGATTGCCGGCATCGCCCTGGCACGGGCGGAGGTCGAGGCGGACTTGCCGTTGCCCGGTTACACCCATCTGCAGCGTGCGGTCGTGTCCTCGGCCGGCATGTGGTGGTCCGCGTGGGCCGAGGCGTTCATCGACGACGCCGCGCGCGCCGGCGATACGCGTACTTGGGTGGACGCGAATCCGCTGGGCAGCGCCGCAGGCTACGGCGTCAATTTGCCGCTGGCGCGCGAGCACACCACCGCCGCCATGGGTTTCGGCCGCATGCAGGTGTCGGCGACCTATGCCCAGTTGTCGCGCGGCAAGTTCGAGATGGCCGCGATCGAAGCGCTGTCCAGCGGCATGCTCGACCTGCGCCGGCTGGCCTGGGACCTGAGCCTGTTTACCAGTACCGAGTTCGGTTTTGTGGCGCTGCCGGCGCAGTACACCACCGGCAGCTCGATCATGCCGAACAAGCGCAACCCGGATGTCATCGAGCTGATGCGTGCCAGCTACGCCAGCGTTGCCGCGGCGCGATGCGAGATTGAGCAGTTGCTGTCGTTGCCGTCGGGTTACCACCGCGATCTGCAATTCAGCAAGGGGGCGATCTTCCACGCCTTCGGTCGCGGGCTGGGCGCTCTGGAGCTGCTGCCGGACCTGCTGCGTAACCTTGAGTGGAAACCAGACGCGATGCGCGCGGCGCTGGAGCCATCGATGTACGCCACCGACCTGGCCGTCGACCTCGCACGGGCCGGAACGCCGTTCCGCGACGCCTACCGGCAGGCGGCCGATCCGTCGAGCTGGGAGGCCGGCGACGCGGACGCCAGCCTCGCTGCCCGGGTCTCGCCGGGTGCGGCGGGCGACCTGCGCCTGGACCTGTTGCGCGAGCGCCTGCACGCGTTGGGCGGGCAGACCGCCGGCTCCACTCAGACGTAGATCTTCACGCTCGGCTGGATCTCGTCGATGATCGCGTGCGGGACAAACCGCGCGCTGTCGCGGGTGATCGCACTGCCATCTTCGCGCACGCCGATCCCGCAGGCGTGGTCACCGATGATCCAACTGCCGACCATCGGGTAGTTGCCCGAGAACTCGGGCAGCGGATGCAGTGCCTGACGCACGCAGGGCCCGCTGTAGGGGCCATCACTCTTCTGCCAGCTGCCGTCTGCCATGTGCATCGCCACGTTCGCGCCCTCGCGCGAATGCAGCGGTTTTCGCACCCATCCCGGTGCGAGCTCCGCGCCCTCATCGAAGTGGGCTTCCAGCAGGTTGGGATGACCCCGGTGGCGCTGCCACAGCAGCGGCAGGATTCCCTTGTTGCTCAGTACGGCCTTCCACGCCGGTTCCAGCAACTGCAGACCGGAGCCGGGCAGGGCGAGGCCGAACGCCTCGTGCATCAGGTCCTCCAGCGGATACAGCTTGAACAGGCTGCCGATCACCACGTCATCAACGTCGGTGAAACGTCCATCGGTCGACAGGCCCAGATCCTCGATGGCGATGCTCGCCCCGTGCAGTCCCGCCTGCGACGCGCAATCGCGCAGGTATTCGACTGTGCCCTGATCCTCTTCCGAATCATGTACTGCGCTGAAGTACAACGGTGGCGGCAGCTGCGCGGCAAGTTGCCCAAACCGGTCAACCAGGGCCTCGTGGATCGAGTTGAACTGGTCGGCGTGCCGCGGCAGGGCGCCGCGGTTTCGCTGGTCCTCCAGCCATTGCCACTGGAAGAACGAAGCCTCGAACAATGACGTCGGCGTGTCGTAGTTCAGCTCGTACAGCTTGGCCGGACTGTTGCCGTCGTAGGCGAAATCCAGACGGCCGTAGAGGTGGGGGTCACGCCGCTTCCAGCTCTGGGCGATCCAGTCCCGAAACGGCTCGGGGATCGCCAGACGCGCCATCAGTTCATCGCTGGCTACGACGTCGCCGACGAGGTCCAGCGCCATCGCGTGGATCTCCGCGCTGGGGTCTTCAATGTCGTCTTCGATCTGGCGCAGGGTGAACGCGTAGTAGGCGCTCTCGTCCCAGTAGGGCTCCCCGTCGATGGTGTGGAACCGGAAGCCGGCCTCGGCCGCCCGAGCGCGCCAGTTGCCACGCTCGGCAATCGCAATACGCTTCACCCGATCAGCCGCCCGAGCTGGTGCGCTTGCGGCTGTTGTCGCCAAACCCGCCGCGGCTGGCAGTGGTTGCGCGGTTGGGCTGGCTGTTGATGGGGGTCAAACCCGCACGCCCGCCGGCGGCCACGCCCGGACCTGCCGGGCGCGCCCAGCCGTTGGCTTTGTCACGGAAAGCCGGAGCGGCTGCCGGCGCTGCAATGGTGGCACCGGCCGCGCGGCCCTGCAGCATCCGCGACATGAAGAAGCCCGCCATCAAAGGCCCGATAAAGGAGGTGCCCGCGCGGGTTTGCTGTTCCACGCACTGCTCGGCATCGTAGTCCTGCTCGCAGGCCTGGCGGCTCGCATATTGGGGTGCGGTGTCGGCGGCCTGCTGCTGCGCGGATTCGAACGCCTGCTGACAACTGGACGCATCCCCTGTCGCGCCGGCACAATTGTCCACGGACGTGTAGATGCCTTCCTGCAGTTGCCCCTGGGGCTCAAGTTGGCAGGCCGTGAACAGCAGTGGCGCAGCGCTCATCAACAGCAGGGCAGTGGTTTTCGATCGCTTCATGTGGGAGGTCCCGGGTTCAGTGCTGTGGCGATGGTAGCCGATGCCCTGATAGTCCGCGCCTTGCGCCTTCGGGGCAACGTCAAGCTTTGCCGACTTGGGTTGAAAGGCCAAGCCTGTTAAGCTTGCAGGCTTGTCGAATCCGGTTTTCCGGCGCAACTTCGTTATGTACCGATGTTCGGATTCGCATTTCCCTCGCTGCTGGTGGTTGGTGCAGTGGGCACTTGGGGCTGTTCCCCACTCGGCTGTGAGCCGATCCAATATCTGCGGCTCAGCAGGGCGGTCGATTCGGACTGCTGGTGGGATCCGGATGACCTGGGAACTTCCCGACCGTTCGCGATTCCGCGGCGTGACGGTGGCTTGCCCCATGTCGCCTGACACGCCCTTACTGACGCGCATCTACTGACACGCAACCATGGAGTACTGGTCACCAACATGACTTCCGCATTTCCCGAACAACCCATACCCACTTGGCAGCGGGCCGTTATCAAGGTCGGCAGCAGCCTGCTGGCAGATGGCAAGGGCGGGCTGACGAAGCGCAACGCGGTTGCGCTTGCCGGCCTGATCGCCCGGTTCCACGATCAGGGCCGCGAGGTCGTCCTGGTGTCATCCGGTGCCGTGGCGGCGGGTCGGGTGCTGTTGGCACATCACGGCATGGGCGTCGCCCAGCGTCAGGCGTTGGCCGCCGTGGGTCAGGCGCCGTTGCTCGCATTGTGGCAGGGCCTGATCGAACAGCCCGTCGCCCAGGTGCTGCTCAGCCACGACGACCTGCGCAATCGCCGCCGCTACATCAACGCCCAGGCGACCCTGCGTGAGCTGCTGACCGTCGGCGCGCTGCCGATCATCAACGAGAACGATACGGTTGCGATCGACGAGTTGAAGCTTGGCGACAACGACAATCTCGCGGCCGCGATCGCGACCATGGTTGAAGCGGATATCCTGCTGATCGCCACGGATATCCCGGGTCTCTTTACCGGCCATCCGACGCGCGACCCGGACGCCAAGCCGGTGCCAAAAATAAGCGAGATCACCGCCGACACGATGCGCATGACACTCGGCGGTGCCGGCGACCTGGGGACCGGCGGGATGTATACGAAACTGGAAGCGGCGATCAAGTGTGCCGCTGCCGGCATCGGTACCGCGATGTTCTGCGGCCATGATGCCCACGTCATCGCCGCTCTCAGCGAAGACCGGTTGTATGGAACCTATATCGAACCGCACGGCGACCAGTTGGACGCGCGGAAGCTGTGGTTACAGCAAACGCCTCCCAGCGGCGGCATCATCCGCATTGACGCCGGTGCTGCCGCTGCACTGTGCAATCAGAGCGCTTCGCTGTTGCCCGGCGGAGTGGTCTCCGTTGAAGGAGACTTCGCCCGTGGCGCGATGGTCGACGTATTGTCGGAGCGCGGACATCGTCGACTGGCGCGCGGACTGGTCCAGTACCGGGCCAGCGATCTGCGGAGAATTGCGGGTCATCACAGCCGCGAAATTGAAGGCATGCTCGATTCCAATCACGGACACTCGGTGATCCGCCGCGAGGACATGGTCCTGCTGGCTGCGGCAGCAAGCGCCGAGCGCCCACAAGAACTGTAAGGAGATACATATCATGAGTGGATACGTCCGCGAACTTGCCCGGCACGCACGTGCCGCCTCTCACGTCATTGCCCGTCTGGATGCCGCAAAACGTGGCGCCATGCTGGAAGCGATGGCCGATGCCGTTGCCGAAGGTACCGCTGACATTCT